>ULUV01030170.1_pt1 | contig 18096 bp, 14 predicted proteins | sample 1958921 | NCBI WGS metagenome assembly ULUV01 (sample SAMEA4835772, study PRJEB28245) | human gut metagenome | biome: gut microbiome; material: fecal sample | place: Denmark | collected 2008
CAAGGTTAGCTTCGCCTAGGATAATTGTATCTTTGGGGGAGGAAACTGATTGATTAGGCTCTGATCAATTCCTCCCCGATAGAAAATTCCCGCCAGACTTCTTCGAAAATTAAGCCTCCGAAGGGCGATTGGGAAAAATTACGTATTTTGCAGAGCTTCCTTAATTCAGCTGCTTTTAATTGCATAAATCTTGAGCCGGAACTTTGCTTTTCAAGATCCTCGATGCTCAGGTTGGTTCCGTCTCCGGAAGGAGGATCTCCGATGGGGCTCCAATTCTCATCCGTAAAGGAAGTGTATCCGTCAGTAAAGTTGAAGCGTAAACCGAAATTAAACTATCTTTCCTCTATTCTCCCTGAGCCTCAGAGGGTTTAACCTCGTTGATATTCGGAATTTCCCCAAAAATCCCTCCTAATTCGTCAAAGGGTCACATAGATCGCTCAAACCAACCCCTGTACAGTTACGCCTCAACAGGGAACGCTTCTGAAGTTCTTCAAAAGAGAACGTAAGAAACCTGAGAGATTCAATAGATGAACTGTGGTTAGTTTCTTGTTAAGTTTCTTTCTTTGCAGTGGTTAATAGAAAGAAACAGCAATTGAGCGAAAGCTCAGAAAACAAGACCGAGAGTTAAGCTGGTTGCGACCGGCGCCGAATTTAGAAGGTAAAACTTTTAATTAGGAACTCTTGGCCGTCCGTAAAAGGTCAATTAAAAGATCTAAACGGACGGGTCGGAATATTGTCTGAAAAATGGAAGAACTTTTCAGGCTCTCATCCGATCATTTCCGAAGCGTCTTTGAGTTTTCTCAAAGATTTTTCGAAGTGCTAGAAAAGATCTTTCTCTTTTCAAGAGCTGCATAACGACATGACTCATGTATTGAACGTCCCTGCTCTGGACGTGAGGAGTGTCGGAAAGTTTCGCCTTCGCGGCCGAGACTATAGCGTGCAGTTTAGGTGAATGGATTGTGCCCCGGAAGCCTACGCTTCGAAGCGGCTTATGCCGTGCTGAGGATAACTTCGACCTTGTGTCGAAATTGCGCGGAAAGCTTCCTGGTTAGGAGAAAAGAAGCGCAGAGGAAATTTAGAGAGACCGAAGACGGACGCTTCCGGGATTTATGTCCGGCGCGGCAGAAAGTCAGTAAAGGGGAACGTGGTTTGGAGGATGTGTATTGCCCATCTGAATAACCTCCCTCACCTTTAATGGCCGACTGCACGGTTTGGCGACAAGCGTCTTTTTGAAGCGGTTCTTTTGTTTTGAATTTGTTTAAGGCGATTTAATCAGTCTTCTCTGCATCAGGATTTCGGGATCAAACTGCAGAAAAGACAAGTTAAGAGATTGAATCTTTGTTCGAGGTCTTGCCCGTCGATTGATATCGATTGACCGAAGCCGTGAGGCCGAACCTTCGCTTCAAATTCAAACTGAAGAAATAGCTTCAAACGTCCGAGGGTTCTTGCTCGATGAGCATTCTTTCTTAATTTTCCGGGTCGGCCGGCTCCTCGAGAGCCGGCTAAAGGCCAAATTATTGTCACTCACTGACCATAAATATTAGAAATTTTTATTAAGTAACTTATGACGGTGTCTTTATTGACTCCAATGTAACAAAAGTGAAATGTTAGAAATAATAGTGAAATTAATGGACAAATAATGGTAATTAGCGAAACACTAATGAAAACCTCTAAGTAATTAGAGTAACGCTAATACACTTATAGTTTAACTTTTATTACTCCAAGAGTAATAAATAGTAATACGAATGAAATACTATTAGCTCTTGGCTAATTAAATGTAACCCTTTCATTTTGTTTTTTAACATTGTTTTAGGCAATGGAAAACAGAATTTAAACAGACAAGGGAGTTTTTCATCTCTTCTTGTGAATTAATGCTATTTTTTGCTGCTTACTAAAACTTTCTACCTAAATTTAGCTATAACTATCCCTTGATATCTCATATAGGGTGATCATTAATCCGTAATTCATTTTTGTTTCTCTCGATATTAGGAGATGTTATATGATGAAATCAGATGGTAAAGTTTTTAACCGAATCTGCTTAGAAACGGGGTTGAAGCCTGATATTCCGACCCTTGATGCCGCCATTCTCGAAGACATAAAACGGTTCCATTTGTTTAATTTGCCTGCTGTCGCCTTTTCTGTTCCGGATTTTGATGAAACGATCGCCGCTTATCTTCCTTACCCAATCTTTAAAGTTGCTCCGTTGCGCAGAGTTGCAAATGAATCTAAACAAGTGTTTCCTTCAACGGATGAAAGCATTCGTCTCCTTAATGCTTACGCTGAAGGCGACAAAGTCCTCTACACGGAACTTGAGGATCGTTTAATGAGGAACGCCAGATTTTTCTCTCGTCAGAAATTTATGGAAACGGTTATAGCTTGGGCTTTCATTTATTTCTATCTAAAGAACCGCAGAGCGCATCGCTGTTTTACGGCCATCTCTTTCCTGCTCCCTTCTAAAACTCTTTTGAGTTACGTCAACCGCTTTGAACATTTGTTAGAAGAAGACGCTTTCACATCCAAAGAAGAGGCTCAAGAAAATCAGACGCATCGTATCTGGAGGGCCTTATCGGTTTTGAAAGAACCTCTCCTTCTTAATCCTCATTTAGCGTCGTTTCTTCAAACGATCGCTCCGCATTTGCATCGAGAAGAATTCCCTATGCTTGCCCTTGAACTTATTCCTGACCTCTACGATTGGACTTCCGAACTTCAGGGGAAGATCGACAGTAACATGAACGGAGCATTAGAAGAGTTTGCTAAACGTTACGCGATTGAATCCGGAATTAGTCTTTCTAATCCGCCTTCAGCACTCTTAAACAAGAATCGAGGAATCAGCAAAGGGAGAATGAACGCCTATGGTTTGGACATTCCGGTTAGCATTTCGAACAAACCGTTTGTCTATGCGTTCATTGATGTCGTCATTCGCATGGCATCCGTTGTTAAGCATCGTTTCGGATTAACCAATCAAAAAGCGGCGCTTGTCGTGCTCTACACATTACCGCATCTGCCCTTTTTTAATCTTCAAACAGATTTCCGCAACATTAAGACTTCCAAGTTGTGGCCGGCTTTGATCAATAAAGACGGTCAAACGTCTGTGGCAGTCGCTCCCGGCCCCTTTGTCTCTTTCATCATCACTTCTTTGCGTCACAACGGGCCTTTGGATTATGAAGGGTGGACATCCGCCGGTTGCCCTAAAAAACTCTCTCCCTTTAATTCTCCCAAAAGTTTTCGCAGAGATGTCCGAAAGAGTCTTCGGCTGTTAAACCAATGGTGTAAGTCACTCCTTAAATCCTTCCTTCATTTTCATCATCACAATAACTACCCCTTCCATGCCAATCGTCGATTGTCTGAAGCCTTTTAACCAATTCGACCGCCACTATGTTCAGGCATTGATCGGAGAGTTGACGCAGGCTATCGGAGACTTGTTTACCTCTGCTACGTGAAGTCAAGAAATCAAAAAATCGTAGACACTAGTACCTACAGAGGCATAAAGCCTCTACCCTATTGTTTAGGTGACAAAGACAGAAAAAATTACAACATATGATGTCCTGTTTGTTAAGCCTCTAGACTGTCTTCAAAGACAAAAACGCCACCTTCATCTAATTACCAAAGGGACAACAGTAAAAGCCGCCGCAATCCATACTCCAACCAAATCGGCCCTAAGCCAACGGCGTTCAAGTCTTCAAAAATATCCTAACGCCGAAGTCCGTCAGGAATAATTGTCAAAGCTGAGTTACAAACTAATGGGTTAGCCAATGAAGAATAAAGACAACTGACCAAAAGCTCTTATTCCTAAAACAATTCAAAAAACAGCTAAAAACCACCTAAGTTACAAGTAGTTCGATCCGCATCATCTGTCTAACTACTATATTTAATTCTCAAAACGATTCCAAATCGGCAGGTTTTGCGGCCAATCGAGAAAGTATTTAGTTAACGAATACCTATCGACCCTTTTTGGATTCCTTCAAGGCAATGTAGGTAAGTAACAGACCATTCACTCGTAACCCTGTATTTAAGAAGCATAGTAACTAAATAACTTAAGGTTTCTTTGTGAGAAGATCCTTACAGCTTCGTTTTATCGAAAAAATCTTTCTGTTATCAAACACATCAAAAATATCCTGAGATAATACAAATATAACAACTAACCGAGGACTTCAAAAATAGACTATGCGTTATAGATAACGAAAAACATGAAAAACCTCAAAACGAATAAAACTGCTCTTCTCTGTTTAACTGCAGTTTCTTCTTTCTCATTACTATTCCACAGCCCCGTCTACGCTTTCGACAATCCCATCGACACCTCGCATAAGACCTATTTCAATTCTCGAAGAGAAAATCCTTGGGATAAAAATTCTGATGTTTCCTGGTGGGCCCAGCCAATCCTCGATCAGGGAAGCAGCATGTTTTGCTGGAGCTTTTCAGGTGCATCCGCAGCCGCTGACCAACTTAACAGATCTCTTAGAGACGCAGGAAAATTAACCCAGTCCTCAATGGTCCGTTTCGATCCTTTTTACAATGGATGGTTAAAAACATTCCCTAGCCGGGACACCGCTTGGGAATCAAAGATTTTCACAAAACCGGACGTCGTTTTTGACAATCCTTTTGAAACTGCTATCAATCAATTAGGCAGTGAGCTTCCCTTTTTTGTGAGTACGCTTCAATGGGGCCTAAAAAAAATGGAGGGCGTCGATTTCAAATTTGCGCCTGTTGAAACTTCAGATAGTTTTACGACTCTAAAAGAAAGCTTTTATATCGTTTCAGGCTTTTTGAACCGAGACAAAGAAACTCAAAAACTTGTAAAAGACAATCTGGAAAAGTACGGCTCCTTGACTGCCTCCCTTCATGTTCCGCAGGACCTAGACTCGCTTTTTAAAATCAGCGATGATGGTTTGATTCTCAATTCAGACAAAAATCTTCCCGTGAATCATCAGGTCCTCTTAGTCGGTTGGGATGATGACTTCGAATTCGCTGGAACTTCTAAAAAAGGTGCATGGCTCATCCAAAACAGTTGGGGCACGGATTATTCATGCTACTTTTGTCAAAAAGATCAGGGCTACCTATACGTCCCATATGACGATCCGACTCTCTCTGATTTAGGACTCGCTCTGCCGGAAACCGATCGGTTTAAATACACTACTCTCGAAACTGCTTCGGGAGGAGCCTTTTCCGACTACTTAACCTTTAATACCCACTTGAGTTTCGTCAACCGACATCGTTCGAGCAGCAATCAATTTCTAAGATCAGTGACTTTTTTCAACCCCGTTGAAGACACTCGATTCAGTATCAGGATTTACAACAGTAATTCTGAGTTAATCGGTGAGCAAACCGGCAGATTCGGTCAAGGCGGTTTAGAAAAAGGAATCGGGATGAGGACGATAGAATTGGATCGGCTCGTTCTTCTGCCAAAAGACCAGTCCTATTATGTAGAGGTCAGCTATTTTCTAGAGGACGGTCAAGAAGGAGTGGTCATTACTTCTCAGGTGGATCAGTTCACAGGGTTACTGCCCAGTATGGATTCATGGATCTTGAAACCGGATATGGGTTATATATCCGAAGAAGGCTCTGCCGTTGAATTATTCACCCGAGGCAAAAACACCATCGAAGCTTTAGGACAGGATTTTTCCCTTTCTTGGATGGACACCGGATCAAACAGCGATCTTATTATTAACCTCGGATCAGCTAATGAAGCATACAAAGGCGACCTTTTAAACGAATCCAGAACGACGCTATCTGATCTCACATTGGTTTTAAATGAAGGCCTTCTAAATAATTTCGGCGGAACAATCGTAGGAGAAGGTGTCTTCACAAAAAGAGGCCTCGGTATTTTAAACTTTTCCGGTTCAAATCACTCTACGGGAACGACTAGAGTTGAAGAAGGAGTTTTACTTGCAAATGGATACTTTGCATCGGACGTCTCGGTTCTGGCAGCCGGTCGACTAGGTGGCTCAGGAAGGATTAATGGATCGCTAATTAATGGAGGGATCGTCTCGCCGGGAAATAGTATAGGAACATTGACCGTTAATCGTTATGCCCAATCAAAAGATGGTTTGCTTGAGCTTGAATTCTCTTCTAATTCTTCAGATCATCTCGTTGTCTTGCAAGACGCATCGTTGAAAGGAGAAATAACCTATATTGCTCGCGGATTTCTTCCCACCGGGACTCATACCTTATCGGCTAATCATCTCCCTTCTTTCATAAGTGCGAAAGAGTTAAGTGTCGACCCAGATATCCGGATTTCATCTTCTTCCCTGCTCGACCACTCCTTAACTGTCAATGTTTCAACTGATGGAATGGGAACGTTTAATGTTTATCGTTCATCGAACGCCTACTCCAAATTCGCACTTAGTCGCGGTGCCAAGAACAGCGCCTTAATATTAGACAAATTAGCTAACGGTCGGTTAGACAAAGACGGAGAAGATTTTTTAGGCCTCATCGATGAGATGCAATCCGCAAAAAGAATTGGTTCTGCTTTAGAAATTTTTAATTCAGACCCTTATTGTGAAGCTTTGGCTGTCTCTGCGTTTCGAGGCCGTCAACTGTCGAATTTATTGTTTTCTCTTACAGAAAACAAACCTAAAAAACAAACCGAAGAGGGTAATACTCTCTTTAACCTCATGGGAGCAGTTTTTGGAGGAAATGCCCGCTTCGGAGGAAAAAATGGATATCGTCCTTCCAAAGATCGTTTAGGCGGTTTTTATTTCGATGTTTCTCACACTTCTCCTAATGAAACCAGCGGCATATCTATCGGGCTATACCAAGCCAAAACTACCTCTTCAGATCAGTTGCCTTGGAATGCAAAAACTACAGGAGCTTTTGTTTCCGCTCGAGGTCTGTGGACTTTTGACAGCAAAGAAAGCAAAGCTTTAGAACAGAAAGGGACTTTTGCGCTTATCTCCGGGCGTCTTGGTTACGAACATTCCAATGTCAAACGCCCCACATCGTTTGAAGGTTCGTACAGCCTGCATACCGGAAAATTCGATATTGCTTCTTGCGCTTTAAGAGGTGCCATTGGATACAAGATTCCTTTGGGCAACGCAGTTGTTACTCCTACCTCTTATTTAGAGAATGCGTTGGGAATCCGTACTTCCTTTAAAGAGTCCGGCCTTTATCCTCTAGGCTTTAGACACACCCTAATTCACTCTCTTTATAGTGGTCTCGGCGTGCGGTTCTTCCATAACAGTGATTCTTTCCGCTTCGGCGTAGAAGGTTTTTGGGAGCATAGCCTTTTCGACCGACAAAAATCCAAACTTAGGCTTTTCGGAGGTGAAAACAACTTACATTACCGTGGTTATTCAAGTAAGGATCTACTCAGGTTCAGACTCAATGCCGAGGTGTTGACACATAAGAATCTATCTCTAAATGTCTCCGGAGAAGGGGCCAGATCACCTGATGTGACAGATTTTTCTCTAAATTTTCAACTTTCTCGATCCTTTTGAATTCTTTTAAATCCAATTTCCGACCTCATTGAAAATTAAGCACTTTCGATGTATCCCTAATACAACTTCATGTTCATTACTCAAGGGGGTTGCTGCAACACTCCATTTTCTGAGTTTTGTTTCAACCCCTCTTCTATTTCTAACCCTTAACTGAACAACCAAATAAAGTAATTATTCTTAAAAAAATGACAGCAACGACACTGAGTCCGCAAACGTTGGAGGGTCATTTTATGCTGTCGCCTAACAATCTCCGGACAAAGACATAAACAATATTTTTATCCTCTTTAGGCTTAGCGGTTAAGAAGGTCCAAAAATGCTCTTTTTATATCTAAGAGGAGCTTGGCTCTCCTTCAAATCAATAGAGTTAACTCCGGTAACGGACCTTCCTTTACGTCTACTGATACTTCTTACAAGAAGAAAAAGGATGAGGCAGAAATTGATTAGCCGCTTTGCAATATACCCTGCGGTTTATTCACATGCATCTTTAAAGATGTGGAACATTATTGAGCCTTTATTTGGATAAGCGGTCCTCCTTTTATGAGATGCTGATACAACCTTACCTGAAAGAAACTCTCCGCTGTACAAGTGCAATTCAGTAAAATATGAAGACTTAGCGGAACAATTAAGTTTTCCTTGGTATAAAACACTTTTTACCGCCATTTTTCCTCTGCTGATAAAAGCGCCTTTCTTTGGTAAAGAAACTATCTCAAAAGTGTGAAAAATAAGCCCCCCTACTCTGTAGCAAAGGAGTCTTATCCTCGGATGTTTATCCCCCGCTTTTACGCATTTCCATTCCGGATGTCCTTCCAATCTAAAGACTCCGTTTGTATGGTCAGAAGACTTTGATAGAGCCCAGCCGTAATAATAGGATTGCTCCGCAGCGGAAACAACAGAGCAAGTTAAGAGACCGCTAAGTAGGATTGCAGATAGTCTTAGAAGCATTTTTTCTCTTTGTGTATTCCAATATAGGGTGAATTGGTCGCAATTAAGAATTGCGGTTGTTTTTTCGGTAAGAGCGTTTGAGATGAAGTTTGTTCCTTCTGAAGACAACATGAAGTATTCATAAGCTCTTCTGTGTTTTAATTCGAAAGTAGCAATTTACTGCCCCTCCTTTTCTTTCAAACAGTGCTGACGTCAAAGCTGCGGCATAGAAAACTTTCTTGTTTTGATCAGACTTTTTTGTTTCTTGGTATTTAGCTGTGGAAGAGACAGCGATTATGTTGTTCTTGTTTTCCGCATCAAAAGAAAAAAATAATGACGAGCCGGTGGGTTGATCTTTAAAGTGCGGATGGTATATTTTTGTTCCGTTACTCTGGCTCCTGACACTTCGTTTTGCTCCAGATTCAAACCCCCTCTCTGCGCGCCCTTGCAAACTTTTTCCAAGGACGTGAGGTAGGTCTTTTCTGCCATTAATCCTCCGGAGCTGCGAAATTTTAGCCACTTCAACAAATGGCAGCAGAGATGACATGCAGCTACGGTTTTCTTTAATTTTTTCCGCTGAAGTGTCTCCCTTGGGAGAAAAGAGAGGAGTATCAAGAACAATCCCAAAATACACAGATCTACAGAACACTAGGAATCGATGGATTTTTAAACAAAAAACTTCACCTAAATCTCTGCACCTATCCTTATCCGCGGCTGCCGTTAGGAAAGAAGTACTCAAGCCCGGAACAAAGGCAAAAAAGAAAAACAAACAGTTTTTATTACTCATTTGTGTTGACCGATTAAGGTAGAAACAAATAAGTAATGCGGCTTTTTAATAAAACGAAACAAAACAAGAAAAGCGATGCTGCGCTCAAGGAGTGTTTCGATTGGAATAGTGATAATAAAGAATCTTTTTCTCCGCTGTAGGCCATTGTTTTTCCTTAAGTTGGAATGTCCCCGGGAGTTGATTGTCGTATTAACTGCTATGTTATCAAACATGTAAACAAAGAGCCTCTTGGCAGCGGTGTTTTAATGGAAAATCCTAACCTTTTCACAGCGTTAAAAAATATTTCTGAGTAATTTCCCCTCCTACTTTTATCTGTTTTTATTTTCGAAAGGAGCAGGGAAAACAACTCAGAAACATCTATGGTCAGAGGCAGTGAAATTGATCCTAATGATGGACCAACACTCATGATTGAATCAAGAAGAGTGTGTCCGATTTTCGTAGTGACCTATGCTAAAAAACAATACTGGCTGCCTGTTTGTCTAAGAATCTGGTCAACACTTCTGATTTTTATTTTTTACACAAATCAATTAGTTACTTATTGTTTTTACTGGAGTAAAGGGGTAGATCAAATACAGATACAAAAACCATGATTCTAAAATTTACCCCTCCACGCGCAAACACCTAGAGAAATCCTTGCCGAATGTATTCCCACCTAACTTTCAACATTTACACCATTCGCGAAGAGATCCCTTGAAGCAAAAACAGTTAACGTGTCTTTTCCTCTGTTGCCGCAAGAACTCTTTAAGTCAAAGCGTTACAATCTTTGTATGGACTGAGTAAAAAATTAGGCTTAGAACTTTTCAGCTCCAAGCCCCGACCTTCTCAACAAAACCCGAGGAAATTGCTAAGAATCTTTTTTGGTCTAATTACTACAATCATTACAACCTTTATCGGCTTCCTTTCGGTTCTTTTCCCGATTCCATTTCAGCCTTGTCCTCTCTCTTGGTTCCTTTCTTTTCTGACTCTCCTCCCACCTTTTGAGCTACGCCCTTTTCGGCACTCATTACCCTTATTACCACCCGTTCCTCTGCTATCGGCTTGGCAAATCGCGCTTCCGTTGATGACCAAGCTTCCGGCTGAAGCGTCATCAACAGAAGCACCGCCGCCCACTGCTGCTTCCTGCGCCCCCTCATTTCCTTGCTAGGATTTGTTAACTCTCTAAGTTATCGACTTGTTCGATGCTTTCCGTGGCGAGCGTCGCTTCACTTCCGGCATCGGCTCTGCTTCTGCCTCTCCCTCCTGCTGAAACAGCACCGATGCGGCCGACACTTCGCTTAAGCGCACCAACAGAACAGGATCATCAAACACAAACACATCCGTATGCGTCGGGGCCGACATCCGCAGCGCGTCTAAAAATCGAGCAAACAGCGGCACCGCTTTGTTATCAGGTGCATTGTTAGCCACCACCAGCGTCTGACCGTTTCTTAAGTTAATTTGTAGTTTTTGCATTCGGGCTCTTCGCGTTGGTTGTTTTGCTTCTGATCGTGGATTGGATCGGCGGATGCTTCGGGGCCAATAAGCCGTTCATATACTGCGCGGCTTTAGTTTGTGCCGCTGAGACTCTCAGTCTTTCTTTCATGCTTTCTTTCGGCGGAAACGGCACCCTCCGTTTATCTTCCAGCCGAATGATGTGATAGCCGTACTGACTCTTGATCGGTTTGCCGTACAACTGTCCCTTCCTCAGAAGCATTGAGACGCTTCCCAATTCCGGAACTGCAAATCCTTTTACGTTTGTAAACGGAAGCTCGCCTCCGTTTTTCGCGCTCGGTTCATCCAATGATTTTCCACGAGCCATTTTGCCCATGTCTTCTCCGACACTGATCAGATAAATGAGGTCTTTGGCCTGTTTTTCATCTTTCACCAGAATATGGCGCAGCTTGACTTCCGTCGGGTTGTAGCGAGCTTTTTCCGCCTGATACTGACGCTCGATTTCCGCTTCCGTGACGGGATGCTTGGACAGATAATTTCTCACCAGCGCATCGCCGTATATCTTGCCGCGGCTCTCGGCAAGCTGCCGTTTCACCAGAGGATCGCGTTCCAACTTCTGTTTCCAAGCCTCTTGGCCGATCAGTTTTTCACGTCTGAGTGTTTCATTAGCTATTGCCCGACTCTGCTTTGCGTCCGTGATTCCGCGGCTTTTAAGCAGATTCACAAATTCCTCCTGATCCTTGGCCGAGATCGTCGGCTCAGCTGCGCTTTGAGCCAGCACCGGCAGAGAGCACACTAAACCAAGGACGGTCAATATTTTCTTCATGAATAATCCTTCTTCCTGCTGTTTTGTGATGCGGGAGAGGGCAAGACGGTGTTTGATCCGTCCGCCTCCCTCCGCTTTTTGGATTTAATTAGAACTGATAGCCTGCGCTGAGCTGACCGCCGAAGTTACCGCGTGTGTCAACAGAGGCTGCGCCCTTGAAGACCCACTGACGGTTATCCGTGGCGTGAGACAGACCTAAAGCGAAACCGCCCTGACCGTGATACGTACCGGCAGACACACCGAAGATGCTCTTGCCGGGCATATATGCCTGAGGCAGACCGCCGACAGCCATGGCCATGGCAACACCGGCTCTTAAGTCTTTGTCAACGTCGTTGATCTTGTTTCTCAGACTGCGGCTGGTACTGTCAACATAAGCCTTGTTGGCAGCGTCGCCGTCATTGATCGGATTGCCGACATTCTGAATGCGGTTGCCGCCCATATCCACATTGCCCTGCTTGATCTGGATGGCTTGGTTGCCTTCGCCCGGGGCCACAGTAATACCGTTGGAGAAGTTGCCGTTCATCGCCGCAAGCTGAGCCTGACTCGGGTTCCAACCGGAACCGCCTGTATCACCAGTGTTGCCGGCATCTCCTCCCGTGTTTCCTCCGGTATTTCCTCCTGCATTCGCAAGGGCGTCTTTCAGAGCTTGAGTTGTATTGAATGTCACTACAGCTCCGCCATTACCGTCGGCTGCTACATTCGTCGAGAGGTATTCACTGTCAGTCAAGAACGAAATACCCTTGTTAAGGTCTACTTTCACCGATTCTGTGCCGTCTCTCGCTGCAGACGATGACGAGCCGGCACTGATCGTAAAACCATCACTCATAGTGGCAACTTGTCTCTTCGTCCCATCGATATCTGTATAAGCTAAGCGACCAATTTCGTCCCCCTCAGCTTGAGCAGCCATCCCTTCGGCTGAACCGCCGGGTTGTGTCGCCGCTTCAAACCTCAGGCCAATTCCTCCGGATGTGGGATCGTCAGGATTAGCAAGAAGGTCTACTTTGCTGATTGCAGTTTGACCCGTAGTCAACTTTTCTACCTGATTATTGACTTCTTTCAACTGCGCGACGTTAACGGCATCGTTGTCCTCAGAACCGGCCGCAACTCCGGTGAGAGTACGGTTATGCGTAGTAGTAACCACATCAGTTCCTTCGCCTGTTGTCTCTGTGTATCCGAAAGAGACAAGGCCTTCGGATTGCCACGCACCTCCTGCTGCATCAGCGGGCTTAAATTGAACAGCGGCATTCCTTCCAACATTTGAAGCTACAGAGTTAGCGCCGATGGCTACACTGTTATCCATTTGTACCTTTGCATTGTCACCAAACACAGCGGCATTTTGTGCATAAGTTGCGGGGTTAGTCTCTGCTCCTTTGTCATCAGTTTCAGCCGGAGTAATTTCAATGCTGGCCCCAGTACCAAAAACGGTATTTGAAGCCGTTGAGAATGTCGTATCGCTGTAGCTTTTCAAGTCCATAAGCTGAGCTACGTTTACTGCATCGTTGGCAAGTTTACCTGCTGCAACCCCCGTTAATTGACGATTGAAACTTCCGTCTGTTGCATCGCTGCCAATTGAAACCACTCCTTCTGAAGAAGACGCGACCCATTGACTTTCGGTCTTAGAGCCAGAGGTAAAACTAAGTCCAGTTTTATCGCTTGTTTCGCGGGTCTGCGTTACTGCAGAATTGCGTCCAATAGCCACCGAGCCAGCTTGAGTTGCCTGAGCTTGAGATCCAAGTGCAACGCCACCTTCTCCACGAACAACTGCTGAGCTACCAATAGCCGTACCATAAGTAACAGCCCCAGCAGTCATTCCAAGAGCGACTCCATATTCACCAGTTGATTGGGCACGCTCCCCAATAACAGTACTGCCGGAAGCCTGCACGAGCGCCTCATATCCAATCCCGACTGCACCCCATAGACCCTTCTTCAAATATCCATAGTCTGGTTCTTTCTGTTGATAGTTTTCGGTGTCAGGCTCAATAGGTTCAATACTTCCCCAAGCTGCGTAGCTCAAACTGAATGGTAATGAAAGGATGAGCGCACAAATTGCACTTAATTGAAATTTTTTCATGGTAATTACTCCTAGGATTTAAAACACAGTCCAAGAAGCAGAGTTCATTTACAGCTCTGAATTCTGTTCCCCGGACCATCACAAAGCGCTGAATGAAAACTGCCCACTCAGCTCTTCAACGAGGTTGAAGATTCAAAAATTCAGAACTTGTTTCTTAGATGCGGATGCGGCCGTACAATGCCCTCGACAAGCCGCTCCGCTAATGAAAGGAATTTATTGATCGAACCGAAGATCAGAACTACCGACAGCAGTAGTCCTTGCTTGGTCACTGCGACGGCATAATCCCTTAGAGATTTCTTCGGTTGATTTTGACGCGATTGCTTTTTCTCTTTTAAAGCAAAACCTACGTCATTATTTTTGATATTTGTTCTGCTATCTAAGCAGATTGACTCACCCCAATGGGGGGGGGTAAGTGGCTTTTTCGTTTCTCATGTTTATTCCCCCGTTTGCGTGTATCTTACCTTCTTATTTCTCGTTTCGACAACTTAAAGTTATTAGTGTTTTCCCCTCTTCTCCTTTCTTTATCACATTCTTTTTAATCCTATTTTCGATAGAATTCAGCTAGTTATATTTAATTAAATGTGATCTCTAAATTTTCTTTGTATGATTTTTACAACAGCCTTTTCTATGATTTTGTTTCGATACTTAGAGAAAACAACCGAATTTTAATCGAAAGAGAAAACTCTTTGGGGTGTTTTAATTTTTCTCTTAATTTTTATTTAATCAAATTAACAAAGGTCGTTCGTGAATTAGTGTCAACAAACTAAGATTAAAGTGTTAAAGGAATCTAAGTAACTTATTTGTCGCTCTAAAAAGAAAGAAAAAATTACTTATGGAGAGATGATTTTGCAAACTCTTCAGGAGAGGAAAAATCTTTATTTCCGAAAAGTCCAGCCTGACGACAAGGTATCCTGGCTCTTCAGCCCAGAGCCTCTCAATAGCTAAATCCTTGAAATCTCTTAGTCCGTGTCTGAACAACGACTCAAAGGTGGAAATCAACAGCGACTTACCAAACCTTCTAGGACGGACAAACAAATACTTGCCTTTTTGAGAAGCGAGCCCATAGATGAATTCAGTTTTATCCACATAGATCTCGTCAAATTGTCTTAATGCGGAAAAATCCGATGTTCCCAACGGCAAGTTTTGGATCCGGTTCTGTCCCATCTTCAGTACTTAATCTGTTCTTTCCCTTATTTTAATGTTCATGGAACTATCAACGAAGCCTGCGGCCGGCCTCAGGATTTCACCGAATTATCCAGCTATCTCTAAAAGCTAAAATAATCCACGAATCCTCAAACCCGAAGAAGAAAATTGTTCCGAAAACTCCTGACACTCTTGTTTTGTTCGGCTGTCCTATGCACACCATGGACGGCTCATTCCGCAGACACTCGTGCGGAAGTCAGGATTGCTGTCCTTTTCACGGAAGATCCGCTGTTTTTCATCAACACCTTTGCGCCGACTTTGGATCATCTGCGCAAGGCGCTTCCTCAGTACAGGATCGTCACCAAAGAAATCTCGGGACATGAGTCTCCGGAAGACATCAGAAAAGAACACTTCAACTTCCTGATTTCTTCGGCCGGCTTCTACGCTTCCTTTGATCCGTCATCTGCGGGCTTAAGACAAATTGCCACGCGTCACGATGCTCGAGCCAAGACTGCATCCGAGTCCATCGGCTCCACCATCATCGCGTTAACCGATCGCAATGACCTCAATCGAATGGAAGATCTCCGAAAGAAGCGACTTGTCACACGAGACATCGACTCTCTTTCCGGCTGGCTCGGCGCCAAAGGCAAACTTGCCGATCACTTCAGCGCTAAAGAAGATCAGCCGCACCTCTTCAGTACAAAGTACAGTTATCCGGACGTCTACTCGTACCTGCTTTCAGGAGAAGCGGACGCCGCCGTCATCCCGACCTGCGAATTAGAAAACATCTCTAACGCTCACCTCTTCAAGGTCATTGACGAAGAAAAGACTTCTCTAGCTTGCAAGAGCTCATCCCCGCTATATCCGGACTTTGTGTTTTCTTCTTTTCCGGATGCGTCTCCCGAGGTCGTTAAGAATTTCACGGTCACTCTTCTGACAATGCCGAAGATGCCCGACGGCGCCACTTGGGGAATCGCCAATGACTTTCGGTCCGTACTTCAGCTCTTCAAAAAATTGGAACTCGGTCCTTACCGGTCAGAACCATTCTCTGTCGGAGCCTTCATAGAGAAGTACAAAACAGAAGTCTTTTTAGCACTTGCCCTGCTTCTCGGTGTGCTCTTCCATATCTATCGCTCGAACTCTTTAGTTTTCCAAAGAACTGCGGAGCTTCGTGAAGCCATTGATCAGCGCGACCGAGTCGCCGAAGTCGCGAGAAACTCTTTAAAGCGTTTGAGCCAAATGGAAAAGCGCGGCATCCTTTCTCAGCTCTCGCACATGTTCGCCCACGAACTCAAGCAGCCGTTGTCGACTGTTGTGAATTACGCGAACGGTCTCAAGATGTACGGCGAACAAAAAACACTTGATCCGATCGTGAGCCAAGGCATCGAAGCCATTGCCTCAGAATCTTCTAAGGCCGCTCAAATCGTCGACCGGGTTCGAGAGTACGCCAAGTCTTCAAGACCGGTGGATTCACAAAGTACAACCGACTTAACTCAAATCACGCGCAAAGCCATTGACGCTTTCCGGCTTTATGTCTCTACACAGTGCCGTTTGCAAATCGACTTGCCGCAAAAAGCCGAGATCAACGGCGATCCGTTTGAACTGGAAATCCTCGTCCTTAATCTTCTGAGAAATGCGGCAGACGCCGTTGAACCGCTCAAAGACAAGGCACTCATAAAAGTTTCTGTAGCTTCTGAAGATGCGGATTGGGTTTTATCCATCACGGACAACGGCCCTCCTGTTCCTGAGGAAGTACTGGAGCGCATGAAAAAAGCTCTGCAAAATTCACTTAAAGCCGACGGCTTAGGACTCGGCCTAAAAATCGTCTTTGCAATTGCCGAAAGGCATCGCGTTGAACTCAAATTCCCTCGCGTAGAACCGCAAGGCTTGCGTGCTGAAATTCATTTCAAAAAGGTTGTGTCATGAAGTCATCCAAACTTACTCCCGTCGTCCGGATTGTCGATGACGATGAAAAAGTCCTCGCCTCCGAAGCCTTTTTAGTGAATATGGCGGGATTCCGGACCTCAACCTACAACAGCGCTAAAGAATTCCTTGAGAAAGACGATCCTCTTTTCCCGGGGTGTGTGATTCTAGACATCCGTATGCCGGAGATGAGCGGACTGCAGCTTCAAGAGGAAATGAAGAAGCGGGAAATCGACCTTCCGATCATTTTTCTGACCGGCCACGGCGACATTGACATGGCAGTCAAAGCCATGCTCACCGGCGCCACCGATTTCATCGTCAAACCTCCTGAACCTAATCGTCTGAAGGAAGCGCTCGCTAAAGCCGTCGCTAAAAATCAAAACGATCGGGAGGCAGCAGAAACCTGCGAAGAAATGTGCACCCAGTTCGATTTGCTGACGCCGGCCGAGAAAAAAGCCGCAGAGATGATTGCTCTCGGCAAACTCAATAAGGTCATTTCCTTTGAGCTGGAAGTCTCAGAGCAAGCCGTCAAAAACTGGCGAAGCTCGATTTTCCACAAGCTCAACTGCAAAAACATCGTTGAGCTCAATGCTTTTCTCCGTAAGATTCATATTCTTAAGGACTAACGATCCTATGTTCCGAAGAGATTTCCTACTCACGACTTTAGCCGTTGCCGCTCCTGCCGCGGCCTTTGCTCAAGACTTTAATTGGCGTCTGAGCTGCGATGTTTTAGTCGTGGGCGCCGGAGGAGCGGGTCTGGCGGCCGCGGTCAGAGCTTCGGAACTCGGCGCTGAAGTCATCTTGATAGAGCAGAACGCACATCTCGGCGGAAACACTCTGATCTCCGGCGGGTTCCTCGGTGTTGTAGATCCGATAAGGCAGGCGCCTTTGGATATCTCTGACAGCGAAGAAAAGCACTTTCAAGACATTTGGGACAACGGCGACAAAATTGGGGATCCGACCTTGGTTCGCAAACTCGTCCATGAAGCTCCGAGAATGCTTTCCTGGCTGGAAACTAAAGGCGTGAAATTTCAAGACGAAGTGATCGAAATCTATGGATCCCACTTCCCTCGCTGCCATAAACCGATTTTCCCTAACGGTACCGCGTATGTGCGAGCACTCTCCGGCGCCTTGATGCAAAAGAAAGTCAATGTTCTGACTGATACCAAAGCAATTGAGCTGGTTCAGGACGACAGCGGTCGAGTCATCGGAATCAAAGCCGCCTCCAAGGGAGATGAATTTTTCATTCGAGCAAGAAAAGGCGTCATCCTTGCCGCCGGCGGATTCGGAGCAAATCTGAAGACGGTCGCGGTCTTTGATCCTCGCCTTAAAGGTCTTCCGAGCAACTGTTCGTCAGGCTCAACCGGAGACATGCTTTTTGCGGCGCGCAAAATCGGGGCTTCGGCAGTCGATCTGACCGAAATTCAGTGCCTTCCCGGACCGATTTCGAACAAAGGCATTCGTGTCCGATTCCACAATGACGTACGTCGCTTTGTCTTTGTCAACGACGAAGGAAAACGTTTCGTAGACGAAAGAGCACGCCGCGATGAACTCAAAGAAAAGA
>ULUV01054589.1_pt1 | contig 18073 bp, 30 predicted proteins | sample 1958921 | NCBI WGS metagenome assembly ULUV01 (sample SAMEA4835772, study PRJEB28245) | human gut metagenome | biome: gut microbiome; material: fecal sample | place: Denmark | collected 2008
ATTGTCCTATCACAAATGCCAAGGTTGGCCACTTCTTTGTGTTCAAGCTGGCAGACTGGATGGAGATGGAGGCGTTGATTGGCGAAGAGGTGCCCCGCATCTTGAAGGGCTGGCGGCTCGCCGGACATGACTATGGTGGCAATCCACTTTTGTATCCCTGTGATGAAGTGGAAGCCATTGGAACGCCATTCGAGAAGTACCAGTCCACAAATTGGCGGTATTATGATAAAGATGAGCGCATCGACCGGCACTCATATGGCCCCGCCTATTACAGCTTCGCTTTTGCGGTAGGATACAGTAAAAGCGGTCTGAACATTCTGAAAAAGCAATATTTAGTCTAATATCGCAAAGCGGCTCCTCGGTTGAGGGGCCGCTTTTTGCCGTATATTGAGGCAGATTCCACTGGGATATACTATTATATATCCAAGCTGAAATATTGACTATAACATTATTATATGGTATAATATTGCAAGCTCGATAAGGGGAGGGGATTTCCGTGGGACGCAAGGCAAAGCCTAAGGTGAAATTGACCGATGATACTATCCGTACATTGCCTGCGGCCACTGTGATTGAAAAACATCACAGCTTGCGAGTGCTCCTGGAAAAAGGTCTAAATGCCGGGAAAATCCAGGCCGATATGCTGCTGAAAGTTCTCAACGCCATCAGTCTTGACGAGGAGGCTGAAGCAGAAGTCTATGGGGCCATAGATACCTTGGGAATCCCAATCAGTACCAGCGAGGAGGACGACCCCTCCGAAGATGGGAAAGCGTTGTCGGAGGAAGATTTTTCTGTCCTGCTGAATGATTCGGCCGCTTATTTCTTCCATGAGATGGGCGAAATCCCCCAGATGACACGGGAAGAAACCTTGGAAATGGCCAAAAGGGTAGCAGCCGGGAAAGCGGCGGAAGCAGACCTTCAATGCAAAGGAGAGTCACTGACTGAGGAAGAACGCTCCAAGCTGGAGAAGGTCATGAAACGGGCAAAAGAGGCCAGGGACCGAATGATAGAGGCGAATATACGTCTTGTCGTATCCATCGCCGGAAAATACGTTCCGAATACCACTTCCATGACCATCCTGGACCTTGAGCAAGAAGGCATTTTCGGACTAATGAAGGCTGTCGACCGCTTTGATTATAAGAAAGGGTTTCAATTTTCTACTTATGCCACTTGGTGGGTTAGACAAGCAGTTACACGGGCCATGGCTGACCAAGATAAATGTGTCCGCATCCCTGTTCATATGGCGGATACCATTACGAAGGTCAAAAAAATAATCAAAGCAAACGAAAACGCAGCCCAGGATATTGATGAAGAAGCCCTTGCCATCCATATTGCGGGAGGAGACGAGAAGTGGTCCGAATTAGGGCCACGGCAAAAGAAGAAATTCCGCGATAAAGTCCATGAAGCCATTCGGCTGAGCAAAAACAGCGAACCAGTGTCTCTGGACCAGCCGATTGGGGATGAAGAGACTGCTGATACCGTAGTGGGGGATTTTATCCAAGATACAAACACAAATATCTCACCGGAGGTCGTGACCGACCGCCTCCTCCTATACGACCGGCTTGACGCTCTTCTGATGACTTTACCAGCCCGGGAATCAAAGGTAATTCGTCTCCGCTTTGGTATGGAGGACGGAAAACCTCGTACCTTGGAAGAAATCGGACGTGAATTTCGTCTGACACGAGAGCGTATCCGGCAAATTGAGGCAAAAGCCATGAAACGGCTGAAGTCTCCCTATATCTCAAAGCATCTTGGAAGCGATGCGGAAGATATTCTTGGGACGTATGATGAACCACCAGATTACTTGGAAGATTTGGATTGGAGCGACTTGAACGATGGTCAGTTTTGATGTAGTTTTCTCTGCTGTTATCTCAATTCTAATTGTAACATGTCTTGTCGCAGGTATTTCTTTCCTATGGGAGATGAAAAAGGTCCCAAAGGATACGGATATCGACGATACGATACATATTTGGTCAGCTCTTGTGATGGGATTCTGCATTTGCGCCCTGCTCTCTATTGTGCTTTTGGTACTCGCGTATATCTTCGCCCCATATGACCTGTTGTTCAATAATCTTCTGATTTTATTGGTGTTTTTCGTGCTCTACAAACTTCTGCACAAAAGCATCCGCCGACGGGTCAGGGATGCCCTTGACATGGATGGCGACGACTAAAACCATATCAGCCGTCCACAGTATACTGCGCGGCGGCTCCTCATCCGGGTGTAGCCTAGCGGTTAGGCGCTTGGTTTGGGACCAAGTTCAGGCTGGTTCGACTCCAGTCACTCGGACCACTCTTGAAAGCAGGGGGAAATATGGACTTGTTTCGCATGGCCATCGCGGCAGTTGTAGCGATTGTGGTAGGTATCCCCTTTATTCTGGCGACTCGGCATATGAGACACGCCGGGGAAAAGGAATGGCAAGACGCCGCTCGGGCCGGACGTGTCACAACCGGCAAACTCAAAGACAAAGTGTTTTTGCCGCCGGATATGTCTTCTCCACACTCAAAAATGCGGAAAATCCGATGGAAAGCCAAGTATGAGTATGATGTAGATGGGGGCCAATATGCCTATTTCTGCATCGTGAAAGCTCCTGTACCAGAGCGCGTGGATTTGTACTACCCAGAAGGACGGCCAGACCGTGCGGCGTTGCGCAGCGCGATGGTGCGCAAGCGAGGACCGGCCTATACGCTCTGGGCTTTGTTTCCTGTCGCTATCTGGATTGTCGTCTATTGGGTGCTACCAACTATTGGTATCTCGGGAACATAAGCGCCAGAAGCAGTAGAGTTCCTTTGTCCGGGATGCCCTTAATTTGACGCTCAGCCCTCAGAAATGGTACAATGAATGCATCAAATAAGGAAGTATATATCTGAAACAGTATCATTCCAAAGGTTCAGACAGCACACCGATAACAGGTGCGCTGTCTTTTTTATATATACACAAACAAAAAATCTAAGGAGGAATCATCTATGGAAGCAAGAGAATTGAAGGGTCTGGTCTATCGTGTCCGTACCAAGACGGCCGCATGGCTGGTCGAGGTCCCTGACGGCATTGACCCCATTCAGGATTTGGCGGAGTTTTGCGCTGAAAAGGCGGTAAGCGGGTATCTGATTACCTCTGTGACCCGCATCTTCGACTGCAGCACAGACAATCCCAGAGTAGCGGTGCTCTCATCCCCGGAGTACAAGGAAGCTGTTAAGCGTGCTCGGGCGGAGAAAGCATATCAGGAGCAGGCAAAAACCTACCCTGAGACCACTGAGGAGCTGATTGTCCGTGCGGAGGCTGCCGGATGGAGCGTTGACCAAGACGAAGATGAAGAGAAAATTCGCTTGTCGTTTGGCCAGACCAGCCCGGCAGGCGAGGATTTCTGGTTTGATGCTTACGGAGAGGACGTAGAAGAAGTTGTGGACAGCGTGCGGCGTTCTGCTTTTTGCTTCGACCTCGATGAGCATGTCAAGGAGGTTATGAACTGCAAGGGAGCGCCTGACATTGAGGAATTGGTGGAAGATGCCAAGGCCATCCAAGAGATGCTGAATGAACTGGCAGACAGACTGATGCGCAAGCTGATTTGATGGAGGGAGCAGCATGAACAGAATGAAAAAGTTCGAGGTCTACAGCCTTGATATGCTGCCTGATGAAAATGGCGGCTGGGTCGAGAACGAGCGCCAGAAAATCGGCACCATTGAAATCCAAAGCGGTGAACAGGCTCTTCCGGCTGCTATCCTGAATGCACTGCGTAATCTCATATGCAGGGATATCGCGGGTAGAGAGCACCATGTCCTGAACACTACCGACCGGCGGCGCATCTACGTCGAGGACTTCTACGAAAGCGGCGAGTGGTGGGAAGTTGGCACAAAGAAGGGCCGCAAGCCATTCCTGGGGCTGCAACTGGTGAAGGAGGCGGACTAAATTGGCCACCTGTAAGATGAATGTTGTCGACCGCAACGGGCGAAGTGCCCCGGAGTGTACGAACTGCGGCCATCGCTTTGATACGGATTATGCCAAGAATCCGTATGTCGAGATGTGCCGCATCGCAAAGGGGAAATTTGCTTATTGCCCAGTCTGTGGAGCCAAGTATGTTGGCTGTCAGATTGAGGGAGTGGACTTTGATAAATGTGCCCCACATCTGTCGGATTGGATTATGAGGGGCCTCAAAGAGTAAACCTGAACCACAAAAAGATTTCAGATATGGAAATCTGAAAATAAAATGTCAATGACTTATAGAAATGGAGGTGAATGCCCTGGGCCAATCAGGCCCAGGGCATTGTTATGAAGCATTTGCTAGAGAGGATTCCTGTGAGCATCATCCGCTGCGGTATGGAAATGGAAGTTGGATTCTGTGAGCTGAAGGCCAACGACATCGCTTGTCTTCCGTGTGGAGACAAATTCCGTGTTGGCGAGGATGCCCATGTCAGCGGTGATTCCACCTACGAAGGCTGGGTGGTATATGATGAGTTCGGAAACAGCTACTTTCCCGAGGACTTTGATGGTGAGATTCACGATGAAGACACTGGAGGGGAGAAGGCTAAATGCAGTATTGCCGTTGGAAGCGACTATATTTTCTTTTTCCGCTTCTCTGATGGAGACTGTCTCGAACTGCTGGAACACAATGGTCGGAAATGTACGGTTACTTGTCAGGAAAACAAGGAGCATTATCAGGGGGAAACACCTTGGGAACGTATCGAAAGTTGCGGCGGTCTCTTTGAGGTGCGTTTCGCAACCGGCGATGAGTTCTGTGTCTACGGAGAAGAGTTGGAACCCATTTATCATTGCGAAGAAGTTATGGATGGCTTCTACTGCAAAAAAGTAGACAGCCCACTGGAACTCAACTTCACTGCACTGCTGGCCCTGCTTTCCAAAAACCCGGAGGATTCTCGCCATGGATTTTGGACCGATGGCGATGAGATTCTCTGTAAAAAGGAAGCGGCTACTGAAGCGGTGGCAAATTTTCTGGAGGACTTGGGCATTGATATCGTCTTGACAGGATTCTACGACCCGGAAGAACCCCCTCTAGATGAGCATAGTGGGTATCACTATATCAGTATTCAGTAACTGAAGAGCTCCAGTTGCTGAGAACCTGAGAATTTGAAATAAAAATGGAGGTGAACGCCCTGGGCCAGATTTGCCCATGGCATTATTATGAAACATTTGCTAGTTACCGTCCCTTCTTTCCGGGTGTCCATGAAAAACGGGAAGATGCGGGTCAGCATTCCTGAGGTCGAATTCCTCCTAACTCTCGGCGACGAAATTCGGGCCCTCGGCCCAATGATTTTGGGCTCTATGGCGAATGTCTCCTGTGCAACCCATGGCGTCAGCACATTGCGGGCAGCCTGCGGGAAAACCGATTCTTTTGACGCTGTTGAGTGCGCTGAGGTCAACTTCTACGGAGACAGCAGAGGCATCGTGGTCCTTGTGGATGGCGTGAAAGCAATAAAACTCATTGCCCAGAAGCATAATCTGGCGGATGGCACACCGAAAGCGGCTCCCGCTCTGTATGAGCACGCCTCCATCATCAAGAACGCAATCAATCTTCTGAAAAGAAGGTTCCCTGGAGACCCTGATGAGTCCTCTGACAGCCTCGGAGAGATTGTGGAGGCATGTTATATCTCTGTATGGGACTCCGGGCACAGCATTGAGGGGCGCTGTAAGGTGAACATTGATACTAGGCAGGTCTTTGACATTGAGAGGTTCGATGTATCTGATGTGGGGATTCTGAAGGATGAGTGCATCCGATTTGCAGATGGTTCTGAACACCACGTTTACGCTGAAGACGATAAGACTATGCCTGAGAATGCCTTTTGGCGGGAAGTGAGTGGGGAGATTACGGATAAACAGAAAGAGCTGAACTTCATACTCAAATTTGCTAGAGAAGAAAATTTCGGATTTGAGGTGTGTACCCACCAGTTCAGAAGTCTATGGACGGCGTACTGTCTGCACCACGGTCTGGAAGTCGATACCAGTACATACGATGCTGACATTAAAGCGGTCTGGGATGCTGTTTCTGAAGAAAAACAAGATACTCCAGATTGGAAAGGTTTTGAAGGGTTTGACCTGTTCATGTGCGACGACCTGGTGTGAGGGAGGGATAAATCTGTATGGGACGCGGTAACTGCTGCACCTTCGGAAAATACGAAGGATTGTTCTACGTGGACAATGATTTTCTCAATGTCTTTTCCCATTATTGCGAGGAAGATGACGCATGGGAATCCCGCTTACAGGGGAAGCTGGATTACTCCGAGCTCACTGACCCTGCATGGGGCTACGATGAGACTGAGAGCCAGTATAATTTAGATTCGGCTATCTCGAACTTCAAATCCCGTATCATGGCCAAATTCAAAAGTTTCCGGCCTTGTGATACCTGGGTGAAAAACAGAGATGCCCATGCAATTCTGGAAAATTCCCTGTTCTATATTGCTGTCGAGGACAACGAGTGGAGTTGGGCGTTTGAACTTATCCAGAAAGAGGACCCATACGACGACCATCTGTCCGGGCTCCAGGCAAAGCACTACCAGAGATATCTGGACGGAATTCGGGACGCCCTGTTTGAGGACTTTGAATCCCTGGGCATCTACGGGTGCGCATGGACGCATGGGACCATCAATAGAGAGGATTTCCATAAGAGTGCATAGAAACCAAAAATAGTAGGAGGAATAATACGATGGCACAAGTTTTGATTGTCCCCAAGGAGGATTATGAGGTTCTTCGCAAGTACCTGTTCGGAAACTGCGGTATGAGCGCCGTCCTGGTGCCTGAGGAGGTTCTGGAGAAGCCGGAGTTTCCCAAAGCTACCGCAGACAAGCTGCGGGCCATGGACGGGATGGAGGTTGACTACGACTTTGGAGGTGAGCCTGACATCTTTCTCGATGTCATAACCAACAAGGACCACTACAGTCTGGCCAGCCTGGTTCCTGACTCGGAATGCGGGGATGAGGACTACTGCTAAGCTCATGACTTTGTAAGAGTGCACAGGGCATTAAGTGCTTAAGCACAGATGCACCGAAGCACCGAGGTGATGCCTGGTCCCATAGTTTTATCTATGGGGCCAGGCATCATTCCAGATTTGATAGGAGGAGAATCACTGTGAGTTACTTGAGCATTGCAATCGACGGCCCCGTAGCTGCTGGAAAGACTACGCAGGCCAAAGCACTAGCCAGACAACTGGAGTTCGTTTATGTAGACACCGGGGCAATGTACCGGGCGTTTGCAGTCCATAAGCTCTGGTTGGAAAAAGAGTGTGGGCACGAAATTGATATTGAAAGGGCCCTTCACACCTTCGACTTTGACATTGTTCAGGCAGAAGACGGACAGCAGCATATTCATCTTTGGGGCAAGGATATTACTTCACATCTAAGAATGCCTGAGGTTTCTATGCTTGCTTCCAAGGTATCTGCACATCCGGCTGTCCGTGAGACCCTTCAGAATCTTCAGAAGGTCATGCCAATCATGAACAATGTCGTTATGGAAGGCCGCGATATAGGAACAGTCATCATACCAAATGCGACTCTGAAGGTATTCCTGACCGCCAAAGCAGAAGTCCGTGCCTATCGCCGTTGGCAGGAGCAGTGTCTGCGCGGTGTGAAGGATACCTACGAGGAAACTTTGGCGCTTCTGCAAAAGCGGGATTACGAAGACTCTCACAGAGAAATTGCTCCGCTGAAGCAAGCGGAGGATGCTGTGCTGGTCGACTGTACTGAGATGACCATTGATGAAACTACAGAGGCAATTCTTACCCTTTGGAATACAAAGAAACCAGGATGGAGGAGTATTTAAGTATGTTGAACGCATTATACTGTTTAATTGGAAAAAGCGGCACCGGGAAATCCACAGTCATGCAGGCCCTGCACGATACCTTTGGGTATGCGATTGCTCAGAGCTATACGGACCGTCCTAAGCGTACCCAGGACGAACAGGGGCATATATTCCTCAGCTCATCCGAATTTGATGCGCTGGGCGATTTGATTCTGCCTAGGAACAGCCAAGATGGCCGCTATGGGATGACCGAGGAAATTCTTGATAAAAGCGACCTGATTGTCCTGGACTATCTGGGCACAGAAGAGCTTTTGAAGACATACACCAAGCGTCCGGTCCATGTGATTGGCCTGCACGCGGATATGCACGCCCGTATCGTTCGGATAGATGGCAGAGGAAATACGTTTCAGGAGCGCCGGAAGCGTATGGCTGCGGACGAACATGACTTCTATTTTATGGATGATGTCTGTGAAATCGTTGTCACGAATAAAGACCTGCAGCAGACAGTCAGCATTATCAAGAACTTCATCGATTTCTGCGAAATGTTGGAGTGGAGCTGCACAGACAACGACTGCCTTCAGTTCCGCCGCCGGGTTGGTGTAGACAGCAACAAGATGCCGGTCTATGAACTGGTACAGGTCAACAAGTACAGCGATGACCTGTTTCATGTGGCGCATGGGCGTGTATATTTCAGTGATGTCGATGAGGAAGAACTTGAATCGCTGTTCTCCGAATACGGTTGGTCGTATTACAGCCTGCTGGGTGAGGACGGCTGGGGTGTCGTTGCCGAGGCCGTCTTTGAAAATAGCGTAACAGAATACGATACCACGGAGGAATACTCAACCTTCGAGGCAGCCGCACGGGCTTTGGGGGAAATCATTGGCCATGATATTTCGTCGTACCTGTGAGGCGCTGTATGGATGACGATATCTTGCTATGGCATGTTTCGTTCGATATAGAGCGGCCACCGATACGCACCTATGTTCCACTGGTTCCGAAAAATCCAATGCTCGGCGAGGATACCACGATTCCACGAATCTGCTTTGCTCCGTCCATTAAGGATTGCCTTAATGCGATGGCCGCAGACCGGGTGGAACGTGGCCTTGAAGATGGACGGTTCCTGGCATTTCCGTTCCGGGTAGCCAAGGATGACCCGTTCCTTAAAACACCCGACAATATCGATGATATGGTCCCGGATGCCTATTGGACAAAGGAACACTGGTATTTGAAGCCGGTCACATTGTCTGGGTGCTTGATGCAGATTGACGACTTTAATGACTACGGATTTTTCGACGCCTGCGAGTCCCATCGGCCGCTGATTTACAAAATTCTGCTAGAGAATGGTTTTTCTTCAAAAGAGTTGGCCGAGTTTGACGGTTGGAGCACCACAGAAGTGCTTATGAGTATACCGACCTGGCTTGGCTACGAAATTGCTCTGAGGCTAAACATCCATCAGCTACATACTTTCGAGTGGCTAAGTTACCATCAGGTACAAAGCACATAGGTGCTTTAGCACTTAAGTGCCGGGATACTTTTAGGTGCAAAGCAATGGAGTGAACAGCAAATTTGACTTCCAGCTTAATAGATGGTAGGATATTACTATCAAATAAGGAAGTATTTAAACTAAAAAGCATCAATCTATCAGTTTCAAGCAGCTAGGTCTTTAACGGCCTAGCTGCTTTTTATATATACACAAACAATTTTGAAAAGGAGCAGAAATCATGAAGTACAAATTTTTTCAAGGTGGAGTCACCGAGGCTCCGGTGGAGTGCCTGATTGAGGACTACCAGAACCTCGCCCAGGCCAATGTGAATCTGAACCAGTGTATCCAGGCATATGCGAGGAAGCTGCCTGAAACCCTCGTTTATGATGAACGGGCCAAGGATTCTTTGGAGGCCCTTCGGGAGGCAAGAGAAACAGTCTCTACGGTGATGGATTGTCTTGAGCACATCATCGACTGTCATACCAGCGCACCGGAAGGGCTGAAGTTCAAGCCAAGTGTCACGTCTGTAATTGCGATGGGCTGTAGCAACGGAATTCTTGCCCGTGAAGATGGAAGCGATATCCGGTGTGCGGGTGGTATGGATGTTTCTGCAGTCTATCCTGAATGCACCAAGCCCTGCCCGTACAAGAACAAGTGCGAACCGGAATTTGGCCGTATCCAATTGGAAACTGGCGCGTTCTATACTGGTGACTGCAAGGAGTCTGACGAGCTGCTGGACAGCATCGAACGGTATCCTGACTGAGGGTGGGAGATGACTATGCGCTTCACACCATCTGAGATAAATCGAGCGATGCGGCGGCTGCACTTACAGGACACTGCGGACTGCCGGAACCGGGTTGTGGCTATTCTGCAAGCCTGGGACCGGGGAATCGGTGATGTAGATGACGTTATCGATGCCTATGAGTCTGCAGAAACATATTAAAGGAGGAAAATTTCTATGAAAGCAACAAAGATTCTGTGGGATGTTGATTTTGATGAGGACCTTAAATCTCTTCCAACCGAGGTTGAAATTCCTGAAGGCATGAAGGACGAAGATGAGATTTCCGACTATCTGTCGGACCTGACAGGCTTCTGCCACAAGGGCTTCTGTTTGGAGTAATTTTAGAAAGGAGAACGGCTGTGTATTGGGCGTGGTCATTATCTGCACCGATGCACAGCCTATTTTACCATGGATGTTATTTTGAATCTGTGCGAGATGGACATTGAGGCCGAGTTTGATGATTCTGGAATCCCCACGCCGGAGTTCCTCAGCAACATCATCCAGCCCATCATTCAGGAATATGGAGTCCGAGCCTCCGACTCCGAGGCGTTTATCTACCCTGAGCTCACGGCGAGCAACTGTGTGTTCGGCTCCAAGGAGCCGGTTCGCCTGCTTCAGCGTGTTTCCGAGTGGAACGGAAGCATTCGGGAGCAGTTTCTGCGGTGTGTGGATGTGGTCTGCAAGGTTTCGACGTATGGCCGACTGCCGACCACGGACCAACTTCCGCAGCCAAAGAGTCCTGAGATGTATTCCATGCTGGGAGCCGCAAGCGAAATGAACGATGATTGGTACGACTACGCTGACCATGCGGTTTTCCTGGAGGATTCCAATGGAGACCGCACGTTCCGCTGTGTTCTCCATCCGTTCGACCTGGACAACATTCAGCGTGCCCCGGCTGAGTATGCCATTGTCACCGTTTTTCCCAAGAGCTGAGAGAGGAGATTTCACCATGTTCGCTATCATCAAAAAGAACGAGGGCTTGGCAAAAGTCATCGATGCCCCTACGCTCAAGGCGGCCTATGACAAAATCATGTACTCTGAGGAAGACATGATTGAGCCTGGCAAGTACCAGCTCGTCAATGACCAGAACCCGGATGAATCCCTGGTATTCGAGTACCTTCCAAAGTACATTCAGCGGGTGAGCATTGCCCCCAGTCTGGCAAAGACCATTGAAGGGTATCTCAATGCTTCCAATGAGGATGAATTCCAAGGCGAGGACAATACAATTTCTGTCACAGCGGTTTTCCCTGATGGTATGGAGATGGATGTCAAATGCTGCGGCTGCAACAATGACCCGTCTTGGACGGAAGCGGTTCTGTTCCGGGACGGCTCTGAGGTCTGCTGTACGGACGTGGAGGAGGAGTTCCTCGGGCCGTGGGAGTTGGATGTCAATGGCCGCCGGTATATCGCTATTGTGTCTGTGTCGAAAGATGCGGATACGGTAGGGTGAGAAAGGGAGTTTTGACTATGGGTATTATGCTTGGAAATCTGTCGGTAAAGGACATAGAGACCCGCCTTGGCATTACACTTTCTGCTGAAGATGTCGCTATCTTACAGGAAAACCGGCAAGAGAATGTCAGTATTCCACTGGCAAGTGGAAAATGGCATTGCTTTGATATCCCATTCCTATTTATGGCGGCGACCAAAGATGACGCTTTGAAGTTTGCCGACATTTTTGGGAAGTACGTTGGTCAGATGCGTGGCAAGTTTTCGATTGGATTCGAACATTGAAGAAAGGAGGACGGGCGGCTTCACATTATGAGGCCGCCCAACAAAATCATGATGGAGTCTATCATCGTTTACAGTCAATACGAATATGCGGATTCTCCTCTGTTTATTCTGTACGTGGGAATCCCGGAAGTTCCCAATGCGGGGGGTATTCTTGCTGCCTTGGATGAGTGGTATGGCACGACCGAGCAGGAAACCATGGAATGGGCATTGGAATTTGAAATCTGGGCCCGTGCCATGCTGCTATACGGTGGCCTTATCCTGAACCCGCAGCACCTGGCCTTAGATGAGGTGAAAGAAGAGTTCCTGGAGCTATTGTGCGATGGCCCAGAGAACATTCGAACCCGCTATGAGCGGATGTTTGACGTTGACATGGATTCTCTGAAGGATGCTTGGATGGCAGCAGGCAAGCCTGAGCGGTTCGAATTTGACCCTGATACTTGTTTCAGCAGGGAGGGATGAGAGTATGCTGTTGGCTACTAAGCTCAAGAACCGTATCCTGCTGGCCGCGAAGCCAGAGGACTTGCCGTTGAAAATCGAACTCAAGAACATCACTGTCAACGGTGAAAAGCGTGGCTGTTCCGGTTTTGTTACCAGTATACAGACAGGCTCTTGTGTATACGTCGACACGGAAAAGTCTGTTTTTGGCCCGCTCTCAGACAAATGCCTGTATCGGTATGCGAGGGACAACAAGGACTACTCCAGCAACTGCCTGAAGAATGGGTGGAATTGCTGGGCAACTGATGACGACCTTCCTGAGCAGGTTATAAAATTGCTTAGGGAGGGTTCTGGTATTATGCGATAGGAGTTTTCGTTTTTTCAAGGGCCATGCTTCTCCAATTTAGGAGTGGCATGGCCTTTGAAATCGAAGTGATATACAAACGGCATCATAATTATTGACAAAGCAGCATAAACTTCATATACTTTATAGTAGAAAGGCGGGTGTATGTTATGGCCAGCACAATTCGTATCGATAAGGACGTCAAAGATGAAGCTACCCATATTGCGTCTCAACTCGGACTCAGTTTCAATATGGTAGTCAATATTCTGCTTCGACGTTTCAACACTGACAAGGGCTTCTCGTTCCCTGTTCGCTTGCCGGATTTGCACAAAAAGGACGTCTTTGATATGACATCGGAAGAATTCGAACGGGCGTGCGAGTTGGCGGTTGAAGAGCGTGTTGCGAATCCTCAAATGGATTATGTGACCCAAATCGATGCAGAGTCCGGCCAGCTAATCAAAAAGTATTCAGATGGGCGGGAGGAATATGTCGTACTTTGAACTTCAAGGAGGCACGTCCCCTCGAATCCTTGTTTTTGCTGGACCAAATGGGTCAGGCAAAAGCACAGTAACCAAAGGAATTCCTCCTGTTGGCCTATACGTGAATGCAGACCAGATTCAACGTAATAAGGGATGTAGTTCATTGGAAGCTGCCCAAGAAGCGGAGCAGGTTCGGAATGCCCTCCTGAGTGCCAGAGCGGATTTCACCTTTGAGACAGTATTATCAACGGACAGAAATCTGGAATTGCTTCGCAAGGCTAAGAAAGCCGGGTATCAAATCTTTGCAGTATTTGTTTTGACAAAAGACCCGAAAATCAATGTTGAGCGGGTAAAAGCCCGCGTTCAAGGCGGTGGGCATGATGTGCCTGTAGAAAAGATTGTATCCAGGTACGAAAAATCCCTTCAGAATCTCAAGCATCTAATCCGTATTGCTGATTTCACAAAAATACTGGACAATTCAGGTGAAAAGCCTTCCCTGATTTGTGAAATTGCTGGAACAAGTGCGGCTGTGAGTCCATCGCACTACTGGACAAAATCAGAGATTTTGCACCTAATATACCTCAAATAGTTGCGCCGTACCATCTTTCATTTCCTGATTTGACGTTCCTTCTGAAAAATGATACCATATCCATAGTAGTATGAGGAAGTATCAAACGAAGACAATTATATTCTGATAGCAAATTAGCCAGTACCCTCAATATAGAGGGTGCTGGCTTTTTATATACACAAAAGTAAGAAGGAGTGACAATCTTATGTACTATCTGGTCGACCTGAAGGAGCAGAAGACAGAAGTTTTCAAAACTAAACTGGACTTGCTGTACTACCGCTTCAGCAAGCCGGAGCATGGACCTCTGTGGTACAATCCCAACGAAACCATCCCACGGATGATGGACTTCCTTGAGCTGAATATGACCGGCAAAGATACCGTTACTGGTATGGAGAAGGTCCCCGGCAAGTTTTGGTTCTATCAAGGAACCACCTTCCCGTGCTACGAGGAAGTAGCCACCCTTCGCCGCTACATGGTTACGGACGAGCAGGGGAGGAGTATCGACATCCGCACTTGGCTCCCGGAAATCGCCCTTGTCAAGTCTGGCAAATACCGGCCCACTCACAAGAAGGCTAATGCCAAGGAGCCTGTGTACCGCCGGGAACCCTGTGGTCAGGGACGCAAACAGCACTCCCACAGGGTAGGATATCCCGCTATGTGGCACCGCGCTCTGGCTGAAACCCTGAATGAGGAAGACCTGGCAGTGGACGCGGAGGTGCGGCCTACGCGGGACCACTCCGGTATCCGTAAGCGCGGCATCAAGGACGAAACGTCCTTTGAGCGGGCCGAGCGTCGGGCGAGCCGTAGCTGGACCTGTTCCAAGTGCTGGAAGGACCAGTCAAAGGCTGGCCGCCAGTGGGCCAAGCACAAGAAGGCCCCAAATGGTCGTTTTCTGCGTGGGAGCATCGACAACTCGCCGATGCTCTATGCTCACCCGGAGTTCTTGGACGACGATTGCTGGGTCCAGTTTCTGATGATGGAATTACTCACAACGTGTTGCGGGGAGGTCTGAGTGCTCTCCCCTTGAACTCCAGCACATTAGGGAAATCGATAAATATGAAATGCTACATAGGGTATTGGAATGCAGAAAGGAGCAGTAAATTATGAAAACGGAAATTTGTACATCGGAAAATACACTGAATCTCCAAGTAGAGGCCGCAAAGATTCGATATCTAAAGAAGAGCCTGGCGGACATCGATAAGCAGAGAGAACAATGTGAAAGGGAGCTTCAAGAATATGAGGCCGCATATTCTGCTGTATCGACAAGCACCCGTGAGGAGCGCGAGATAGCAGTGCTGCTTCATGAGAAGCTGTGTGACCTGGACCACCGTATAGATTGCGATTGGAATTTTGAGTCGCATTGGTTTGGCAATGCACACCAGGCATATCTCACACTGGCTAAGGCTATGCTCGAACTTTCTTCTGCAGAGACGATTCGCAGAGTTTTGGGCGTAGCCGAAGAATAAATCCAAAATTTGTAAAAGTATAGATGCTTGAAGTGTGCTGCGGGGAGGCAAAAACTCCCCGCAAGCCGCTATATAGAGGTGATATTGTGGAATGTACAGAGCAATGCCCTTTCTGCGAAGAACTTCAACGCACGCGGGAAATCAATGAGTATCTCGTAAAGGACAGTAACCGACCCGGAAAGACTCATATAGAGTATCGGGTTGCACTGGTACAGAATACCAGCTATAACGGCTATTCCTGCGGTGGCAGTACCAGTCAGTCGTTTCCCCTGAATTGCTGCCCAGTCTGTGGCAGGAAAATCGGGAACATCGACCTGATGGTAGAAGGCGATAAGTGCTCTTGTGATTGATTTTGCACTGAGCAGTACAATCCAAAAGCATACCTCCCAATAAAATTTGACCTAGCCCCACCTGAAATGGTATAATTTTTTTATCAAACAAGGAAGTATCAGTTTATAACCACAAATGTAAAAATCTCAGCCAGTCCTTTTACGATTTTTGTAAGGGGACTGGCTGTTTTTATATATCAAATCTATATACACAAACGGAGGAAAAGAAAATGCGTTATGCAAAAACGGTGAAGCAGGTCACATTCAATGAGGCCATCGCTCTAATGAAAGGAGTCCCGCGCTCCAATTTAGTCATGGGCTACCGCTACATCAACAACTGGAGTGAGGAAATCAGCAGGCGCTCTACCAAGGTCTCGGCCATCTATCGGGACTGGTATGGAGAGTGTGATTACTGCCCACCCAATGATGCAGTCGTTACGCACCTGCATATTCTGCTGCCGACACAAGTCGCACTCAATGTTGTTGAGGAGGTCCCGTTTGGCAACCTGATGGACGCCATCGAGGCGGTCACAGCCGGTCGTAAGCACCGCGATGCTTAAGCACTTAAGTACTCGATAGAAGGAGGAATAAAACCATGTTACCCAAGTATGAGGAGAAGCAGTTGACACTGAAACTGCTCACAGACGATATCGTCAATACGGCATTGGAATCTGGTGACTACGAGGGTGTCAGCACAGAGGCTGCAAGGCAGGCGTGTTACCAGTGGATGAGTCACTCCGCAGTCTGGAATGAAGAACTGGCGAGGTTTACGGCTGAGTATTGCCAGAATGCTGGTTCTGAGCCTCATGACATTCAGATTCTGGATGTCATCGCAGATATCTCCAACGAAATCGAGCGGTTGCTGGCAAATGAGGCCGTCTGTGAGTATCGGGAAAAGTTTATTCATGATGAGGCCGTCAGCCAGGCCATGGAGAAAGCGAATGTTTTTGCGGACACCATGGATATGTCCTCACTCCTGGCATCCTTGGCCGTTGGAGGGAAGCGGGATGTTGAGGATAACTGCGAACCGCTGTTAGAAGAAAACAACCTGACCGTGGCAGATGTCATCAAAGTAGCGGATGCCTACGAGTGCGAATAAAGGAGGCTGCTTTATGTGGTATATCCTTATTTCTCATTATCTCGGGCCTGAATTGATTGCAGTCCAGCGAGACTGGCGGGCGTGTGAAACCGAGGAGCAAGTCCAAGATGCCCTCTCAGAGATTTTGAAAAGCGGTGTTCGTACAGAAGAAGTGACGATACTGAATGTTCTTGACCCGGAAAACACCCTATCTGTCGAAGAATTCCGGGAGGAGTTTGGATTCTAATTTAGAAAAGGAGGAAGGCCCATGCATCCTAAACGAAGAGACTAGGAATGCATGGGCCGCATTTTATGAAGGTATTTACAAGCAAGGACAAGTATCCCTTTGATTTCTACTGCAACGCAACCGGAGATTTGTTCATCCCTGACACGGACCCAAACAAAGTATCGCGGGACCTCACGGACATGTCTGAACTTCCGTATCCACTCCAGGCTCTCTATGAGCGTTTCTGGAGTGAGCAGTATGGCTGGTTGACCTATATGGTCAAGGCCGATACTGGGTATGGAATGATGATGGAACAGGAGTATTCTGCGGACGCTGGCGAGGACTACGGTGTCCAGATGGATGCACTCTACGAGCAAATTGCCACGAAGGCAAAGAGAATCGAAAAGTCTCTTTTTATTGTCTGCCCCAAAGCGGAAGTAGTCATTGGACGGGAAACAGGACTTGATGGATGCCATGAACTCTGTGTGTTTGTCCCGGCTGATGCGAAGGAACATGAAATCAAGGCGATGATTTACATTCTGACTTCGGCAGATAAGGGACGGGACCTGCCCTGTGAAAAAGGGCAGTTGTATTCGCAGCAGTATTCGGAGTTTTTAGCGGCGAACGAGAATTTTTCAGTTTGCCGGGGAATCAGCCCGTACTATGCAAATCAGCCCATTACTGTGATTGAATTTACCGATGACAGTGAGTCGGCAGAGTTTACTGTGCTTGTTGCACAGAAGGCTATGGAGGAAGACGGTATCTTTGATGTAGAGAAGGTTGAGGCGCGGATAAAGCAGGTCATGCGGAACATCAAAGAGTCTGCCGAAGAAGCAGGGAGAAAGGTGGACCTGGACACCCTGATAGTTCGGGCCTGTAATATCATTTTCCCCTGCGCATGGGATTTCCCAAGGCCGGTATTCACAATCAACATGGACGTTCTGGACGAGGAGGGTGAGTAAATCATGCCGGATGCACCGGATTTGGTTATGGAGTTAAACGATTTTGCTAACCACTGCGGCTATTTTTTCAACGCATATATGCAGGACAATATCACTGCCAATAACGGGTATAACTGCTCTCACCCAGACCAGGATGAGATTGTTGAGGACGAAGAAAGCGGCAAGGCTGTGGGGTGTTGCTATTGCTGGAGCTGTCCGCTTGGTTATCCTCCAGATGGCAAAGACCTGGTGAACTACGGTATCCTAAGTGAAGAAGATGCTCGTGCGGAATACTTCGATGAGTGTTCTGGCGAGTATATGACTGCTAAGGATTACATCGTCATCTCAGATGCGGATACTATCCGACGGCTGAGGGAAGCTGGGATAACCGGATTGGCGGCAACGAGTGATTAAACGGTTTTTCCAACTGAGGAGGTTCGCCGATTTGAAATTCTACTTATAAAGGAGTAGC
>ULUV01053645.1_pt1 | contig 17900 bp, 17 predicted proteins | sample 1958921 | NCBI WGS metagenome assembly ULUV01 (sample SAMEA4835772, study PRJEB28245) | human gut metagenome | biome: gut microbiome; material: fecal sample | place: Denmark | collected 2008
ATTTAAACTTATATCACCAACTATTTTTGGCAACATTACCTTTATTAAAAATCCCCATGCACAATGAAACGATAACATTTGCATGGGGTTATAGATAAATGAAAATACAAAATCGTGATTCTGCACTTATTCACATTATGCCAGAAGTTTCTTTACAATAGCCGAAATCTTCTGTCCTTCCGCACGGCCGGCAAGACGTTTTGTCGCAACGCCCATGACTTTGCCCATGTCACGCATGGACGAAGCTCCTGTTTCGGCTATAACGGCTTTTACTTCTGCCTCTATCTCTTCGTCGCTTAACTGTTTAGGCAGATATTCTTCCACAACTGCAACTTGGGCTTCTTCCTCGGCTGCCAGGTCGGGACGGTTCTGTTCACGATAAAGGGCCGCCGTGTCCTTGCCTTGTTTTGCCATTTTGGCCAATATTTTCAAAGCCACATCATCACTCAGCTGGTCATTTGCGCCGGGAGCGGTCTTTGCTTCGATGAAGTTTTTCTTTATATTCCTTAAAGCCTCAAGGCGTACTTTATCGCGTGCTTTCATGGCAGCAATTATATCGCTGCTCACTTTTTCGAACAATGGCATGATTATATTCCTTTCTTATTTATGATTATTACTTTGTTTAATGTTTTATGTCTGATTATTTAGAATCCAATACTCCCATTCTTTTAGATTACAAGAAATTAATAACCGAGGACTGCTCCTGGTCGGCAGGCGCTTCGTTTGCTGCCAGTCCGGGGTCATCCGTCTTATTACGAATTTTTTGAAGCACGGCACTACTTCTTTTATATGTAGGTGTCTGCTCTACCATCGATATTATGTTCTCGTTATCGATATCGGCCTCAGTGAAACGATATACATGGTGGCGGCGTTTTACATTCTTCACGGTTTTGTCATTCTTATAGAACTTACCGCGCCGGATTGCCTTGCGCTCTTCTTCTTCGGCCAACTGAGCCTGACGCTCTGCGTCGTCTGTACTTGGACGTGAAAGGAATTCTTCCATATATGGCACACTGTCCAATCCGAAGCCGGTGGCAAGAATCGTTATCTTTACCTTTTTGTCAAGAGACGGGTCGAACGTAACACCCCACTTCACTTCGAAATCGCTACCGAACTTACTCATGAAATCATGAATTTCATTCATTTCCTCCATGGTTATGGTGTCTTCATCCTTATCGGAACAATAAATACTAAGCAATACCTTTTTGGCATTGAAAATATCATTATTGTTCAGCAATGGTGAATTAAGGGCGTCTTCAATGGCGTTGCTCACACGGTTCTCGCCTGAGCCTTCGCCGGTACTCATTATTGCCACGCCGCCGTTACGCAGCACAGTACATACATCGTTGAAATCAAGGTTTATCTTTCCATGCGTCGTTATAATCTCGGCAATGCTCCTCGCCGCGATAGTAAGAGTATCGTCAGCGCGCCCGAAAGCGTCAAGTATGGTAAGCTCGGGATATATCTCTCGCAGTCTTTCATTATTGACAACCAGCAAAGCGTCCACATTCTTTGAAATTGCCTCTACACCGTCCAAAGCCTGGTCTATCTTTTTGTTTCCTTCGAACTGGAACGGTATGGTAACAATGCCTACCGTAAGGATGTTTTTCTTTTTAGCTTCGCGAGCGATTATTGGAGCTGCGCCTGTGCCGGTACCGCCTCCCATACCTGCGGTTATAAAAGCCATTTTTGTTCCATCGGAAAGCATTCTGTCTATTTCCTCAAGACTGTCTTCGGCAGCTTGACGCGCTTTCTCGGGACGGTTTCCGGCACCGAGCCCTTCGCTACCCAACTGTACCTTTATCTGAACGGGAGAGTCGCTCAACGCTTGATTGTCGGTATTACAAACAACGAACGACACGTCATGTATACCGGTTTGATACATGTGGTTAACGGCGTTTCCTCCGCCTCCGCCTACACCAATTACTTTTATTATATGGGGGTTCCCTGTAGGGAAACCAAAATCCATAACTTCATCGTTTTTAGGCATATTACTGTGAATTATATTTGTTTTTATTATTTATTTTTCAGGTGTTTGCTTCTTTGTGTTTTAGCTTATTAGCGTATTCAACGCTATTTTACTTCATGCTGCTCCTTTATTTTTCTCAATGTTTCAGAAGTACGGTTATATGTAGCCGAAGCTGCTATTGTTTCTATTATCCATGGATTATCAATATCGTCTTCACCGAAATGGAAAACATGATGTCTCTGCTTTCTTTTCATTCCGTTCTTGCGTTCGTTCTTGTCTCCGTAATAGTAAGCCTTACGCGCTTGCCGGCGGTTTATCTCGTCTATGCTCATTGAAGAATCTGCGGCCTCATTGTCGCTGTCCTTCGAGTTTGCACTTGCAAAAGGCAAGCTGTTTTTTCCAAAACCTGAAGCGAGAATGGTTATCTTGACTTTTCCACCCATCCCCGGTACGGGAGCGAAGCCGAATTTTGTCTGGATGTTCTCGTTCACGAACTTTTCCATGAAATTATTAACCACATCGATTTCGGGAATGGTCAAAGTATTCTTATCGTCAGAACTGCAAATCGTCATCAATATGCGCCGGGCATTGAATATATCGTGATCGCTAAGCAACGGAGAGGTTATCGCCTCCTCTATGGCTTTTGACACGCGGTCGGGTCCTTCGGCCTCACCGTAACTTATCAATGCGATACCTCCGTCGCTCAAAACCGTTTTGACATCATTGAAATCGGGATTGATTTTCATTGAAGTCGTTATAATATCCACTATACTTTTTACTGCAACAAGCAAAGTGTCATCCGCACGTTTGAAAGCGTCAATCATTGTGTTTATGGCGCATATCTTACGCAGTCTTTCATTGTTTATTACGAGCAGGGAATCTACATTGCGCGACAGTTCCTCTACTCCGTCAAGAGCCTGGTCTATACGTTTCTCTCGTTCGAAAAGAAAAGGTATCGTGACCACACCTACTGTAAGCACACCTGCTTTTTTGGCTTCTCTTGCTATCACGGGTGCTGCTCCAGTACCTGTGCCACCTCCCATTCCGGCAGTAATGAAAACCATGCGTGTACCGTCATCGAACATCTTGCTTATCTCATCAAGGCTTTTTTCTGCTATCTCGCGACCTTTTGCCGGATTGCTGCCGGCTCCAAGCCCTTCTTCCCCCAACTGCCGACGAACCGGAACCGGCGAATCTATGAGCGCAATGCGGTCTGTATTGCAAACCTCGAAACGGACATCACGCATTCCTTCGTTGTACATGTGTGCAACGGCATTGCCACCTCCGCCACCAACACCTATAACTTTTATTATACGTGCGTCGGAAGCGGAAATAGGATCGTCTACTTTTGGTATTTCGAATTCTATCATAATTAATTTACCTGTCTACTTACAACATGCGCTCTACATATAAAACTTATAAAGCCGGTCATATTTGTCTGCTTTTTTTAATCGGGAAACTATGCTGTCGAAAATATGTCTGAGATATTTTAAAATAGGTCTGACATATTTCAAAATAGGTCAGACCTATTTTTTATAAAGTCCCGTAAGATATAAAAAGTTTTATGCCAATACTATATCAGCAATTAAATACAATATGAATCCTTGCTTATTTATGCTTTAATTTATTACGCAATCTTGATTGTCAGTCTGAACTCTCCTATTATTCGCCTTCCGGGCTAACCAGATCCGTAGCTGCCTTAGCTACTTTACGCCATGCGCGACTCAACGGGTTGTTCTTTTTCCATTCCTCGCGCTTCTTACGTTTTTCGGCTTTTTTCTTTTCTTTTTCCGCTTTTATTTCTTCTTCTGTTTTCTCAGCCTGGTGTGTTTCGGTATCTTCTTTTATCACAGGTTTCGGTTGCCCGTTCAGTTCTTCTACCTTAGTACGTGTGGAAACTGTTTCCGTTGTTTTTTTTGTCTCCAGCTCTTCATCAACGAACAAACTACTGTCTTCTTCCTTAATATCCGTACCGGCACAGTTCTCGTCACCCAAGGCGAGCAACCCGAGTATGGCGTTGCGTGTACCGTCTTTTACCTTTACATCTGCAATCTTTGAATTTACTGCAAAATTCACGTTCTTTGCAACTTTTAGTTTTTCGATGCCAGTATATACTGTAAAAGCCTTATCTATGTCTTTTATGTTTGCACCACCTCCGGTTAAAACCGCGCCTGCAATCAAAGTATCCTTGATTCCGGAAGCTGTAATTTGGTCTGATACATTTACGAGGATTTCCTCCATACGTGCCTCAACAATATCGCAGAGCAGCTTACGTGAAACGAGCCGGCCGTCTTTTAGTGTATAATTCTCATCCTCCGTCTCTTCCGTAAGTTCTGTGTATGCGGAACCATATTTCAGTTTAAGACTTTCCGCTTCAGATTCTTCTATCGACAAGCTTGAAGCTATATCTTTTGTAACATTATCGCTGCCCAATGGTATTACGGAAAGGTGGCGCAACAGATTCTTCTGGTACACAGCTACAGTTGTCGTATCTCGGCCTATATCGACAAGGGCACAACCCGGACGTTTGTCAGAATCTACGTTCAACACTGCGTTAGCCAATACAATAGGCGTTGTATAGAACTGCACAACCTCTATTCCGGCTTGTTCCAAGCAGGATTTGATATTATTATAAAATGTGCGCCTGATAACTATATTAAGAAAACGGCCTTCTATTCCGCTTGACAACACTCCTACCGGCGACATGCTGAACTGTGAACCTAATTTATATTCTTGCGGTATTATATCCAACAAATAATATTCGGGCAAACACTGGGTGCGGTTTTCTTCATAAATTGAATCTACCAGTTCCTGTGATATTCTGGTCTCTACTTCAAACTGACGACTTACCGTATTACGAACAGAATGCATGCCTTGTCCACCAAAACAAACATAAACACATGCAATTCTCCTACCTACGGCATTCTGCAAGCGTGTTTTAATGTCTTTCAGACATAAAACAGTCTTGTCAACATTATAAACAGCTCCTTTATGAATGAATGAAGAAGAATTTTCCTGTGCCATTGCTAACACTTGGGTGCTACCATCTGACATTCGTCGCCCTATCATTCCCGTTATTTTCGACGAACCGATTTCTATTGCTGCTACGAAAGCATCATTTTGTGTAATTGCAGACATATATTAATTCTTATTTTTTACATATTATTTGATTGCTATACTCTATATTAATCCTGGAATACTTATTCCAGCCCACATTGCTAAGAACTCTCTCATAGAAAGTTTTTAATCGTTCAAATTTCTGCGGAATATCCACAGGTTCACCTATATATACCACATGCTCTCCTACGCGGGGTATCATTTCCATATTTCCTGCACTGTCAACGTGTATTTGCTGTACCTGTCCGTTCCAAAACGCGTCTTCTTGCAACAATCGTCCTAACGGTATCAGGTTTTTCCGAGCATAAGAATGAGATATATGCCCTGTTGCTACTGCCATATCCGCCGTATAATGCATGTGTGGCATTATCTTCCCTTGTGAATCGATGAAATAATTTTCGCCGGAATCACTTATTACCCGCATAACGGGCAAACGTTGCTCTACCTTTACAACAACCTGCCCGCCAGCAGTCTTATAGCAAAGCGCATTCTTGATAAATGGATTCTTTGAAAGTATTTTTTCCATTTTATAGCAATCCACTTCGCTTATTTTCTTGCCTAAAGGATAAACTTTAGCCGCGCCGAGGATATTACGTATCTCTGTGGTTGTAATAAAAACGGCTTTGGCACTGTCTTCTACGCACACATTAACCTGCGAGCACATCTTAGAATCCTTGGGGTTGTTTAATTTGGTCACAGCAAAAACCAAATAAACCACAAGAGCCAGCAACAGTAATATCCTAAGCAATACCTTCATATCTTATTTACTCTACTGCACGCAATTTAGCTGCGCGGCAAAAGAATCTTTTCTATTTCAGGAGTTAAGGTGTCCAAATCACCTGCGCCGAGAATTATCAAGACATCTATATCGGAAGAACGTATCACATCTAATACTTCATCCTTGCGTACCAGCATTCTTTTCATATCCGGGCGCAATTCGTCATATATCAAACGGCTTGTAACGCCGGGTATAAGGCGTTCACGTGCCGGATATATTTCTGTAAGAATTACCTCGTCAAGCAAAGACAGGCTCTTTGCAAACTCCTTATAGAAATCTCTTGTTCTTGAATACAAGTGCGGCTGGAATACTGCGGTTATTTTCCTTCCGCTAAATACTTTTCGAACAGATTTTATACATTGGTCTATCTCCTTAGGATGGTGCGCGTAATCACTTACCAATACTATCTTATCGGTTTTTATCTTGAAATCAAACCTACGTTCAACTCCTGAAAAAGTTCTTACACCTTCTCGTATATCCTCAGCCGACACTCCGGCTATCTGCGCCAAAGCCATTGCCGCTATACCGTTCTCTATATTAACATATACAGGAACCCCCAAATCGATATTTGTAATATTACCGAACGGAGAGACAAAATCAAACATGATTCTTCCGTTGCCTATTCTTATATTTTCGGCATGGAAGTTTCCCTCGTCTATGCTATAGTCGAATAAACGCACCCCATCTTTGAGTTGCGGTGTCATATTGAGATTCTTGTGAATTACAAGTGCTCCGCCTTTCCTTATTAAAGATGTATATTTCTCAAAACTCTCTATATACGCTTCATGTGTTCCGTAAATATCCAAATGATCTGCGTCAACAGCCGTAATAACTGAAGCGTAAGGCGTCAGCCAATGGAACGAGCGGTCATACTCATCAGCTTCTATTACAACATAGGGGCTTGAAGAGTTGAGCAGATAGTTTGTGCCATAATTCTTTGATATTCCTCCTAAAAAAGCGTTGCAGCCTACATGACTTTGGTGTATAATATGAGCGGCCATTGTTGAAGTCGTGGTCTTTCCATGCGTTCCGGCTACGCACAAGCCGCGGTATGCACGTGTCAATGCGCCTAACACCTGGGCACGCTTCTCAACATCAAACGCCATATTATTAAAATACCCCAATACCTTGTTGTCTGCAGGTATTGCCGGCGTATACACGACCAAAGTATTTCTTGAATTTTTAAAAGTTGCCGATATTTCATCAGGGTCATCATCATAAATTATATGCGCACCTTCAGCTTTGAGTCTTTCCGTAAGCACCGACGGAGTGTGGTCATATCCTCCAACCGGTATCTCGCGCGAAAGGAAAAAGCGGGCTATTGCACTCATTCCTATACCTCCTATACCAATAAAATAAACAGCTTTTATGTCATTCAAATCCATTTCGTAATCTCCTATATATTTCTTAATGTTTCTTTTGATACGTTTCTGCCAAAGCTATCACCTCGTTTGCTATCACGTTTGCCGCGTCGGGGTGTGCCATTGTCAAAATATTATTTCTGAGTTTGGAAAGCATAACATCGTCCGCAACGGTATTCAGCGCACGAGGTATCAAGGTCCGGGCAGCTTCAATATCCTTTACGTATAATGCAGCGTCATGGCTTGTCAAAGCCAAAGCATTTTTTGTCTGGTGGTCTTCTGCAACATTAGGCGAAGGCACTAAAATGGAAGCTTTGCCCAGCAATGCCAGTTCCGATATACTTCCGGCGCCGGCACGAGACACTACAAGGTCGGCTGCTTTGTATGCGGCGGGCATATCGGCTATGAAATCACAAACTACGAGATTTGAAGGTTTCCCTCTATGTTCGAGTTCTTCCTTTATTGTTGAACTATAATACTTGCCCGTTTGCCACACAAACTGCACTTCACTTTGTTTTATGAGCACAAGACTGTTAAGCACAGCTTCGTTTATTGTCTTTGCTCCCAAACTACCGCCTATTATCAAGACGGTTCTTTTATCAGGATTCAATCCGAAAGAAGCAATTGCTTCTTCTCTGGAAATCTTTGTGTCCAACAGGTTTTGCCTTACGGGATTTCCCGTTAATATTATTTTCTCTTTTGGAAAGAAACGTTCCATTCCTTCATAGGCCACACATATCCTTTCCGCTTTCTTTGCCAGCAGTTTGTTTGTTACTCCGGCGTACGAATTCTGTTCTTGCAAAAGCGTAGGAATACCCATCGCTTGGGCTTCATTCAATGTAGGTCCGCTTGCATACCCTCCTACGCCTACGGCTACCATCGGATTGAATGTTTTAATAATTTGCTTTGCAAGGCGCTTGCTTTCTATTATTTTAAACACAGTGCGTATGTTACGCAATATGTTTTTTCTGTCAAAACCACAAATGGGAAGTCCTTTTATTTCATATCCTGCAGCTGGAACGCGCTGCATTTCCATGCGTCCTTCGGCTCCTACAAAAAGTATCTTCGAATCAGGACGAATTTCTTTTATTGCATTAGCGATAGAAACAGCAGGGAATATATGCCCGCCTGTTCCTCCGCCACTAATTATTATCCTAAGTGTTTTATCCATCGTCATCAGCATGCTTAACGTCATTGATTGTAAATCAAATTCGTTGCCACATTTTACAAGGTTGAATCTTAATATCTTATATTATACACGTATACATTTAGCGTAATATGCAAAAATAACAATAAAAATCGTTATCGGCGTATCTTTCGTTTATTATTTCACATTTGTAAAATTTCATCTCCGCTACTTTAGCTACAAACGTAAAACGAACAGACTCCCAAACACACAAACTTGCTAAAAACACTATCGGCACCAGAGGTTTCATCCGGTGCCGATAGTTATAATTTCATTTTGTTTATTTATTGCTTTCCTTTATCAATTTTTGCAGGAGAACAGGATTATCGGTCGTTATGTAATCGGCCTTTGCCGAAATAAGCTCTTTCATAGTGTTCTCGTCGTTCACAGTCCATACATTTACTTTCATTCCCAATTCGTGACATTGGTTAATCCAGTCCTTGTGGTTCTTTATAACTCCCCATGCGTAGTCCGGACCGGCAACACCGATTTCCTTGAGTTCCTTTGGCGAAAGATCACCATTCAGGTAATACACTTCTGTGCCTTTGGGAGCATTCGCGGCAAGATACTTTGTTGCGTCAAGCGAAAAAGCTATGTATGTTGTGCGTTTTGTAAGTTTATATTTCTTTACAAGCCTCATAGCCTCTTCACAACAAGCTATGGTCCTGGCTTTATCGTTGTGGGTCTTTACTTCGAGAATCAACTGGGTCTTTAATTTCTTGGCTTTCTTGAGATAAGCTTCAAGTGTAGGAACCTTCTCCCCGTTTTTCAAACTTATGGCCGAGATAGTTTTCATATCGGAATCCTCGATACGGGTGCCGCTGAAGTTTCCGTCGTGGTTTACCATTACATGGTTATCTTTGGTTATCCACACATCGAACTCGCTACCGTAGCAACCTATAGAATCAGCCTTTGTCAATGAAGCCAGACTGTTCTGGTCAGAACCCGGAGTATTCCAAAATCCACGGTGAGCAATTACCTCTGGCTGAGCTTGCGCCATGCCGCAAATCATTGAGAACAATGAAATGAAGAGAAAATTTTTTATTTTCATGTCTTATTATTTTAATCCGTACAAAATTAGCAATTATAATGAGACTACCCTTATGCTTTTGCTAAAAATTCCGGATAAGAATGTTAAATCTGTGTTTGCATGAAAGAATTTTCCATTCGGAACGTTGCTGGTGTAACCCCTGCAAACTTACGGAAGTACTTGTTGAAGTTGCTCTGTTCAGTAAAGCCCAAGGCGCGCGATATTATCTTAACCGAACAGTCGCCACACGCCAACAAACGTTTGGCTTCAAGAATTATCCGTGCGTCTATATAAGCTTTGGGTGTCATTCCCAAATATTTCCTCAACTGTCGTGAAAGGCTTTTCTCGTTCACTTTTTGTTGGGAAATATAATAATCAGCATTGCGGTTTATACGGAAAGACTGCTCCACTGCGCCGCGGAATGCGCGTACCTCGCTGTATGAATCGTCGGAGAATCCTTCGGAATACTCTCTTTCCATTCCATACAGCAGAGATAACAGGTAGCTGCGCAAAACCTTACCCTGCGAAATATCGTCTGCCCGCGCGCATTCCTGCCTGATTATCGAGAAAAGTTCCTTAGCATTAACCGGTCGTGCCATTACAGCACCTTTGCGCCGGAAGGAATCGAACATCGCAGCCGTATGCAAGAATTCGTCCTCCACGCTTCCATTCCCGAACATCCGGTCCGAAAACGAAAGGCACTCGGCCGTAAGGCTATCATCTGCGTCAATGCGCCACACCTGCCCGGGGGCTATTGCAAGCAACTGTCCTGCCCCAACCAACATCTCGCAAAAATCGATATTTACACGCAGGTTTCCTTCCTCTACAAAGAGCACATCATAGGCTTCGGCTACACTGAAACGTCCACTGCCGCATACTTTTTGCGGAAAGAGCTTCATTATACTTACAGGACCGGCTGCCGTTTCAAGACGTTGCATTCACTTAAAGAAAACATATTTTAATGTGTAAATATACGGAAATGGAAATTAAACCAAGCAAAAAGCCGAGATTTTTATTAAAAGTCATTGACGCTCCTTTTCTCCTGGTACAAAAAAAAATGTGCCCTGCAAAGCAAAAATGCTTTGCAGGGCACGCTATTAACCCAAAACTCGTTTGTCAAAACAAATCAATCACTTTTTACACGGTTACTTGATTTCAATATTGGTTACCTTGGCTTTCTTTTCCTCTTCGGGGAGTTTAGGCAATTCAACCTCAAGAACACCGTTGTTCACCTTTGCGGATATCTTTGTGCGGTCTACATCGTCGGGCAATATCATAGCCTGCTGGAATTTCGAATACGAGAACTCGCGACGCAGGTAACGACCGTTTTTCTGCCCTTCTTTCTTCTCATCCTTCTTCTCCATGGTAATAACGAGGTTGTCGTCATCATCAATTTGGATATTGAAGTCATCTTTCGTCATGCCCGGAGCAGCAACCTCCACGCAATAGTTATTATCATTCTCTATAACATTTATAGCCGGTGCTGTGGCATTTGTTCTTTCCATCCAAGTGTTATCGAAAAAGTCGTTGAAGATACTCGGTAACCAATTCTGATTTCTTTTAACTAATGCTGACATAATTTCAATCTCCTATTTTTAATTGTTGTACATATCTTTTTTGAATCCTCCGGGCTTTAGCACCTTTCGGAATTCACTTATATATATGCAACTGCCGTGCCAACTGTTTTCTCGACATAAGCGCACATCAAAAACGTCAAAATGTCATGTTTTACGACTAATATTACACACATTTCGGCAGGATTGGTTTACAAACGTTGCGCTTTCTCAAAAAGGTTTAACACCATGGCCGAACCCGGCACCCTTATTTTCAGGAATAACACATGCGTGAAAAAAGTGAAAGAAAAAATTATATCGAAAAAAACTCCATTAGGACCTCCGAAAAAATATGTCCGACCTTTTTCAAAATACAAGGCACATATTTCAAAATAGGTCAGACATATTTTCGGCCGCCTCAAAACCCGCATGAACAAAGGCTTTGCGGAACTTGCAAAATGCAGACAAAAACAGTCGGCCGCAAAAACACTTTTTCGGAGCTCCGTATGTAAGCCTTGAATTCAAGTACAAAAGATGGCGCGGAAGACATAAATCCCCGATACATTTATAATATATCTGCCTACTTCCTTTCCTTTTGCTTTAATGTTTCGTTTTATGCTCAAATTGTTGTCTGCGGGCTCAGATTTTTCTACTTTTGCGGCGAAATTCGAATTCGTTAAAACGAACGAGTTAAAAAAACGGCACAAATGAGCGCATTATCAGAAAACAAATCTCTGAAAAACTGGCTGTTGCTTGTAATATTGTCATATACGGCCTTTATTTTCAACACCACTGAGTTCGTTCCTATAGGTTTACTTTCCGACATAGCTCGCGATTTTGGCATGAGAGAGGCCAACGCCAGTATACTCATCTCGGTTTATGCGGGATTTGTAGCCGTTATGTCTTTGCCGTTGGTTATCATAATAGGCCGTTGCGATTTCCGAAAGATACTGCTTTTCGTTATAGCTGGTTTCATGATCAGCCACTTCCTTTCATCCGTGGCTTCCAACTTTACCGTACTTCTTATTTCGAGGTTGGGGGTTGCATGTTCCCACGCCATATTCTGGTCTATAGTTTCGCCGCTTGCGGTACACATTGCCCCCAAGGACAAGAAAGAAACTGCTCTTGGCATGATAATTACCGGCACTTCGCTTGCTATGATAGCCGGTATGCCGCTGGGGCGCGTTATCGGCCTTCACCTTGGATGGAGGTATACATTCGGCGTTATAGGCATTGCGGCACTGTTGGCATTAGTGCTGCTGGCGTTCCTTTTTCCGCCTGTGCCCAACAAACAAAGCACTTCGGTGAAGAACCTGCCGTTGCTGTTCAAATCGCCGGCAATAACGGGCATATACATTTTCACATTGCTCGTTGTAACTGCGCATTACACCGGATACAGCTACATTGAACCATTCTTGAAACAAGTTGCCGGTCTTTCGGATAGCATGACTACCTTGTCGTTAACTATTTTTGGTATCTCCGGCATAGTGGCAAGCACTATATTCTCCAAATTCTATAACGAACGCAGAAAGTTATTCCTGCTGTCGGTTGCAATAGGTCTACCGCTCATACTTTTAGCCATGCGCCCCGTTGCATACGGGCATTACTTTTCAATGGCACACTGTTTTTTGTGGGGATTGGTCATAATGGCCATAAACCTGATAACCGAATTCGAGATTATACGCTTTGCCCCACAACAAGCCACGCTGGCCATATCCATATACTCTTCGATTTACAACGTAGGCATAGGATGCGGGGCTGCCGTAGGAAGCATAGCCATAACGGGATTGTCAATTTCATCAATAGGTTACGCAGGCGGAATTATAGCCATTGCGGCTTTAGCATTCGGATTGGGAAGAATGATACCGGCCTTAGGCAATATTCGCACTTATGCCGTGAGCAGACACAAATATGCAGCCTGATATAGTTTAGGTTTTTGTTTACATTTGTTTACCGCCGGACACAATACCATAAGTTCAGAAAAACCCGTAAACCGGAATTGAAAGAAAAAGATTTTGTAGCACATTATTTTTTGCACATTTACGAGGACATACCTGCTTAGTTGAACAAAAAAAAAACGGAAACTGACTAAAATGTCAACTTCCGTTTTTCTTAAACTCTGATATAAATTAAAACTCTGCGTTCTTGGGTGTGCGGGGGAACGGTATTACGTCGCGTATGTTCTGCATACCTGTAACGAACAGTATCAAACGTTCAAAGCCAAGGCCGAAACCGCTGTGCGGGCATGTGCCGAACTTGCGAGTATCAAGATACCACCACATATCTTTCATTGGTATGTGCAGTTCTTCGATTCTTGCCTTGAGTTTGTCGTAGCTCTCCTCGCGTTCCGAGCCACCTATTATCTCACCTATCTGCGGGAACAGCACATCCATGGCACGCACTGTGCGGTTATCGTCGTTCATCTTCATGTAGAACGCCTTTATCTCCTTGGGATAATCGGTTATGATAACCGGACGTTTATAGTGCTGTTCTACCAAATAGCGCTCATGTTCAGCCGCGAGGTCGCAACCCCAATAAACAGGGAATTCAAACTTGTGGCCGTCTTTTACAGCTTTTTCGAGAATCTCTATGCCTTCGGTATATTTCATACGGGCAAAATCATTCTCGACAACGAACTTGAGGCGTTCTATCAATCCTTTGTCAACCATTTTGTTGAGGAATTCTATATCGTCTGCACAGTTCTCCAATGCCCAGCGCACGCAATATTTTATGAAATCCTCGGCAAGGTTCATGTTGTCTTCTATATCATTGAAAGCGACTTCCGGCTCTATCATCCAAAACTCCGACAAGTGGCGTGGCGTGTTCGAGTTTTCGGCGCGGAACGTTGGTCCAAAAGTATATATAGCGCCCAATGCCGTAGCGCCGAGTTCTCCCTCCAGCTGTCCCGAAACAGTAAGCGAAGCCGGTTTTCCATAAAAGTCATCGGAATAGTCAACCTTACCGTCAGGAGTCTTCTTTATATCGGCAAGGTTCATTGTCGTAACCTGGAACATTTGTCCAGCTCCTTCGCAATCGCTTCCTGTTATTAGAGGCGTATTGAAATAATAAAAGCCGTGCTCGTGAAAATAGCGATGTATTGCCATTGCCATATTATGGCGTATGCGGAACACCGCACCGAAAGTATTTGTGCGCAAGCGAAGGTGTGCGTATTGACGCATGTATTCAAAGCTCTGTCCTTTCTTCTGCATAGGATAGTCGCTTCCGCATGCTCCGAGCAGTTCTATGTTATCAGCTTGCAGCTCCACACTTTGCCCGCTTCCTATGCTTTCTACCAAAACTCCGTCTACACTCAGACATGCGCCGGTGGTTATTTGCTTTATTAGTTCGTCGTCGAATTTTTCGACGTCAGCAACAATCTGTATGTTCTTTATTGTAGAACCATCATTGAGGGCAATAAAATTTACGGCCTTGCTGCCACGGCGTGTCCTTACCCATCCTTTTACATTTACTTTGGCACCGTAGTCTTTCGACTTGAGAAGTTCTACTATTCTGATTCTTTTGATTTTTTCCATATTAAATATATATGATTACATTGGAACATTCTGTTTTACGAACTACTCGAATGCTCCCATTTTCAATACATTTACTTCTTCCTGTGTAAGATAACGCCATTGCCCACGGCGCAGATTTTTCTTAGTAAGCCCGGCAAAGTAAACACGGTCGAGCTTTATTACGTGATAACCTAACGCTTCGAAAATACGACGCACTATTCGGTTCTTTCCACTATGTATTTCTATACCGACTTGTTTTTTATCAACAGCAGAAGCGTATTCTATTGCGTCGGCATGTATTTCGCCGTCATCAAGAGTTATTCCGTCGGCTATCTGACGCATATCGGCAGCAGTAACGTTACGATCCAAATAAACATGGTACACCTTCTTCTTCATGAACTTGGGATGAGTTAGCTTTGAAGCAAGCTCCCCGTCGTTTGTAAGCAGAAGCACACCTGTAGTGTTACGGTCAAGACGACCTACCGGATAAATCCGTTCCTTACATGCGTTACGCACAAGTTCCATTACCGTTTTGCGTTTCTGCGGGTCATCGCTTGTCGTAACATAATCCTTAGGTTTATTCAAAAGTACATAAACTTTTTTCTCGGGCGAAACCGGTTCGTTATGAAAACGCACCTCGTCGCTGCGTTTTACTTTTGTTCCCAGTTCTGTTACAATTTCTCCATTTACCGTTACTACACCGGCCTGTATGTATTTGTCAGCGTCACGGCGGGAGCAGACCCCGGCATTAGCCAGAAACTTGTTAAGCCTTATAGGTGCGTCTGGGTCGAAATTCTCCTCAGCATATTGTATACGTTTAGGCAAACTATATTTCGCATTCGGGTCATAGCCTTGCGAATGTTTGCGACGAGAACCATAACCTGCTCCCGAGGGATTGTTCTGTTGCAAACGATATTCATAGCGTCCGCCACGAGCTTCCTTTCGTGCAAACTTTCCAAGCGAGTACGAATCATTCTCGCCTTCATATACACGGGGGCGTTTATTATAGCTGTACTTTCCTCGGTTGTATTCGGCAGATTCGTCATACGAACTGCCATAGCCGCGCCTGCGGTCAGAATAATTTCCTCCGTAGGGGTTATGGTTTCTTTCTGAGTTATAGTTAGCATTATTTCCTCTTTGGCGAAAGTACGATTCACCATCTCTTCGCCGGGAATTACCGCCATAAGAACGATCGCCATAAGCGCGACGATTATTATATTCCTCTTTATTACCGCTTCGTCCTGTTCCATCATAAACATTAACTCTGCGATAAGCCGGCCGGTTAGTGTTTTCTTTGTTTTCATTACCGGAATTCTGCTCCGGCTGCCGGTTCATAAATTCTTCTTTGTCCATCTCGGATTTTCTTTAATGATTAATATAAATGAATTATAGGCCTGACACAGGTCATTTTTATCTTAACTTTTCAAGCGCCCAATGTAATACGTATCATTTGGGACTTTTATATTCCTACGTAGTTATGGGGCGTAATCTTTTTCAATTCTTCTTTTATGTTGTCAGGAACATTTAATGTCTTTATGAAATCTGTTATATCTTTCTGCCTTATTTCGGTATTCGTCCTTGTCAGCGCTTTTAATGCTTCGTAAGGATGAGGATACCCTTCGCGGCGTAAAATAGTCTGTATAGCTTCAGCCACAACAGCCCAGTTGTTATCGAGGTCTGCGTCTATCGATTCTCTATGGATAAGCAGTTTCCCCAATCCTTTCATCGTGCTTTGTATCGCTATTATCGTATGCGCCAACGGCACTCCCACATTACGTATTACAGTACTGTCGGTTAAATCTCGCTGCAGGCGTGAAACAGGCAGCTTGTGCGACAAATGTTCAAACAAAGCGTTTGCTATACCTATGTTTCCTTCTGAATTTTCATAGTCTATCGGATTTACCTTGTGCGGCATAGCCGATGAACCGACTTCACCTGCCCGGATTTTCTGTTTGAAGTAATTCATGGAAATATACGTCCAAAAATCTCGGTCAAGGTCAAGTATTACAGTATTAATTCTTTTAAGCGCGTCAAGCACTGCAGCCAAACCATCGTAATTTGAAATCTGCGTCGTGTATTCTTCGCGCTCCAGCCCAAGACGTTCTGCAAGGAACTTGTTCGCAAGCTGTTTCCAGTCTATTTCGGGATAAGCCACATGATGTGCGTTAAAGTTACCTGTAGCCCCGCCGAACTTGGCTGTAATCCTAAGACCTTTCAGCTGCTCCTTCTGACGTTCCAACCTATAAGCAAATACTTTTATTTCCTTTCCCAATCGCGTAGGCGAAGCAGGCTGCCCGTGAGTACGTGCAAGCATGGGGATGTCTTTCCACTCTTCGGCAAATGAATTCAGCTTGTCTATCAGTCCGTCTAATTGAGGATAATACACATCGTTCAACGCGTCGCTAAGCATTAAGGGAAAAGAAGTATTGTTTATGTCCTGCGACGTAAGGCCGAAATGTATAAACTCCTTGTACGGCTCGAAGCCGCCAATTTCGTCGAGTTTTTCCTTTATGAAATATTCGATTGCTTTGACATCGTGGTTCGTGGTTTTTTCAATTTCCTTCACCCTTGCGGCATCCTTTTCGGAAAAATCATTATATATCGCCCGCAACTGCGGCACTATTCCCTTGTCAAACCCTTTAAGTTGGGGCAAAGGAATTTCCGTCAGCCAGATGAAATATTCAATTTCAACCCTTGTGCGGTATTTCATCAAGGCATACTCTGAAAAATAAGGAGCCAAAGGCTCGCATTTCGAACGATAGCGCCCGTCTATAGGGCTAACTGCTGTCAAAACATCAAGGTTCATATCTAAAGTCATAAATCCGTTGCAAAATTAAATTATTTTTCCGACTCCTGTCTTCGCGTTATGTGTTTTTATGCGCATTAGCAGTATGTTTAAGGAACAATATCTGGATTGACCAACCCAAAGTAAACCGTACCAAACAAGGCAGCGCTCCAACCTTGTATATGGAAACCAAGGTTCTCACCCGTAAGGCTGTTTATGTGTTCATTAGCCGACCAATCTCCTGAAGCTATTATATCGGCACGCCCCACCCTTTTTATAATGTCTATTGCGTCATCTTTCTGCCCCAGCCGAATGCGAGCCCAGCAATCCATGAAGTTAACCCATGGCCATACGGCGCCGTTGTGATAAGTGGCCGGGTCGAGACCGAACTCCTTAGGATAATACGGGAAAGTCTCGGCCACCCCGTAGGGAGTCAGACTCATTTCGTTCAACGATTCTATAATTTTCAAGGCCTTGTCGCGTGGAACCACATCAAAAAGTATTCCTATCGTCTGGTCTTCCAGCAGCTTGTCATTCACGCTGCCGTTCTTCCATAACTGGCAATAGTAACGCCCGTTCCACATACCGCCTTCTTCTACAGGCTTTTTT
>ULUV01036691.1_pt1 | contig 17825 bp, 17 predicted proteins | sample 1958921 | NCBI WGS metagenome assembly ULUV01 (sample SAMEA4835772, study PRJEB28245) | human gut metagenome | biome: gut microbiome; material: fecal sample | place: Denmark | collected 2008
CGGGAGCGTGTTTGAGAAAACATTTATAGCTTTTCTAATATGTTTTCATCTGCTTTTTTATTTATTATAAACGATTTTTTTATTACTTGCAAGACTATTTATTTTACATACTTCCTGCCAACAAGCTCATCAGGAAGAAATTGCTGGTACGTATCAGGTGCCTCATGAGAATATACATATCCTATGCCAAATCCGTAATTTTTAGCATCTTTGTAATGTGCATCTCTCAAGTGCATAGGAGGAGGATAATCATTGCCGTTCTCAATGTCCGCAAGAGCAGCATCTATTGCACATATAGTTTCATTTGATTTAGGAGCACGTGCAACATAAATCACAGCTTGAGCAAGAGGAATTCTTCCCTCCGGAAGCCCCAGAAGCTCAACGGCTTTATAAGCGTTTAGGGCAACATTCAAGGCATTTGTATCTGCATTTCCGACATCTTCAGCAGCACAGGTTATAAGACGTCTTGCAATAAACCTCGGATCTTCACCAGCTGCAATCATTTTGGCAAGATAGTAAATCGCAGCATCAGGATCTGACCCTCTAAGGCTTTTTTGAAAAGCAGATGCACAGTCGTAATGCTCCTGTTGAGAGTATCTTGTATTTCTTTTCTGGCAGATTTCCTCAATAATCTTAACAGTTAAATTCCGGCGTCCATCAACAAGGTCGCTTGCAAAATAAGCATTTTCAACAACATTAAGCGCATATCTTGCATCTCCACGCGCAAGGTTTATTATGAAATCAAGCACTCCGCCTTCACAATCCATAGGAACATAATTTTTAGCAAGATACGCAAAACCGCGCATTACAATCTTTTTCATACTCTCATCATCTATAGAATTAAGCCTTACAACCTGAACTCTTGAAAGGAGAGCCGGAACAACCTGAAAAGACGGATTTTCCGTAGTTGAACCAATTAAAAACAATGTTCCGTTTTCAAGGTGCGGCAATAGAGCATCCTGCTGGGTTTTAGAATATCTGTGAATTTCGTCAATAAACAGAATTGTCTTTGTTCCGTTACGCAATGCAATTTTAGCATTTTCAACAGCATCTTTAATATCTTTTACACCTGATGTAACAGCAGAAATCTCAATAAAATTAGCGCTCGTTTTTGTAGCAATCAGTCTTGCAAGTGTAGTTTTACCGCATCCCGGAGTGCCCCAGAAAATCATTGAAAACAGTCTGTTAGTCTTTAAAAGATTTAAAATAGGACTATTAGCCGCAACAACATTACTCTGACCGAGAAACTCCTCCAGTGTCTTTGGTCGCAGAAGCTCGGCAAGCGGGATTTGCTTATTTTGATTTTCCAGTTCCGTAAAAAGATTGTTCATAGTATAATTGTAGCATTAAATTAGAGAGGTTACAAATGAGAAAAGTTTTCGCAGCTCTTATAATTGTCATTTTATCAGCAATTGCAATATTCTACAGACCGCATAATCCGTCAGCAGACAGCGAGGTAATAGTTTGGACGCTTCAGATGAGCGATTTTTCGGATTATATGAACAGCGTTATCTCTGAATTTGAAAAACAAAATCCGGACATAAAAATCAAATGGATAGATGTTCCTTTTTCAGAAGGAGAAAAAAGGACGCTTGCCTCAGTATTAAGCGATAATCCGCCTGATCTGATAAACCTTAATCCGGACTTTTCCGCCACACTGGCTCAAAAGGGCGCTCTTCAGGAAATTGATGAAACTCAAACCTCACAGTTTAACCAGGAAATCCTTAACTCTTTGAAGTATAACGGAAAGTTGTATTCTATACCCTGGTATGCAACTTCGGCAGTTACAATTTACAATAAAAAGCTTCTTACAAAAGCAGGCTTAAATGTTCCTCTTACTTATGAAGAAGCAGGAAAAGCAGCACCTGTTATACGGGAAAAAACAGGCGCATATATTTTTCTTCCTAACATAACAGAGAATGATACAATGCTGAAAATTCTGAATAAATACGGAGTTAACTCTGCCGATACAATTAACAGCGAAAACGCACTATATGTATTTGACTTCTTCAAAAACCTTTATGCAAAAAATCTTATCCCGAAAGAATCTATAACCCAAACACACCGCGAAGCACTTGAAAAATATATGTCTGAAAATATTGTTCTTTTCCAAGCCGGTGCAAATTTTCTAAATATGATTAAGGAAAATGCACCTTCAACCTATAAAAATACAGATGTAGCCCCACAGATGACAGGCAGATTAGGACAAAATGATTTTTCATTAATGAATTTTATTATCCCTTTGAAAGCTAAACATAAAGACGAAGCCTTGAAATTTGCACTATTCCTTACGAATGAAGAAAACCAGCTAGAGATGGCAAAACTAACAAACGTAATCGCAACAAACAGAAATGCTCTAAAAGCTGACTTTTATACAAAATATTCAGATGGAGATCTTATGGCAAAAGCCCGCGTAATAAGCGCCGGTCAGCTTAATAAAATTGAACCTGTTCTTCAATCATCCCGTAACCAGAAAGACATAAATAACCTTATAAATACAGCAGTACAGGAAATTTTACTGGATAAAGCTCCTACAGAAAAAATCCTGAATAAAGTTTCTCAAGACTGGAAAGTATTAAATAATTAAATACTTAGCAGAAAAATCCTCTTGTAGAGAATACGCTAAAACCTGAGCCGAAATAAGGTGTAGCCAGACTTGAAGGCAAAGGTACGCCTCCTACAACTCCGCCTAAAATACCCGGAGATAAGTAGGTTCCTCCGCCAAAGAATCCTCCTCCGCAGCAACCACCGCCGAACATAGGCATTGGCATCACAGGAGGCGGAGCAACAAAACCTCCGCAACAGCCGCCAAATGACCATGGATTTGACACAACAGCATTAAACAATGATGCCCCGAGCAATCCGGTCATACCTCTCTGATTTGCTTCGGCTGAGCCGTAACCAGCCATATTATTTACCAGAAAACCCATATTAGTGCCGTAATGTTTTCGCATATCATATGCAACTTCATTACGTATTGCACCATTAGTCAGATTTAATCCAAAATTCATAATGGATTCACCTGCACTCGCACCGTTCTGTTTATCCTGTACAGCCCCAAGTGCCGAGCCCAATAAATTATTTACATTACTCAGTGTATAATTTAGTTTAGGTAAATCCATAATACATCTCTCATGTTATATACTTGATATATATATAAACACATTTTTGATATATAAATTGCCATGAAATTAAATTTTTGTTAAGTAATATTACAGAAATAGTAAAATAACTAAAGTTTTGTACTAAATAAGCCGATATAGAAAACATAAGGGATTTTTATAAAGGGACTATAACTGATGGCATTAAGTGTTTCACAAAACTTAGATTTAGGCATAGACAGGGCTACCTTACAGCAGGTATCCCAGCAAATCCTTAAACGTGCCGCAGAAAAAAACAGCCAGTACAGTGTAAATAACAACACTAACTTCTTTCAACAGAGAGATTTAGGTGTTGACCTTTATAAAGGAAATATCAATTCAGATGTAGCCAGACAGATTGCAATGAACAACTCAGGACTTCAGATCCAATTGAGCCAGAGTGCACTTGATGCAATCAGCACTTTAAATTCAAAAGCAGCACAAAATATTCAGAAATCAGTTGAAGGTAAAATGACAGTCGCAGTAAATGAAATTACTGTTCAGGAACAAAAAACAATAACTCCAAAATTCAACAGCATAATAAGTTTAGCAGCAAATAAAGATAAAAACGGCTCAAATCCTTTTTATCACGGTGAATTATTAATGGCTAATGCAGGTAAAAAAGAAGAAAAGACAGAGGAAAAATCTATCTTTGGTTAATCCACAATATCATCAATCTGCTCTATATCTTCTTCTAGAGAATTAACAACCTCCTCTAAAACGCTTTCCTTGTGTTCAGATTTTGACTTCAAATCTTCAAGCCTTTTTTTGGCTTTCTTTTCCATTTCTAATTTTTTAGCGTTGATAACATTAGCAACATTCATCATAGCAAGCGAATTAAGAGTGGCACGCAGGACAGCGCTTCTGTCCATATAACGGTCATGCCCCTGATTTTCGTCTTCCTCTTCATTTTTCTGCTGGGCAAAATATTCTCCGCCCTGCCCCATCTTATCATCCTGAGTACGGGCAGCGGTACCTGAAATATCGCCGCTCTTAAAATTAAAAGAGCCGCCAATCCCAAAAAATCCTGCTGACCTGTTATCGACCATATTTATCCTCTACTGCTAATTTTGAAAATCTTTGCAGATTTCCACCACTACCATACATATCGTGTTTATTAGAGTATAGCTAATTTAACGTTATATTAACTCATCTAAATAAATTATTTTGCTAAATTATTAATAAAAGTTTACATAAAAAAGAACTCTCCATATGGAGAGTTCTTTTAATTCCATTTAAACAAACGTTATACAGCTTTTTGAACTTTGCCTGCTCTTAAGCAAGAAGTACAAACTTTAATTCTTTTTGTAGCACCGTTAACAACAGCCTTAACAGACTGTAAGTTAGGTTCCTGTGTATGTACTATTTGTTTATGCGAAAAAGTTAATTTCGCTGCTTTAATCGGTTTTTTACCGCAGATTTCACATTGTTTAGACATAGTTAATTTCCTTTTCTAGCTAGTTGCGTAATTTCATCATATCTGAAAAATCATAAAAATCAAGTGACATGTTAAAATTCATTAAATAAACTATTTACTTGTATAAGGACTTAAGCATTGCACCGGTCGATATACCTCCATCTTGGGTAATACTACAATTTCCATCTTTAATTTTTAAAGCCTTGCTTTTAGTTAAGAAAAGATTGAAAGAGAATAGATCATGTCCCCATTTGTTTGGACCTTTCATTCCGTTAACATCCATTGCAAAAAGCCTTGCACTGTTATTGTCATACCATAAGATGATTGTTCCATCAGCCAGATTCCAAACTTCTTTTGTATTGTGTATTGGAGATTCTCTCCAGGCACTACAGCCAGAGGTTGCCTGGTTTGTACCTACATCATCTTCGGGATCATGACTTTCTTTATAGACAGTATCATTACCGTCATACTCAGGTATACATTTATTTTTAAGCGCATTTTTCTCACATATTTTTACTACCTTAAAGACTTTTTTAAGCTCTTCTTTAAGAACCTTACAATCACTGCCTGCATTAGCCTCACTTCCGTTACCGCTTCCATCATACTTTATACAATTACCGTTTTTGTCATATTCTGCACATTTATCACTCACCCAATTGTAACCATAATAACAGGTGGGGTATACCCGAGCCTTGCTTCTGCCATTTTGTAGGCATTCTGAGCGATACTGTATGATTTTTTAAACTGCTGCTTTATCACATTCTTCTGATAATTCTGTATTAAAGCGGGAAGCGTCATAGCAGCCACAACACCTATTATGCCTAAGGTTATCAATACCTCGGCTAAAGTAAAACCTGGTTTAATGCTTCTTTGTTCGGCGGCACTAAATGGTTCGATACCTGCGCCAATACCGGTTATAGAGCTTAAATTACCTTGCCCCCCCCCCGGAAACTCTTGTCTTTACTGTGTTTTCCATAATTAATCTCCTTTGTTTTCTAACTTTGATTTTATTTCTTTCTTTTTAAGGGAAAATATTTGTTTTCGAAACGATAGCGGGAACGGAGTGTGAGCGTGTTTGAGAAAATAAATATTTTCCCTTTTTTCTATTTGTTTTTCTTTGGTTTTTGTTTTTATTATAACCTGTTTTTTTATTACTTGCAAGACTATTTAATCATCGCAAAATAGCTGGTTGTATTCATAAGGGGAAAGCTCAGACCACATTATACCACGCTTAACAATCCTTGCTGGATTACCTGCCAAAACAATATTCGGCTCTGTAAATTTACCAGATACAACTGCCATTGTTCCTACAGCACTATTGTTTGAGATTATAGCTCCTTTCGTTACAACAGAATGATAACCTAGCCAAACATTATCACCTATAAAAATAGGTTTTGTTAAGTTGTATGCTTTATTTTCACCACGTATAATTAACGAGTGAATATCTGATCCCCATATGTTAATTTTTAAAGAAAATAAACAATTATTCCCGATAAAAATAGTTGAACCAAATTCTCTCAAATGCAGTGTAACCCCAAAGCATTTAAAATTATTTCCTATAGCTAAATTACCATTTTCAGCAAGTATTGCATTAAAATTATCATAATAACCCGAACCAAGTGAAGCTTTTGCGTTATTGCCTGTAAATATTAATCTGGAATTTTTAAATTCAATATTTTTATTCAAAAATACTTGATTGTTACAACCTTTAAAAGAAATCCTAACACCATTAACAGGATTGGCAATTTGCTTAACCTGCCCATTTTCATCTATCAAAAAAACTTTATTTCCATTAGAACACATCTCATGCAAATATAGAAATTTACATCGAAACTTTCTTCTTAGTTTTGAAGAAATTATAAATATACTAATAAATCTTACTAAAGTATTGTTAATAAGCTCTTTATATAAGCTTAGAAAGTCGCGCCCCCCCCCCCGAAGTTATTACTATTACTGATTTTTAGCATTCTTACACTCCTTTTCCTAGCGTAATTTTCTTGCAAACGATAATCCTGCCGGCAGGTCAAGAATAACATGCCTGTAATCAGGATGTGAGTTAATTGCATCAATATATGTCTGAACTTTTTCTTTATGCGAGAGAACATTGTCGCATGTAAAAACTCCCCCAACCTTTAAATGAGGATGTATTAAGTTAAAATACTCAATCGATTCTCTTTTATTAGCATCAACAAACGCAAAATCTATTTCAAAATCCTGAGGCAATTCCCTTAGAATATCACAGGCAGAACCAGGATGAATTGTCACGACATCAGCAGTTCCACACTTTTTAAAGTTTTCCAGAGCAATTGAGAAACGCTTTTCATAATATTCTATTGTATCAAGAGTTCCGCCGTTTGCCTTTAATGCTGTGGAAAGCCAGATACCTGAATAACCATTTGAAGTTCCGACTTCTAGCCCATGAGTAAAACCTTCATTTTTTATCAAATTATACAGAAACAGTGCTGTAGGACGGGAAATATTCCAAAAATCCCTCTGTGTTTTCTCTAGTCCGGTTAAAACTTCCTGTGCAGTTTCATTAAAATCAGTAATCATTTACCTATCTTTCTAACTCTGTTTGCAACAACAATAGAACTTACAGGCAGATCTATAGGATTTGTTTTTATAATTTTCTTTGCATCAAGGTCAATAATAGTATATACACCTGCCTTTGCATCGGTTACGAGAGCAAGATTTGTTCCTTCAATATAGTTCAGTTTAGACGGGAAGCCGTCATTAGTATTAAGTTCAATTGTTTCAACAAGCTTATCTGTTGTTGTGTCTATAACTTCAATCTTATTGCCGACAGCCCCGAGAACATACAGAAAATCCTTATAAGCAAGCATATCAACCGGTTTTTCTGCAATAGCATTTTCTGACATTAAACCCATTGTTTCATAGTCGATAATTGCTAAACGGCTTTTTGTACGGCTTGTAACATAAATCTTATTATTGAGATATGCAATTTTTGAAACATTCGGGAACTTGCCTACTTCTTTTAACATATAATTGTTATCAAGTTCCACAGCCCAGATTGTTCGTGTTTGTTTGTCATTGTAAAACATCTTTGTACCATCTGCGCTCAATGTAAGCTTTTCACACATACCGTTAACTTTAATCTGTTTTTTAACAGTCATACTTTCAAGATTTACAACATATATGCTGCAATCCTCACCACTTGCAACATACGCAATATTATTTTTTAAGTCAATTATGATTTCGTCAGGCTGTGTCTTAAATTCAATCTGTTTTATAACTTTGTCATCAGCAAGCGAAATTACATCCATTGACCTTTTTCCGTAACAGGTAACAAGCAGAAAGCTGTCTTTATATCCTTTTATAGCAATAGGAATATTTTCCTGCTGAAGCGCATAAGCAGGAGTTTTACGCTCAGGGTTCATAACCTGAATATTCTTAGATACATTTGATGCCACATATAAAATCTTGTTTTTGAATTGCGGCAGTGCAGCAAGTGAATTAATCTGCCCTGAAGAAGCTGTTGTTTTAACCGCCGGAACAATTAAACCCGGATCTTTACTTGTTGTAATCTCAAGATTACCGATAATGTTCTTTAAGTTCTCCGGAATTGAAAGGTTTCGCGGAACCAGCATATCCTGCGGCAAAAGTCCGGTACGAACTTCCTGCGGAGGGTTTGCCATTTTTGCAATACTTTTCTGTCCTTTAGAATCAACGAGAACCTTCAAAAGTACATAATCATTATCAAAAATTACAACATCCGGTTTTTGTGCAAGAGTTTTACCGGAAGGGTAAGTGGTTTTGATTGTTAATTCTTTGCCGGGATTGAGCTTTGCAGGAATAAGAGGAAGATAAACCGTATTATCAGGAAGGATTATAACTCCGTCAAACCTGAAATTTGTATTCGGAAAATCTTTTGTGACAGCCTCTTTCACATTATCAGGAAGCTTGGTAGCATAGCCTGCTGATGACACAGCAAGCGCAACAGCAAATGCAATTAACAATTTACGCATTATTTAAATACTCCTTTTACCTTGTCCATAAGAGAGTCCTGAGGCTTTTTGTCATTTTTAAGCTCATATAATCTTCTATACAGACTGCGTTCTTCTTCAGTAAGCTTTGTAGGAATTTTTACCGTAACTATTATAACATGGTCGCCTCTTTGAGATGGACGTGAAATAATAGGAACACCGGCATTTTTAATTTTAATTGTATTACCGTTCTGGATACCGGCGTGAATTTGGATTTTCTGTTCTCCGTCAAGAGTTTTTATTATTACTTCATCTCCGAGAGCTGCCTGAGCCGGTGAAATTTCAAGCTTTGTATAAACATCTATTCCATCGCGGGTAAAATATTCGGAAGGTTTTACATGGAGCACAACAAACAAATCACCTGCTCTGCCTCCGTTTGAGCCGGCATCGCCTTCGCCTGATACTCTAATTTTTGAGTGGCTGTCAACACCTGCCGGAATTTTAATTTCAATTTTCTTTTCAACTTCAATTTTGCCGTATCCTTTGCATTTCTTACAAGGATTACTAATTTTCTGACCTGTTCCATGGCAGTCAGGACAAGGACTAATCTGTGTAAACGCACCCAGCGGAGTTCTTGCAACCGTCTGGACCTGACCGGTACCTCCACAGGTCGGACAGGTAACCGGTTTTGAGCCTTTTTCAGCACCTGTACCGCCGCATTCGGAACATAATTCAAGATGTTCAAATTTAACTTCCTTAGTTACGCCAAAAACAGCTTCTTCAAACGTAACTTCCACATCAACCCGTAAATCATCTCCCGGCTGCGGAGCATTTGGATCAGGTCTTCCGCCAAATCCGAAACCACCGCCAAAGCCTCCGAAAAACGCATTAAATATGTCATTCAAATCCCCAAAGCCGCCATCAAACGGACCGTTAGTATTAAAGCCGGCATTCTTTAAACCGTCTTCGCCGAAACGGTCATAAGTAGCACGTTTGTTATCGTCCATCAAGGTTTCATAAGCCTTGCCTAACTCTTTAAATTTAGCCTCCGCATCAGGAGCTTTGTTTACATCGGGGTGAAGTGTACGGGCTTTTCTTCTGAAAGCCGACTTAATCTCATCTTTTGAAGCGTTCTTTTCAACGCCTAATATTTCATAATAATCTGTCATTTTCTTATAAATTCTTCCCTATTCTGATTAAAGGTAAACCCTTCTTATATAATATTCTATTCTGCTGTAGCTACATTAACAAGAGCAGGTCTTAGAACCTTGTCCCCTAACTTATAGCCTTTTTGAAGCTCTGCAATGATAGTATTCTCAGGGTGTTCGCCTGTAGGGGTCTGCATTACTGCTTCATGGAAATTAGGATCAAATTCTTTGCCCGCAGCTTCAATCTGCTCAAGACCTAATTTTGTAAGAGTATCTAATACTTGTTTGTGAACGAGATTAAAGCTATCTTTGACCTGCTGGCAGTCTTCTACATTTTCCAGCGCTTTTTCACCGCGTTCAAAGTTATCAAGAACTTCAAGCATTTTTTTCAATGTTGTTTCTGCGCCGTATTTTAAAAGGCTTTCACGTTCCTGTTCCTGGCGCTTGCGGAAGTTTTCAAAATCAGCTGCTAATCTTAAATATTGATTATTCAATGTTTCATAATCAGCTTTTAATTTTTCATACTCATCATTTTTAGCTTCGGCAACTTTTTCTTCAACAACTTCCGGAGCTTCCTGCTCCTGAGTTTCATTTATATTTTCTTCTTTGATTTCTTCGTCATGATGTTTTCTAAACGGGTTATTACTGTGTTTATGTGACATATCTCTACCTCTTACATATATAATATATTTATTATTATAAGTTATCAAAGAGAATAAACAAGGAAAATTTATTATTTTTTAATAATTAAGATTCATACGGAATAGTGTGAAGTCCTGCAGCAAGTGCGTCCATATAAACTGCTCCGTTATGTACATATTGCGGGTTATGCAGAGATTCGAGGATATATTCTGCTGCATCAACAACCTTATTACGGTCTTTTTCTTTTAATTTTAACATTTCGGAATTAAAGTACCTGTTAAATTTATCGGTAAGTGTTTCGGCTTTTCCGTCAGCATTGTCATCTATATATTCCTGTAAAATAAAGTCAAGTTTCCCTGAAGTTCCGTCAAAGTAATCATCCATATCCTCTTTATAAATAAGCCCCTGATATGCTTCTTTCATAAGAGGATGGCTCTCGTCAAGTTCAAAATCTTTTTCCTTAAACTTCGCAACCCGGTGGATAATGTTATCAATAAATTTAATAAACATAGAATTTTCATTCACTCTTGGAATTGGAACTCCATTCATTTTAGTATTCACCAGCAAAAAATTGTCAACATTACAGCAATCGAATTCAATATTTAAAAAGTTTGCATTAACCTCATTCTTTAACTCTGGATAATGACCAGTAAGCTGTCTGTATATAGATAGATCTTTGCCGTTTGCATCATTGGTCATTTCCATATTCAGCATATATCTGCGGTGCTGCAGATTTCGGTTATCAGTTGTGTAAACCTTAGTATAGCCTATATTCTTTATTCCTGTAAAATTTACCGGGGCAAGCATTCTTTTATATAATCCTTATTAAATACTTTTAAATTATACAAAAGCAGGACATGGAATTTTTGAACAGTACAGAGGTAATTTTCTTTACATTATTTAACTTATTTACATCAAACAAATCTGATTGTATTATCATATAAGTAAGCGAGATAATTAATAATATTTTTTCGGAGCAAAAAATTGACACAGAAATATTTTATAAAAGGCGGAACACCCCTGAGAGGCGAAGTTTCTGTCGGCGGAGCCAAGAACTCTGTTCTAAAACTTATGGCCGCAGCGCTTTTGGCAAAAGGCGAAACTAAAATATATAACGTACCGGATTTAACAGATGTTGAAATAATGCTGAGTGTTATAGAGCAGCTAGGCGCAAAAACATCTTATAATAAAGTTGAAAAATCAGTCACAATTGATGCAACAACACTTACAAGCATTACTGCCAAATATGAGCTTGTAAGCAAAATGAGAGCCTCTTTCATTGTGCTGGGTGCACTTGTTTCAAGGTGCAAAGAAGCAATTGTAGCACTTCCCGGCGGTTGTGCAATAGGAGAAAGAAGAGTTGATTTCCATATCAGAGGTTTGGAAGCGCTCGGTGCAAAAATTAAAATTGAAAATGGTTATGTTCATGCAAAAGTGCCAAAATTAACAGGTGCTGATATTTATCTGGACATACCATCAGTAGGTGCAACCGAGAATTTAATGCTGGCAGCAATTCTTGCAGATGGCTCAACAAGGATTCAAAATGCAGCACAGGAACCTGAAATTGTAGATTTAGCTAATTTCTTAAATTCACTAGGTGCTGATGTTAACGGAGCAGGAACTTCGGAAATTGTAATTAACGGAGTTAAGCAGGAAGACTTACACCCTATTGAATACACAACAATTCCTGACAGAATTGAAGCTGGAACATTTATGACTGCGATTATCGCAACACGCGGTAAGGCAATAATTAAAGGGGTATGCCCTGCTCATTTGACTTTCTTCACAGATAAATTGTTGAAAATGGGCGCAAATATCAAACTGATTGAACCAAATTCACTTGAAGTAAGCTGTAAAAACAGATTAAATTCAATCAACTTTGTAACCCAGCCTTATCCGGGTTTTCCAACAGACTTGCAGTCAATGGCTATGACTTTATTGTCAACAGCAAACGGTGTGGGTATAATTACTGAAAGTCTTTACGAAAACAGATTTATGCAGGTGCCTGAACTCCGCAGAATGGGTGCAGACATTCATCAGGACAGAAACCATGCAATTATAAAAGGTGTTAAAAAACTTACAGGCGCAACACTTGCCGCAAGCGATTTGAGGGCAGGGGCATCTCTGGTAGTTGCAGCATTAATGGCTGAAGGAAATTCTGTCATTGAAAACCTACATCATATAGATAGAGGATACGAAAATTTTGAAACTAAGCTAAGATTGTTAGGAGGTAAGATTGAAAGAAGAGAAGATACATCTTCTTCAACAATCAGCCTGACGGAGGGAATACACAATGAGTCCTACTTATAAGCGCTGGTATGATCACGATCCGCTATTATTAGAAGTTATCGAATTATTAAAAAATTATCAGACTGAACTGCACGCTCAGGCTGAAATTTTCCTTAAAAAAATTGAAGAAAAGGTTTCCAAAGAAACAGTCGATAAATTCTATGCAATGGTAAAGCCTGTGAATGCCAACAACCGCTGGTATGATAAGGACCCGGTAATTTCCAGAACAGTTGAAATTTTGAGAATTGTTCCTCCGGAAGCTCAAAAAATCTGCGCACAAAATTTTATAAGAACACTAAAAGAATTGGGCATTGAATACGAAAGCCCGAACGGAAATAACTAAAAACTCCCGAATATAATCGGGAGTTTTTTTAATTATTATTTTCAGTATTTTAGTACTTAATTATCTAAATCGTCAGGTTTAAAAAATTTTAGCAAATTGTCAACAATATTAAATTTTTGATTTTTATTTTTATCTGCATTCTGTTCATTATTATTAATAAAAATTGTATCAGTACGAATAGGTGTAGTTATAATTGTATCAGTTTTTAGAGGTTCTAACTTCTTTACTACTATTGTATCAGTGGGATGGAAAATTGTATCACAAGATTTTTCTCCTGCATTCTTTTTACAATCTTTTTTCTCAGGAGAAGATAATCCTCCCTGGACATTCGTTCCGTCAATTCGCGTCATAGATCCTCCTCTATAAATTAATACTCTATCTCGTGTTATGTATATATAAAGGAGCTTTGCTGAACATGATTGCTATCTACCCACCCCATCCTATCCTATCCTATCCTATCTCAGAGTATAATTGAATTTCAGGCTGTTCCAAACTCCTCTTCATATTTTGTTACAATTACTCATTTACTTAACAATTCTTCATTTTATGATAAAATACAGTTATGTTTAAAATTGATTGCCTGAGTACAAACGAGAGTTATCAGAGTTTTAAGCACGATGTTCTGGCAAAGATGTCTTTTGCCGTTACCGGGCTGGTTACCTTGCTGCGCCTTTTGTTAATCCAAAAAACACACGAAATTTCAAAGAAAAAAGTTCTTGTTATAACCTCCACAGAACAAAATGCACTTAAGTATCAAAATGATTTGAAAAAAGCATACGGCGTTGATGCAAGCCTTCTGCCGCTGCAAAATATTTCAATGTATGAAAGCGTATCATCTAACGTTTACGACTACGCAGAACAGCTAAAAATTCTAATGGAAAAGCCCGATATTGTAATAACTCCGGTTAAAACACTTCTGGAAAAATTCCCTGATGAAAACTTTATCAGAAAAAATTCTGTAAAAATTAAAGTCGGAGATGAAATTAATGTAAAAGAGTTTACTCAAAAGCTTGTAAATCTTGGCTATAAACGGGCAACAATGGTTTCTGACATAGCCGAATTCAGCGTTAGAGGCGATATTATAGATATATTTTCTCTTGACAAAGCACCTGTCAGAATTGAATTATGGGGAGATGAAGTCGTTGATTTAAGATACTTCAATAATGAAACACAAAAATCAATTGAAAAAATTACAGAAACAGATATTTTGCCTGTTTATAAATTTATACTTACTGAAGAAAACAAAAAGAATTTTAATCTTACCCCGGAACTTTCCGAACAAATTCAGGAGGAAGGATATTTTGAAGGTATAGAAGTTTACCAGAGTTATTTTAATCAAAATCTGGTAAGCGTTCTTGACTATTTTAAGGATTATATAATTATCACCGATGAAACGCCTGAAATTTATGCAAAATATGAATTTCTGGATGAAAACTACGAAAAGCAGCTTCAGGAAAACCTCAAACTGGGCTTGAACTACGAACTGAAAGACCGTAACCACATCCCCTATGAGGATTTTATAAATAAAATTGCTTGCTTTGTAAAAATCGGACTGAACAACTTTCTTGACGGAGAAACAGATGAGCTTGTGGAATTCAATACACAGCCGGTCAAAAACTTTGCAGCAAATCTGGATGAGATAGCAAAATTTATAACAGATAACCAGCGTTACAGGATAATCATTGCAACAGATTACCCTGAACGTGTCAGAGAAATTCTCTCGGAACGCGAAGTCTTTACAGATATTGAATACTCTGAAAGCATAGCCTCACACGGCGGTATCTTAGAGGATTTTGAAACAATAATCCTCACAGACCGCGAACTTTTTAACAAACGCTCAAAAGAAGTTACCTCAACAAAACGTTCATATTACAAAGAGAAACCGGAATTTATTGAAAGCATAAATGATATAAAAGAAGGTGAATACGTAGTCCATAGTATCCATGGAGTTGGTATTTACAGAGGTTTAACCCAGCAGGAAATCGACGGGCAACTGAAAGATTATCTGACTATTGAATACGCAAGTAAAGATAAACTCCATATTCCGGCAGAACAGATTAACCTTTTATGCCGCTATCGCGGTTCAGGCTCCATTAAACCAAAGCTTTCAAGAATGGGCGGAAAAGATTGGGAAAACACAAAAGCCCGCGTAAAAAAAGAAGTAGAACAGGTAGCATATGATTTATTAAGATTATATGCAAGACGAAAAATGCAAAAAGGCATCCAGTTCCTGCCGGACACAACCTGGCAGGTCGAAATGGAAGAGGCATTTGAATACACTGAAACGCCTGACCAGATGAAAGCAATTATTGATGTAAAAGCCGATATGGAAAGTGAAAATCCGATGGACAGACTTATATGCGGTGATGTCGGCTTTGGAAAGACAGAAGTTGCAATGCGCGCGATTTTCAAAGCAGTAACATCAGGCAAACAGGTAGCTGTTGTTGTTCCTACAACAATCCTTGCTCTCCAGCACTTCCAGACAATGTCAGAAAGGTTTAAGCCTTTCGGAGTTCAGGTTGAGCTTATGTCGCGTTTTCGCTCTCATAAAGAGCAGAAAGAAACTGTTAAAAATCTTGCAACAGGTGCCTGTGACGTTGTTGTGGGCACACACAGACTTTTACAGGAAGGAATTGTTTTTAAAGATTTAGGGCTTCTTGTAATAGATGAAGAACACCGGTTTGGAGTAAGGCATAAGGAAAAACTAAAAACTCTGCGTGAAAATATTGATATTATAACAATGTCGGCAACACCTATTCCAAGAACACTTTATATGTCGCTTTCAGGAATAAAAGATATGTCCGTCATAAATACTCCGCCTAAAAACAGACTGCCAATTAAAACCTTTGTCGGCGTATGGAATGAAAATATGGTTAAAAATGCCATTGTTCACGAACTTGACAGGGAAGGACAGGTTTTCTATCTATATAACCGCGTTGAAACAATTGAAGAGTTTAAAATGCAGCTCCAGCAGTTAATTCCAAATGCCAGAATTGCCGTAGGTCATGGACAGATGGATGAAAAAGCTCTTGAACAGGTTATTGTAGACTTTGCAAACCATGAATATGATGTACTTCTCGCAACAACAATCATAGAAAACGGTATAGACATCCCGAACGCAAATACTATGATAATCCACGATGCAGACCGTTTCGGGCTGGCGCAGCTTTATCAATTAAGAGGACGTGTAGGCCGCTCTCAAAGACAGGCGTACTGCTACTGCTTCTATAAACGCCAGAAAGAAATGACAAAAGATGCAGTTCAAAGATTAAAAGCAATAAAAGAATTTACAACTCTGGGAAGCGGCTACCAGATTGCACTCAGAGATGTTGAAATCCGCGGTGTCGGAAATATTCTCGGCACCAAACAGCATGGTCATATGATTAATGTAGGATTTGATACATACTGCCAGCTTCTTGAAGAAACTGTTCATGAAATTCAAGGCGAACATGTTGAACAGGAAGTTTCAACAATTGTAGATATTAACGTAACAGCGTTTATCCCTGATGACTGGGTTGGCTCTTCCGAACAAAAAATGATTGAATACAAACGGCTTGCCGATGTTAAAAATGAAGTAGAACTGGATTATATAACAGAAGAGTGGAAAGACCGCTTTGCAAAACCTCCTGAAAGTGTAGAAAATCTGATAAAACTAATCAGAATAAGACTTGCTGCCAGCGATGTGAAAGTTTCCGTAATACGTGAAACATCCGATAATATAAGGATATATACACCTTATACCCATCCGGAATGGCAGATTATCCAACGCGGACTTCCTTCTAATATTCTTAAGCGGATAAAATTTACAATTGCTCCGGCATCTTGTCAGGAAGGCAATTCCATTTTACTTTTGAATAATTCATATATGAATTTTGATGAAGTATTTAACATTTTAACAGATTTGTTTTATTATATACATAAAATTAGTCACGATTACACAAAATAAAAGAAAGAGAGAGTTTATGAAAGGAAAAAAATTACTTGCAACCGTTGCTTTATCAGCAATCCTGTTTACCGGCTGCGGTATTAAATCTGCTCAAACAATTATTAAAGTAAACGACAAAAAAATAACACAGGCTCAATTTGACGAAAGCTTTAATAAACAAACTAACAACGGCATGATTGCCCAGTTAGGAATCAATGTAAAAGACGGCAAAAACAATTTCTTATATTTCTTGATTAAAGAAAGAGTTGTAAATGAACTTATTGTTCGTGCACTTCTTGAACAAGAAATGGCAAGACGTGATATTAAAGTTAGCAAAGACGACATTGATAATGCAGTAAAAGAAATCGTTGACAAAGTAGGCTCAAAAGAACAGCTTGAACAAATTCTTAAACAAAACGGCATCTCAGCAGGCGACTTTAGAAAAGACTTAACTCAGGAAGTTAAGATGAAAAAACTTGCTAAAGAACTTGGAAACAGCGATGTTTCTGACGCAGAAGCTAAAAAATACTATAATGAAAATATCAAAAGATTTAAATATCCTGAAAAAGTCAGAGCTGCTCATATCTTAATCTCAGTAAACCCTCAGGAAATTGAAGAAATCATAACTTCAAATAAAGAAAATGCAGGGCTTTCAAAAGAAGAAATCAAAAAGAAAGTAGATGCAGAAATCGCAGCTAAAAAAGCTAAAGCAGAAAAAGTTTTGGCAGAAGTAAAGAAAGACCCGTCACAGTTTGCTAAAGTAGCAAAAGAAAACTCTGATGATACAACAACAGCAGTAAAAGGCGGCGAACTGGGCTTCTTCTCAGCACAGGAAATGGTTCCGGAATTTTCAAAAGCTGCATTTGCGATGAAACCAAATACTGTTTCCGGCATTGTTCAAACACAGTTCGGCTACCATATTATAATGGTAACAGACAGAATGGCAGCAGGTCAGGAACCGTTTGAAAAAGTTAAAA
>ULUV01050768.1_pt1 | contig 17726 bp, 7 predicted proteins | sample 1958921 | NCBI WGS metagenome assembly ULUV01 (sample SAMEA4835772, study PRJEB28245) | human gut metagenome | biome: gut microbiome; material: fecal sample | place: Denmark | collected 2008
CAACTGAGCTACAGGCCAATATGGTACTCCCAGCGGGACTTGAACCCGCGACACCGACGTGAAAGGCCGGGGACTTAACCACTTGTCCATGGGAGCAGATGGAGGGCCCTGTGGGACTTGAACCCACGACCTTGCGATTAACAGTCGCACGCTCTAACCAACTGAGCTAAAGACCCGTATGGTACTCCCAGCGGGGCTCGAACCCGCATCTCCACCTTGAGAGGGTGGCCACCTAGTCCAGTTAGTCAGATGGGAGCATATTGGTGGGCCGGGCTGGACTTGAACCAGCAGTGTTTCTTACGTCACGATTTTACAGACCGCTTCCTTCACCAATTTGGATACCGACCCATATGGTGGGATGGGAAGGTGTCGAACCTTCATCCTCTGGCTTTTCAGGCCAGCGCTCAGACCGCTTAAGCTACCATCCCAGATTGGTGTTCCCGGCAGGGGTCGAACCTGCGGCCTCTCGATTATCAGTCGAACGCTCTACCAACTGAGCTACGAGAACATATATGTGGAGGCGGACAACCGGCTTTTACTGTCCTGGCGGCACGGGGTATTCCCCGCCCCGGTGGGTTTCCACCACTATATTCTGTTGGCCTCCATGGCGCAGCAGAGAGGACTCGAACCTCTAAGCCGAAGTGACGCTCCGGCCACCCGCTTTCCAGGCGGGCCGACTGCCAATTATCGCACTGCTGCAGATTGCCCGGCAGAACTATTTTCACACTATTTCATCACTGCCGACCGCACAGGGAGCCGGGATACCCGGGAGCACGTTACGGATGCTCTTATGGCGACAGGGGTGGGACTCGAACCCACAGACCATATCTCAGGCCGTCGGTTTTCGGGACCGAGTGGCTACCATTACCGCACCCTGCCATGTGGCGAAGAGGGAGGGACTTGAACCCTCAAACCCCATTTACAGGGGTCAGACAGATTAGCAATCTGCTGCCTTACCATTGGGCTCACCTCTTCATTTAGATTACAAATAGTATAGTTATCTAAGCCCACCTGAACTGTCTCCTGTGGACCTTGACTTCTATTTTTACTTTGACATGAGATACAAAAAACGACCGAGCTTGGCGTGATGCCTTACCCGGTCGTTTTGAAAAGCCTATCTATCTGAAATGCCGTTTCACACAATTAACTGGCAAGAAAACCAGTATTTACGGCCTTTCTCTGGCAATCCGTCCTGTACCGAAAAAGAGCATCACAAATGATGGGGCTAGATTCATTATAGCTCCACTCAATAAAATAGATACTATTTTTCAGCGAACGAACAGTAGCCATTTTGAATTATCCTTTCTAAGCACATCTCCGGTGCTTTTTTCTTGATGGTGTTATTATACACTACGTTATCGCAGATGTCAACACCCTAAATTCATTTTTCTACCCATTTGAACGATTCATGTAGCCGAGTTGTTCCACCGCGATTGCCAGAGCTCGCTCTGGCCGGTCGTGGATGGCAATGTACGCCAAAGCATGAGCTGGGGAGTAAAATTTTTGTTCCTGGATGTGGTATTGATTTTTCTTTTCTTTCCCATGGGCATCATATCGCTTCTCAGCATTCTTATGATGAAGGATGATTGGCCGGTCATTGTAGGTAAAATACCACTCTCCCGCTACCGTTGTGATATAAGCCACACCCGCCTTGGCTTCTGCATGGATACCAAGTTTTTCGCAGTAGGCCACGATTGCCTTTGAGACAATATCGTTTTTCGACCCTGGCTTACAGGTTTTCAGGTAGGTTTTAAGTTGCTGTTCTCTGGTCTTATCACGGAAACAGTTGGTGCATAATGCTATTCTTCCCTGAAATGGTATGTGAGCAACCTTAAGTTGAAATTCTTCCGGTATCTCGCTGGCCCGGTCACACCATGTAAAGTGGCAAATCAACGTTCTTTTATCGACAATATATTTCTGGTCTTCCTTTTCAGTTTCTGCGGCCGCCTTCTCAAATTCTTCGCGTGCCTTAGCATCAAGGACATCCGGGCTTTCTTCGATTTCTTCCCCAGTCTTTTTTGCTTCTTCCAGAATTGCGGGGGCCTCGACATGCTGTAGCGCTTGGGATGTTGAGGCAGCAGGCTGCACAGTATCCGTGCTAACAACAGCATCGCCTGCTGGGGAAGCAGTTTCTTCCCGTCTCGTTACTATGGCCACCTTGTCTTTGCTTTTTTGATTTTCCGCCTTTTGTTTACCCGCTTGTCCCAAAAGCAATAACCGATTGGCTGAAATAACGCTTTGACCATCTTGAGCCCGCCGTGACCGAGTTTTCGATTTAGCCTCATCCTGAGCTATCTGTGCCATAAGAAGACGGTGTGCGGAAAATCTAACGGTGCTGTCCACGGTCCTCTGTTCAGATTCTGGTTGGCCCATATATCGTCACCTCCTCTGCCAAATAGGCTTTGACAAATTGTATTCTGAAAATGCCCCCGGTCAATGACCGGGGGCAAGTTGTGGGCTATTATATCCCTCAGCCGACTTGGTAGCCCTGAACGACGTAGCGATATTCACGCTCATTAGCCACACAAGTGACCAGCGTAATCATGTTATTCGCACTGTCCTGCAGGCAGCTCGTGTCAGTCTCATGAACTTTTTGAACGCTGCTTACACTGTAGGTACGGGTTCCATACACTGTTTTCAGGGTAATGATATCACCGGCAGATAGGGTGTGAATCTTGCCAAAGTTATTGGACACCCCGCGATTATGCGCGGCCAAGCATACATTGCCATCCCAAATGGAGGTTCCATTGAAGTGACCGGCACCATAGCGCATATCAGCACTGGTCGTGCCCTCGTAGACACCGAAGTTTACGCCGATAGCCGGAATCGTGATAGTCCCAAGTTTCCCATTGGAAAAATAGGAACTGTCCGTCACAGGGGTAAAACCAATGGCCCCTCCGGTTGTGGTGCCCGAGGCGCTGGTACTCGTGGACCCAGAAGTTACTCCGCCGTCAACAGAAGGGAACCCGTTGACAATGGTAATACTGCCATTGATGGCATTCTGGTCAATGCTTCCGGGGCCAACAATCGTCACACCATCCATATTGCCGTCCGTACCTTTCAAATTGATGAGTTGTTCAGCACGGTTCGGGATATAGGACTCAGGGGTGCCGAAGCCTGGGGGGGCATAAGCGGCATTCTTGCTGTAGTCAGATGCACTATCCGCCGGTTGAAGTTCTGAGTCAATAGAAGTGATTGGACCGAAGAAGCCTTCGTCCGCTCCCTCCACCGAATAACTCATAGCACTGGCTGGAACAAGCGTCAAAGATGCGGCCAGTGTGGCGGAAAGCATGAAAGCAGTGATGCGGTTGAAATGTTTCATAGCTTTTCCTTTCTTCCTCTGGATTTATTCTTGTCCCGTTGATGTGCCAGACGTATTAGTCTCGCCATCAACGATGACCTCCTCCGTAGTCGTAACTTCTTGCCCTCTCCGGCGCTTAATCAGGGAGGCAATGGTAAAAGCCGCACAGGCAAGCAGGAGACAGAGAACTGCGATAGCTCCGAACACAGCAACGGGGTTGGCATTCTCACCAACAAATACATCGTACCAGTGACTGTCCTCAAATTCGGGGGCAAACAGCAGCGTGCAGGAATAGCCCTCAATTTCATCTTTCTCAACAGTGCCGTAGTACTTCACTTCATATGCGTAACCCTTGGCATAGCGGGAGGAATAGTTGCCGGAATATTTTGCGGTTGCATTGAAGCGATTGCCATAATCCGGGTCATAGGGGTTATAGGGACTTGTCTCGACCCAGTTCACATCGACCAGAGAACATGTCACGCCATTTTCTGTGACAGTCTTGGGGATAAAGGTAAGGTCTGCATCTGAAAGACCCGTGTAAGACTTTGTGACCGTTTTCGTCTTCGAGGTATAGCCGTAGGAAGTTACATCAGTTGTTAGTGATGAGGCATCCAAGTCCAACACGCCGGTGTAACCATCATCGGTTGTCACCTCTCGCTTAAGTTCAAGCGTAGCCAGAATTTTGTCAGTATCTTTTGTATCTGACTCCCCTGTAAGCGTCTCGATGTAATTCTTCTCATCATGAGTTTCGATTTCTTCTACGGTTATGTCTTGAAAGTGATAGACCTTTCCCTGGTACTCAATATCGCCGCGTTCGAGAAGGTCTATATCCTCCTGACTGGAGACCACAAAGGTCTTTCGGATAAGTCCCCCCTCTTCGGTCGGATACTGGACATCCACCGGATAAGAGGGTGCCTCGGGTTGGGCCGTAAGGACGTTTGTATCCGTACTGTTTGTAGCAGGGGTAGCCGTTGGCGCAGGAGACTGAGTTACATCAGTTACTTCCGCCGCCGAGGTGCTGACGGCCATTGAGCACATCATTACTCCGGCCATCAGGAGACCCGCAAATTTGTGCTTCATGAATAAAAATCTCCTTTACTCTTTTTGGGGACTTTTCTTACAGCCCGTCTTTGCGATTGGACTTGCCGCTACTTTTTGACTTCCCCTTCTTGCGAGAGCCGCCACCAGACTTCATTTTCATAAGCACAAGAGCCACGACTGCGATAACCGCCACAAACGCAATCACAAAGGCGTTATTGCTGAACAGGCCCACGTACCAATCGAAAAATCCGCCAGATTCCTCATTGGCGGTTTCCGCCAAGTCAGTCTGCTCCTCGGTCGGAGTGGTCGTATCGTCTGTACTGGTAATCACCTCAGACAGAACAACCACTTCATTATCTCCATCATACTTGGCAGGAATCTGCTCAGCGATGACGGAGCCCTCTGCCCTGGGCAGTGGGGCGGATGCGGCAGCAAATGCGGTGGTAGCACAGAGGCAACCGACCATCAGAACTGCCGCGCAGATGGAAGGAATACGGGATTTGATACGCTTCATTTACTTCACTCCTTATCTTGATTTCGGCAGTTGCCCTATACCGTGCATAATCCCCTTACGCGGCAAGGATTCTCTGCCAGATTTCAACATTGCGGGTTTCCGCTTTGTCGGTAATATTATACCATTTATAATTATATTAGTCAATTTTTAAGATGCAAAAGCCGGTGCCTGACAGATGCCAAGCACCGGCTTTGTTGCTGCTTTTGGGACTATTTAGTTCAGTTCAGTCCAATACTCAGTCCCGCTGGATTTCTCATAATCGTGCTCATTAGAAGCCTCGATGATGTCCCAGTAGAACCAGTCTGCCTCGCTGATGTCAGAGAACACCTTGTAGCCAGGAACCACAGTGTCCGCAGAAGCCTTCCGCTCCAGGATACGGTTAATCATAACGACCGTTTCGGCGCGGGTAATCAGGTTATCCGGGCCAAAGGTCCCGTTGCCGTAACCCTGGACAAGACCGGCCTTAGCGGCTGTGTTGATGTAGTTCCGGGCCCAATGGCCGGAAATGTCCGTGAACATATCGGAACCAGTCGTTCCCGCCTCATTGCAGAAGCGGGCGAGAATGGTTGCCAACTGTGCCCGGGTGATATTGTCATGGGGACCAAACCGGCCGTCACTGTATCCGGCCAGCACACCGGCATTCGCCAGGGTCGCAATGGCGGTGTAGTTCCAAGCGCCGCTCTCCACGTCGGAGAAGGTGCAGTAGTTGGTCTCATACTGCGCCCGGGCCTCGTCCGTCAGCAGCCGGTAGAGAATCATGGCCACTTCGCCACGGGTGATGTTGGCTCTCGGGGCCGCCGTATCCGCCGTTCTGCCAGCGATGTACGCGATGTGGTCTTCCTTGTTCAACATCCAGGTCTTATCCTCCGGGATGTCCTGAACCTTCTCCCACTTGGCGTAGAGCGTCATGTTCTTCTTGACAACATCGGAGAAGTCGTACTTGTCTTCCAAGTCCTTATCCTCATACCATCCCAGGAAGATATATCCGTCTCTGGTGGGGTCATCAGGCTCCTTGGCAGTGGAGTTTCTATCCACCGTCTGGGAATTCACCTTGGAACCGCCGTTGCTGTCGAAGCGGACCGTGTAGTCGGAGGAAGAACTGCTCCCACCGCCACTGCTTCCGCCACCGCCGCCGCCAGAGGACCGGCGGCCCTCTTCGATAACAACAGTCTGCGTCAGACTGGCCAGGCTGGAGTCGGTAGCGCTGTAACGCACTTCGTAAGTGCCGGGGGCCAACCCGGTAACGGAGGTCCCGGTAATCTTCGTCCAGCTACCGCCGGAGACACGGTACTCCATATCGGTTGTAGTTCCAGTCAGAGAGCCATCCTCCCGGCCGTACCGAGTCTCATCGGTGTGGCCCACTGCAGGAGCGGCAGGCCGGGCAGGCACATGGATGACCTGCTCATCGCTTGCCAGATGGTCGTCATCACCAGGCACACGAATCACGATATCCTTGTCTGTCATATCGGACACGTCCAGAGGCTCCGTAGCGGGCTGCCAGGTCTCACCGCCGTCCGTGGAATACTCCATATCGTCGGTGGTGTTGATTGTCTCGTTCCCATAGTCCAGGGTCACATCCGGGGTCGGATTCTTTTCTGGGATATGGATAGTGACCTCTTCGCCGGGCAGGTCAGTACCTGTGGCGGGCTCACGGATAATGATGTCCTCCCCAGCCATGTCAGAGACATCGAAGGGGTCCGGGCAGGGCTTCCAGGTCTCGCCGCCATCGTCACTGTACTCCAGGCCGGTGGACGGAGAGATGATTCCGGTATCCGTATCCAGAGTCACATCGGGCGCGGGACGCCGCTCAGGGACTGTCACAGTGGTAATGCTGCTGGCCGGGGTATCGTCATCAGCAGGATACCGCACTTGGATTTCGGTGCCTGCCAGGTCGGACACATCCAGCGGCTCGGGAGCCGGGTTCCAGGTGTTTCCACCATCGGTGGAGTATTCCATATCGGTGGTGGTGTTGACTGTCTCGTTCTCGGTATCCAGTACCAGCACAGGGCCATCTGGACGCTCCGGCACGATGACCGTGGCGATGGAGCTTGCAAACTCGTCATCTGTAGCAGGCTGACGAATCAGAATCGTCTCGCCGGTCAGGTCAGAAATTTTCAGCGGGTCCGTGGCATCCTGCCAGGTCTTACCGCCGTCTGTGCTGTACTCGGTGCCGCCGGTAGGCTGGATAGTCTCCGTCCGGTTATCCACCGTCACATCAGGTGCGGGACGCCGCTCAGGAATGGTGATAGTAACCGGCTCGCTGGGGAACTCATCCTCAGAGCCGTGGTTGCGGATATAGATGGTCGTGCCATCCTGTGTGGATACATCCAGAGGCTCAGTTGCCTGCGTCCAGTGGATTCCATCAGAGGAAACATCCATCTCCGTGGTGGTATTGATGGTCTCATCCTTGGTGTTCAAAGCAACATCCGGCTTTTCAGCATAATTGTAGATGTCTACTTCGACCGGCTCACTGGCGAAGGTGCTGTCCGTGTTGTCCTTACGGATGAGGATGGTCTCCCCTGCCATGTCGGACACATCAAGGACGCCATCGCCGGGCACCTGATTCCAGGACAGGCCATTGTCGGTAGAGTATTCCGCACCAGTCAGGTTCGGAATGGTGGCTGTCTCCTTGTCAATGACAGGAGCAGGCTTTTCGCCGCGCAGCGGGACCGTGATGGTCTCAGGCAGGCTGGCAAAGTGGGTGTCATCGAACTTCGCACGAATGGTTAGGGTCTGTCCGCACTTATCAGATACGTCATACCCAGTACCCACATCGGTCCAAGCCTCATTCTGCATGACCTGTCCAAGGGCGGAGTCAGCGACCAGGGTCTCATTCTCCATGTCGAAGCTGAACCCAGGCAGTGCATTACGGGTCGGAACAACCACAGTTGCGGAGTTACTGGCCGGGTTGGTGCCGTCACAGCTATACCGCACCAGGATGGTCTCCCCTGTCATATTGGAAACGGACATGTTGTCCAGGCAGGGAATCCAACTCTCGCCGTCATAGTACTCCATGGTCGTCGTGGAGTCCATACGCTCACTGTCGTTATTGATTGTGAGCACAGGAGCAGGGCCACGTACGGGCACCTCAACGGTGCAAGACTCGCTGTGGAAGGAGTCATCTGTGGCCGCGATGCGGACAAGTAGGGTCTCACCCTGAAGGTCTTCCACATTCATCTGCTCGGTGCAGGGCTCCCAGGTCAGGCCGCCATCCTTGGAGTACTCCATGTCAGCAGTGCTGTTCATGTTGTAGTCGTAGGGATTTACAGTGACATCCGGGGTGGCGGGCCGCTCGGGCAGGATTTCAATGGTGACAGGGCCGTTGTTGCCGGTGCCATCATCAATGAGTCCCACATAGATGGTGCTGCCGGGTATGATGGTGTCGCCATCTTCCAGCTTGTCCGTCATGGCGTAGTCATTACCGCCACGGACCACTTCCTCATCGAAGTGGATGGTCTCATCCTTGTAGTTGATGGTGTAATTGAGGCCGGTGTCCTCGACTGTCTGCGTATCCGTAGAAGTCGCATTGGACGCCTCATAGTTGTCGGTCTCGGCCAGGCGCTGCATCACCGTGTAATTCGTACCCTCGGTGAGTCCGGTAAACTTGGGTGAATCCTGCCAAGTCCGGCCGCCGTCGATGCTGTACTCAGCGCCAGGCACCGGGTTGACGGCGATGGTCGTGGTAGTGCGATTTGCGATGCTGGGGGCGTCAGAAAGTGTCTGAGAGGCCCGCTCAATGGTCATCGTGGCCTCAGCCGTGTCAGATTCCAGTTCATAGTTGGTCTCGGGAGTCAGGTAGAACCGGACCGAGTATGTTCCGGCATTGACAGGGGCCTCTGCGCTGGAATAAGGTGTGCCGTTTGTCAGCGTACCGAAGTACATGACCCCCACGGTCTTCACGCCATCCAGCTCAGCCAGAGTGTTTGTGTAGGGATAAGCCCGGCCATTCCCGTTGTAGACAGTCGTATAATCCTGCATCTCAGGAAGATTGACCTGATGCTTTGTCGTAGTCCCCACAACAGGCCGGGTAGCAGATGCCTCATGGTTCTCGTCACCCTTCATCCGCACCAGAATAGTATAGCTGGTGCAAGGGTCCAGGTTCTCAAAGACATTGCTGTCCTGCCAGTTGCTGCCGCCGTCAATGCTGTATTCAGCACCAGGAATAGCGGTAGCAGTCAGGGAGGTCGCATTAGACTTCTCCAGGTCCACAATCGGGGCCTCCTGCTGGGCCTTCTTGATAATCAGAGTAGCTGTGAAGGGGCCGGGAGCCATAGTATATCCGTCGTCAGGCGTGAAATCAGCGGTGATTTCATAACTGCCAGCATTGATGGGCGGAGTTGTTGTCGGAATCCCATCAGAGCCCACATAAGTGATGGTTACAGACGTGATGCCTTGAATGTTGTCCGCACCGTGGTATGCCTGGGGAGTCCCATCGTAGGTCGTGGCTTCATCCTTCAGCACAGGAGACAGTGGAGTGCTGTTCTTCACAATGTGAAGAACAGGTGTGGGCACCTCATCCGGCAGTTTATAGCCGCTCGCCGGTGTAAAATCAATGACTACCTCATAATCGCCAACGGCAGTCGGCTCTGTGGAGAGACCACCATAACTGACAATAGTCATGGAGGAAATACCGGGGATAGATTTGGGAAGCACGAAGGTCTTGGCGTTTCCGTCAAACTCGTAGCTCTGGTCAGCAATGACCGGGAATTGGACGACCGTTTGTTCCGTGCGCTGTTCCGTAGCAGGGCCAACCTGCTCTTTATAGTAAGCAGTCTCAATGGCCTTGGGGATGATGGAGTAAACGGTATCGCGGTTCAGGCCAGTGAACAGGCCGTCGGTCTGCCAGGTCTTGCCGCCATCGATACTGTACGCAACACCATCTACCACTTCAATAGTGATGGTCGTATCCGTCACATCCGTGACCACGGGAGCTAGAGGGGCCTCCTGGTTGGCCTTATTGATGGTCAGGTTTGCATACTGCGGCTGGATTTGGTTATAACCAGGCTCCATGGTGTAGGTCACAGCCACTTTATAAGTGCCAGGGGCCGTCGGAGGCGTGGTGGTGGGACCATACACAGTATCGTTGATGCCAGTGAAGGTCTGAGTCACCGCAGCGCAGCCAGTCGGCTGGTCAGCTACCAGACTCTTGGGTGTCCCATCATAGGTATAGACCTCAGACTGAACAGTGCCCGCAGAGGTGCTCTGATTGGATGTCCGAATAACTGCTGAGGACGCAGGGCTCTCATTGTGGTTATCATCGGCAGGATACTTGGCATAGACCGTATAGTCTGTGCTGGGCTTCAGGCCCTCAAACAGCGGAGACGGCTGCCAGGTCGTGCCATTGATGGAGTAGACCGCCCCCTGAATGGTCGTCACAGAGATGCTGGTCATACCAACATTGCTGGCGGTCGGAGCAGGAGGTGCCTGCCGGTCCGCCTTATTGATGGTCAGCGTCGTCTCAACAGGGTCAAGTTGAGCGACGCCGGAGTTCATGGTAAAGGTCACACGAACGGGGTACGTCTCGGCATTGGTAGGAGCCGTGGACACCCACTCGTCATTGACATAGTACTCGACAGTGCTCTTGGCCACACCCGTAATGGGAAACACCCGATAGCTGATGGGGCTTCCAGTATAGGTGGCGGTTTGAGCCTGTAGGTTGGGAGTGTCAATCTGTTCCTGAGTAGTGGAGAATTTTGCTGTGACCACAGGAGATTCTGTATAATTGCCATCTTTTGTGGCAGCCAATTTCTGATAGAAAGTGTACTCTCTGCCGGGGTCCAGGTTCGTAAATTTAGGAGTTTCTGACCAGATAGCGTTGTCCTTGCTGTACAGGGCACCAGGCACCGTAGTCAATGTAATACTGGTCGTTGTTCTGGACTCCAAAACGGGCTCAGGGCAAGTCTGTGCAGCCTTGTTGATAGTATATTCGACCTCTACTGCTGCAAGCTGCTCATAGCCCGGCTCCATGATAAAGGAGACAGTTGCCTTGTAATTTCCAGCATTGACAGGCGCTGTATCGCTGGAGTAGCCTTCTCCAGCCGCACTGGTTCCAGTGTAGCGCACAGACATAGAGGCAATGCCCTCTGTGGCGTCCGGGAGTTGCAGAGCATCAGAGTCCCCGTCATAGACTTTTGAAAACGACGTGATGGTCGGGGCAATGACAGAACCCTTAGTCAGATTTACCGTTGCCTCAGCCCGGATATTCCCGTCGTTATTCAGCTCCGGGTGTCCACTCAGGTCAAGCGTGCCATAGACCGTCTGTGAAACGGTATTGGGGTTGTAAGAAGAGGAATCCCATCGCACGGGGATGGTAGTCTGATAGCCGCCTTCGGCGTCGACGTTGATAGTAGCTGGTAATCCCAAGTCAGAGAAATCTGTACCAATCGGCTTGGATACCGTTACGTCGGTTATCTTCTGAACCTCACGGCTTTTTACTTCCACAGGAACCGGAGAAACATTCAGCCGGGCGTTACTCCAGCTTCCGTCTTTACGGTTAAATTGAACTGTGGTTTCAGTCTTGCCGGGACTACTGGAATCAAATCTACCCTGTCCGGCAATGACAGAGACGCTGTACAGTTCCGATTCGCCACTCTGCAGGGTAATACTGGACTCTTCATCTCCCACATAGATGGGATTTGCTTTGGGCAGGACATGGGTGATGAGGCTATACTTTGTATATACCTTTCCCAGTTCCGCATCTTCGACATTCCAGCAGTAGTTTCTATCTGTAATCTGGAATATGATGGCGTAGACACCAGCAGGAGATGCGTCGGAAACCGGGGTGGACTCATCCACCGACAGTTGGGAGCCATTGAAGGACACAGCGTGGACGGTCATCGGCACGGAGATATCCTTGCCAGTAACATCTTCATAACTGAAGCTCTTACCATCCAGGATGCTGGTCCCGTCGTACACCTTATTGGCAAACATATCGGTACTTGGAGGTGTGACGGGCTTCGGCCAAACAGTTAGGGTATCACTGCCTTCCAGCTCCACGTTGTCATAGCATCCATTGTTGATGGTGATGATAACATGATAAGAACCGCAGTCCGTGATATGGACGTTGTTGTTCAACTCGGTGCCAATGAACCGGCGGTACTGACTGGCAACATCGTACGCGATGGTATACTCATCGCCGCTGTAAGTAACTCCATTCTCAATGTCAGTTTGAGACTCAGGGGTTAGAGTAAATGCGCCCAGAGTCAGGGCCGGAATGGTGAGTTCCGCATAGGAACCGCACTGGTCGCAGGTGAATTTAATCAGTCCATCAGAGGAAGCAGTTGCTTTGCGGGAATTGTTGACCAGAGTTGCTCCCTCTTTGCACTTGTGGGCAGCTTTGATAGCATGGTTTTCAGAGTCAGGATGCTCATAGTCCACAAAGAGGTAGACCGGCTCATAGTCCGGCGTCGTGTTTTGCACAACATCCTTTGTCGCAGAGGCAGGCCACTGCGTGGGGTCGTCCGTCGCGGAGTTGCTGGCCAGCATAATGCCGTCATTGGCACCAATCGGGCCCAAATCATACTCAGCGTCGAACAGCCGGTTTTGGATGCGGACGATATACTCGCCGCCTTCCACCGTGGAGCCATAGGAATCAGGGCCAAGCCACCGCTCCCAATCCGCACCATTCGCTTTCAACCCGGTATCTCCGTCAGAGACCAGGGCATCATCGTCCAGTTGCGGAATCTCCACTTCCGCATAAGCACCGCAAGTGCCGCAGGAATAGGTTATCAGCCCTGTGGCTTCCTGCGTTGCCTGCGAAATCTCAGGGTCGGAGACCTGCGGGTCTGAACAAGTATGCACAGAATAGATTTGCTCATCGCCGTCAGCCATATTGATGCTGACATAGATGTTCAGGTCACTGCCCGGCTCCATATTCTCGTCGACGCCAGGTTCTTGGGTTTCGTATTCTGTCACCTGATAGTTATGGTTTGTAGGTGCTGCGGCGAACGCCGCAGTAGGAAGCAGTCCCAGCAACATAGCGCTGCTGAGCAATCCGCTCAGGCCGCGTTGGATGGTGTTGTTCTTCATAAGATGGATGCACTTCCTTTCTGCGGACGGAAGTCCGGCAGGAGCCAGATTTCCTGCCAGACTCGCCCGTCCGCCAGGTATCGAAATTAAATTTCCGCTTTCAAATTATCTTGTTTGTGTAATAGGTAAGAAAGAATCTTTATCCCTCAATCACACCGGACCCATGGACGATAGAACCGTCATAGCCATGGAAATCCCAAGACTCTCCGCTGCGGATGAAGTAGCCGAAGGACACCGTTTCATGATTTCCAACCTCGGTCGAAAGCCGAACAGGTTCTTTTACTTCTGTTGTGGTGTGCCCCATTCCGTCCGTAATCGTGTTCTCTTGCCTTAGGTACATCGTGGCAGTTGTTGAGCCACTAAATCCATATATCGACACATCAATTTTATATACGTTGGATGGAATAGAATCAAAGTCCACTGTCAGCCATTCACCTGTGCCGCCCTTTCGGTCATCTATATCCAAAGAACAGCCGCAAGTCTTCTTGTTGCTGTAGTACAGATGGTCAATTTCTGAGCCATCACGGTCATAGAAATACATATGGGAATCCATGTCGCTCCCATCCTTTGGCCACCACAGGTTCATTGAAAACTTCCCGGTGAAAACAGTGTTATTGACAACAACTACAGTTGCTTCATCCTCCGCAGTTGCTCCAGAAACACCCATAATGCTGGCGTTTATCGTGTAGGTTCCAGGTTCAGTAAGCCGGAGGCTGCCGCCAGAATCAGAAAGGCCCTCAGACGAAACTTGACTGCCGCCTTCATTTCTGATGTCCCAGATTACTGGATAGGATGTATTGCCCTGGTCGGCTGTTATAGTAAATGTTTCGCCAGGTTTCACCTGCGAGGGGGCCGAGATAGACAGTTCAAGATGCTCAACCACTTCGAAAGTCTTTGTTTGCCACGCAGATTCTGCCCCATATTGGTCGACGGCACGAACTCTTACAGTATAGCTTCCGACAGAATAGTAGCCGTCAGCGTTATAATCGCCATCCCACTCAAGACGCCAGTCATCGCCGTCTGGGTCGCTTGCATCTGCACTCATCTCAACAAAAAATTTACTTTCACCATCATTTTCCTGTGTCGGATTTATGGTAAAAGATGTAATTGTTGGTGCCTCGTTCTGAAACTCAATCGTTCGAGAGACCCACTCGGAGGTAGCGCCCCACTCATCGACTGCCCGCACACGGATGGTGTGCGTCCCGATGGTGTAGTAACCATCCTCCTGGTATTCGTCATCCCATTCCAGGTGGACAGCATCACCATCCGGGTCAGAGCAGGTGGCGTTGAGCGCCGCATAGTAACGGCCGTCGACCACATCCCGGGTGGCCTCGGCAGTGAATGAATCAATACTGGGGGCGGTATTGGTCACGGAGACATTTGCAAACGCTGTGTGCGGGTTGCCCGCATCATCAATCGTGGTTGCTGTAATCGTATAGGTCCCTGTCTCATACAGAGTCAAAGTACCTGCCGTACCAGTCAGCAGGCCGGTATTGCCATCCAGCTCAACCGGCTGATTGCCGAGCTTTACGCCCCACTTGACATCCAGAGCCCCACTGCCGGACAGGCTCACATCAAACGCATCGCCAATGTGGACAGAGGCAGGTGCGTTGACTGCCAGGTCGGCTTTGTAGATGATTTGGATAGTCCGCTTTGCCACGGAAGGTGTTCCGCTCCCATCATCCAGAGTGGCAATCAGGGTATAGGTGCCAACCTCGGGGAATACGACCTTGCCGCCGCTGTTATTCAGCATAGACAGGTCCATGGCATAGGAGGAGCCATCCTTCTCAACAGACCACTGGACGTCGGCGTTTCCGGGGTTCACCAGCGTGTCCATGATGACGGGGACCTCATTGCCCACGTACTCCATCTCGGAGAGGGAGAATGACAGGCCGCCGACAGGCAGGACCTCAATGGTATCAGAGTCGCTGAACTCACGACCCAGGCCGTCGGTCATCGTTCCAATCAGCTCATAAGAGCCCGCTTCCGTGAACTGGATAAACCCACCGTAGTTGTTCAGGTCGCCGGTGACATACTTGTCGATATCCACAGCCTGGCCGTCTTTCTTCAAAGACCAACGGATGGGCAGCGTATTATTGTTACCCAGTGTCAAGACTTCTGCGTCATGTCCCACATAGACCTCGGTCTCTGTGATTTCCACATTCAGCTCCTGCTCAGCCAGCACTTCAATGCTGGGACCGTCGAATGTGAATACCCGGCCCGTCGCGTCTGTCACTTCGCAGCCAATGGTGAAAATCCCTGCGTGCTTGATGCGGATAGTTCCAGGCTCAGCGGTCAGGATTCCGGCCACATAGGTATCCCAGTTCTGCCGCAGGCCATAGGTGTCGTCGATAAACCACTTGATGGTCGTGCCCTCAATGCCAGAGACATTCGTGGACTTGACCGGCACGTTGAATTCCGTGTCCGTGTGAGCATAGGAAGGAAGCGTCCAACTCACCTCAGGGATGGGGTAGACTGTAAACTCCTGCTCATAGGCGTATACACGGCCACCGCCGTCTGTGAAGACAGCTTTCAGCTTGTAATCGCCAGCCTGACGGAATTGCAGCTCGCCGCCCTCTGCGCTCAAGTCGCCGGACATCATCTCAGAGGGCTGGACCAACTCGCCATTTCTGGTCAGAGTCCAGTGCAGCACATTGTCGCCAAGTTCCTTAAACTCCGTCACGAGGTCGACGGTTTCATCCGTGTGGAAGGCCGCAGGAAGGTAGAAACCAGCCTGACCGACAGGATAAATCTGAATGGTATCCGAGGCTGTCGTCTCTCTGCCAAGCTCATCAGTCGTCTTGGCAATGAAGGTGTAGAGGCCCGGCTCCGTCAGGAACCCATGGCCGCCAGTTTCGGTCAATTCAAACGCCGGAGCAACTTCTTTACCGTCGCGCAGGACCGTCCAGTAGATGGACTGGCCACCCCAGTTGTCCTTATTCAAAACAACATCCACAGCCTCATCAGTGTGGCCTGTATCTGCCGTATTGAACTCCAGTCCGATGACCGGATAGATTTGGACTGTCTGGGAGTACTGGTACTCACGGCCCAACTCGTCGGTGGCGGATGCGGTCAGTTCATAGGTGCCAACGTCCGTGAAGCGGATATTGCCTCCCTTGTTGTCCAGAGAACCGAACACATAGTCCTGGATAGCCGCAGGAGCGCCATCCTTGGTCAGGGCCCAGGTCACATTCCGGTCAGTTAAATTGGAAGTCAGCAAGTCCACCGGGATACCGGAGTCTGTCCAGGCTGTTGCCGGGAGCGTAAAGCTCAGACCCGCAATAGGATAGACCTTGACGGATTTCGTGACAGAAGTAAAGGTTCTGCCAGTGGCATCCTGCACGGAGGCCACGATGTCGTAGACGCCAGCCGTATCGATTTGGATAGACCCGCCAAAGTCAGTCAGGCTGCCAGTATAGTCGGTATCTGTGTTCGGGTCGTTGGAAGGTGTGACCTTCCACGTGACGGGCAGATTGGTGTTGGAATCCAGCGTCACGTCGATATACTCATCTGTGTGGACTGCAGCGGTAGCCGTCAGGTCCAGCGTCAGGATGGGATATATCTCAATAGTCTGGTCATAGGTAAACGTGCGGCCCAGTTCATCCACCACAGTAGCGGTGAGGACATTCGTCCCCGCCTGGGTGAATTTCACACTGCCGCCGTCGTTGGTCAGAGAGCCATCCACCCCAGATGCCAGAGGCACGGAAGCACTGTCGACCGTCAGGGACCAGCTTATCTGGTTGTCCCGCAGGTTTTCGGAGGTCATCTTGACGACCACCGTCTCATCCGGGTGAGAGAACTCCGGCAGTCTAAAGGAGAGCTGCACTGTATTCCAGACCAGAATGGTCTTTTCTACCGCAGTAAACTCGCGGCCGAGTGCGTCGGTAACGGAGGCACTGATGAAGTGTGTGCCAGCTTCGGTGAAACTCAGCGTTCCTCCGTTATTGTCCAGAGAGTTCGCCACCTCGGTTCCATTTTCAGAGATAACCGACCACTTTACCTCAAGGCCATCCAGGCCATTGCCTTCCAACCCAATATCGGCGGTACGGTCAATATGAATGTTCTCCGGGGCAATAATTTCAAGCTCAATGACAGGATAGACTTTGATGGGGACGCTTGCGGTATACTCTTTACCCAGTTCATCCAGAACTGTGGCGGTAAGCACATAGTTACCGTCCCCCGCCTGTGCGAAGTCGAGCTGGCCACCATTATCGCCGAGTTGTACGGGGACATCTTCCCCGTTGCAGGTCATGGACCACGCCACAGATGCCGCAGTTCCCTTCTCTACAGACAGGGCAATATCAGTTGTCTCATCCTCGTGCAGTTCGGTCGTATCTGCCGTCAGAGTCACATCGAGATTTTCAATGACATGGACAGAGACCTCATTGGACGTATACTCTCGTCCGGCCTTGTCTGTTGTCTTTGCCACGAACGAGTAGTCGCCTGCCTCAGAGAAACTGATGCTGGACAGATTCGACATATCAATACCTGTATAATCAGTGCCATCCTTCTGGACTTTCCAAGTAATGTGCTGTCCATCGGGGATGTTCTGGGTATCCAGGCTCAAAGCCAGTGACTCATCCAGATGGAGGCCGCTCTTGTCTGCTTTCGCGTCGAGTTGGATTGTGGGAAGAATCTCAATAGTCTTCCGCTGGGAGAACTCACGTCCCAGACGGTCAGTTGCTTTGGCCGTAATGGTATAGACACCTGGGGCATTGATTTGGATGTTGCCGCCGTTGTTCTGGAGCGTACCAGAGTAGGTCACACTCCCCTGCTCATCGGCGACCTCCCAAGAGACGGGATAGGTGCCATATCCAGACAGTTCAATGAGAGAGGCTCGGT
>ULUV01044917.1_pt1 | contig 17550 bp, 15 predicted proteins | sample 1958921 | NCBI WGS metagenome assembly ULUV01 (sample SAMEA4835772, study PRJEB28245) | human gut metagenome | biome: gut microbiome; material: fecal sample | place: Denmark | collected 2008
GACAAGAATGCGCAGCATTCTTCTCAACGGCTCCGCAGCCCCCCACAGAAGCTGATCACCCACCGTAAAGGCGCTGATGTATTCAGGTCCCATGGCAAGCTTGCGGATGCGGCCGATCGGAATCATGCGCGTACCGGAAATCTTGGCCGGAGAGAGTTCTTCCATCGATTCCTCCTTGCGATTGGGAACGACGTAGGCCCACTCGTTGGCATTGTCAAGGAGCGACTCAATCTCTTCGCAGCTCACGTCTTTCTTCAGCTTGATTGTGAGCGCCTGGCTGTGGCAGCGCATCGAGCCCACGCGCACGCACAAGCCTTCGACGATCAGAGAACCAGGCTGCCCCATAGCCGGCAGTCCGAGAATCTTGTTGGCTTCGGCACCGCCCTTCCATTCCTCACGGCTCTGACCGTTGCCGAGATCCTTGTCGATCCAGGGGATCAGAGAACCTGCGAGCGGATAGCCGAAGGCCTTCTTCGGGAAGTCTGCTGCGTGCAGTGCATTCGTCACCTTGCGGTCAATGTCAAGAATGGCGGAGTTGGGATTGGAAAGCTCATCGCTCACGGCAGCGTTTAGGAACCCCATCTGCAGCAGAAGCTCGCGCATGTTCTGGGCACCGGCACCGCTAGCCGCCTGATAGGTCATCGAGCTCACCCATTCCACGAGACCGGCCTTGATGAGTCCGTCCATGGCCATCAGCATGAGGGAGACCGTGCAGTTGCCGCCGATGTAGTCCTTGATGCCGGCCTTGAGGCTGGCGTCAATCACTGGGCGGTTCACGGGATCGAGAATGATGACGGCATTGGGTTCCATGCGAAGGGCGGATGCCGCATCAATCCAGTAGCCGTTCCAACCGGACGCACGAAGCTTCGGGTGAATGGCCTTGGTGTAATCGCCGCCCTGGCAGGAGATGATGACGTCGCACGCCGAGAGCGCTTCAACGCTCATGGCGTCGGCAAGCACCGGATCGGCGCCCTGCACTTCGGGAGCCTTGCCGCCTGCAGCGGACGTCGAAAAGAAGATCGTCTTTTCCACGCAGGCAAAATCGTTTTCCTCAAGCATTCTGCCCATCAGGACGCTGCCTACCATGCCGCGCCAGCCGACCATACCTAGAATCATTTGATTTACCTCACCTTGTTTGTTTAGGAGACCACCTGGTTAGAGATGCCCGTATGTTCGGGCCTTTCTCTAGGAGATTCTACGAAAGACGCGTCCTGCGCGCCTCCCTTAAACGGAAAAAGTCCCTCGGTATCAGGTTAGGTTTGATCTCCCCTTCACTCCTGATTCCTCGGGACTTCATGACTTTCAGCCCTCTTGCCTTAAAGCACAGCCGAAGGGCGGCGCCAGCGCGACCTGTTGCATAATATAGACAATCATCCATCCATACTCAATTCGCTTCGCAAATCTCGCCGTGCGCCTGTCCTTCAGCGTGCCTCATATTTCCTAGGCCAGCGCCGCAACGACCGCGTCGCCCATCTCAGAGCACGACACGCGCTTACAGCCTTCGCTCATGATGTCGCCCGTACGGACGCCATCGGAGAGCACCTTCTGCACGGCCGCTTCAATGCGATCGGCCTGCTCGGTCATGTCGAAGCTGTAGCGCAGCATCATCGCAGCCGACAGAATCGTCGCAAGCGGATTGGCAATGTTCTTGCCCGCGATATCCGGCGCCGAGCCGTGCGAGGGCTCATAGAGGCCCTGCTTCTTGTCGTTCAGGCTCGCCGAGGCAAGCATGCCGATCGAGCCCGTGAGCATTGCGGCTTCGTCGGAAAGGATGTCGCCGAAGATGTTGCCGGTGAGCACCACGTCAAGCGCCTTCGGCGCACGGACGAGCTGCATGGCGGCGTTGTCGACGTACATGTGCTCAAGCGTCACGTCCGGATAATCCTTGGCGATGTTGATCACGGTGTCGCGCCACAGCTGGCTCGTTTCAAGAACGTTGGCCTTGTCAACGCTCGTCACCTTCTTGTTGCGCTTGCGCGCGGCTTCGAAGGCAACGCGGGCAATGCGCTCGATCTCGGGCACCGTGTAGCGCATCGTATCGAACGCCTCAAGCGCCCCCGGGAACTGTCCGTCGGGCGCTTGACGGCGGCCGCGCGGCGTGCCGAAGTAGATGTCGCCCGTGAGCTCGCGCACGATCAGAAGATCAAGGCCGCTCACGAATTCAGGACGCAGGGTCGAGGCGTGCGTGAGTTCGGCAAAGCACTTTGCCGGACGCAGATTGGCAAAAAGGCCGAGCGCCTTTCTCAAGCCCAGAATGGCCTGTTCGGGACGAAGCGCACGTTCGAGGTGATCGTACTTGAAGTCGCCCACGGCGCCGAAGAGCACGGCATCGGCCGACTTGGCCAGGTTCAAGGTCGCCTCGGGAAGCGGGTGACCGTGATGTGCATAAGCCACGCCGCCCACATCGGCAAATTCCATTTCAAAGTTTTCACCGAGCGCCTTGAGCACCTTGACGGCCTGCTCCATGATTTCCGGACCAATGCCGTCGCCGGGAAGGACTGCAATCTTGTGCGTCATTTCTTTTCAAATCCTGTTTCGTTAAAAATCCTTGTTCAAGTGTTTGAAGCACTGCGCCCGCGGCGCAGCACTTCTGCACTTTCATCGCATTACTGCTTCAACACCACGTCGAGCCAGGGCTTTTCGGCCAGACGCTTGTTTTCGAAGGCGTGGATCTTGTCCTGGCGCGTCGAAAGCGTGATGCCAATGTCGTCAAAGCCGTTCATGAGCGCCCAGCGGCGGAAGGCCGAAACCTCAAAGGGCGTTGCCGTACCGTTGGGTTCAACGACGAGCTGCCGGTCGAGGTCAACAGTAAGCTTGTAGCCCACGTTGGCGTTGCAGTCGTCAAAGAGCCGGTCGATCACGAGCTCGGGGAGCACCACCGGAAGCAGGCCGTTCTTCAACGAGTTGTTGTAGAAGATGTCGGCAAAGCTCGGCGCGATGACCGCGCGAATGCCGTACTGCATCAGCGCCCAGGGCGCATGTTCGCGCGAGGAGCCGCAGCCGAAGTTCTTGCGGGCAAGAAGAATGCTCGCACCCTTATAGCGCGGGAAGTTGAGCACGAAATCCGGATTCACCGGACGCTTGGAGTTGTCCATGCCGGGCTCGCCGCGATCGAGATAACGCCACTCATCGAAGAGATTGGGGCCGTAGCCGGTGCGATAGATCGACTTCAAAAACTGCTTGGGGATGATCGCGTCGGTATCAACGTTGCTGCGGTCAAGCGGAACCACGAGTCCGGTGTGTACGGTAAATTTTTCCATTTTGATGTTCTTCCAACGAATTCTTTGAACCTAAGCCTTTCGAATCCTTTGAGGATCAGAAAAGCTTGCGGACATCCACGAAGTGACCTTCGATGGCGGCTGCAGCGGCCATCGCGGGACTCACGAGGTGCGTACGGCCGCCCTTGCCCTGACGTCCTTCGAAGTTGCGGTTCGACGTGGAGGCGCAGCGATCGCCCGCACTGATGCGGTCGGCATTCATCGCAAGGCACATCGAGCAGCCGGGCTCGCGCCACTCGAAACCCGCCGCAGTAAAGATCTTGTCCAAGCCCTCGGCTTCGGCCTGCAGACGCACGAGGCCGGAGCCCGGCACCACGAGCGCCTGCACGATGTTGGAAGCGACCTTGCGGCCGAGCTTCTTCACGACATAGGCCGCCATGCGCAGATCCTCAATGCGCGAGTTGGTGCAGGAGCCGATGAAGACATGATCGGGCTTGATGTCGGTGATCTTCGTACCGGGCTGAAGTCCCATGTAGCGCAGCGCGCGCTCCCAACCTTCCCTCTTCACCGGATCGGGCTGCTGCTCGGGATCGGGGACGACGCCTTCGATCGTCGTCACCATCTCGGGCGACGTACCCCAGGTCACCATCGGAACGATCTCTTCGGCACGGAGCTCAACCGTAACATCGAAGTGCGCATCAGGATCGCTCACCAAAGTTTTCCAGTACTCGACGGCCTTGTCCCAGTTTTCGCCCTTCGGGGCAAGCGGACGGCCGCGCATGTAGTCAATCGTCTTTTCGTCGACCGCGACAAGACCCGAGCGGGCACCGGCTTCGATCGCCATGTTGCAGAGCGTCATGCGGCCTTCCATCGAAAGATCGCGGATGGCGGAGCCGGCGAATTCAATCGTGCAGCCCGTGCCGCCCGCCGTGCCGATCTTGCCGATCACGGCAAGCGCAATGTCCTTGCCGGTCACGCCAGGGGCAAGCTTGCCCTCGACCTTCACAAGCATGTTCTTGTTCTTCTTGGTCAGCAGCGTCTGCGTGGCGAGCACATGCTCGACTTCGGAAGTGCCGATGCCGAAGGCAAGAGCCGCACAGGCGCCGTGCGTGGAGGTGTGGCTGTCGCCGCAGACCACCGTCATGCCGGGCAGCGTCGCACCCTCTTCCGGTCCCATGACGTGAATGACGCCCTGGCCCTTGTTCATGAAGGGGAAGTAGGCCGCGCAGCCGAACTCGTGCATGTTCTTGTCGAGCGTTTCGACCTGAAGGCGCGCCACCGGATCAGTGATGCCGTCCATGCCCTTTTCCCAACCGGTGGTGGGCGTATTGTGGTCGGCCGTCGCCACGATCGAAGAAATGCGCCAGGGCTTGCGGCCGGCTAGTCTCAGCCCCTCGAACGCCTGCGGGCTCGTCACCTCGTGGATCAGGTGGCGGTCAATGTAAAGCGTAGTAGTGCCGTCTTCCTCGGCCTGAACCACGTGCTCATCCCAGAGCTTGTCGTAGAGAGTCTTAGACATGGGGTCCTTTCCAAATATGTTGAAGTAGTTGCCTGTTTGAATATCAGTGCTCGACGAAGCGTCACCTGACATCTTCCCAGCGCTCTGCCAACGACCTCTTCCAGAGATGCCCGCTGAAGTTCACGAGGCCTTTAGAAATGCACCGGATGTAAAAAACTGAAGAAAATGCCTGTCTGGCACCCGTCGAACCGTCGTGTCCGGAAATGCACCATCAATGTGCAGCTTCCTGAGCCTCGACTTCTTGTTTTTGAATCTTGTGAAACCCAATGGCCGCGCCCGCAGACTAGCCGGGCGCAGACACTGTCAGAGAGTATGCCACAGTGGCCAAGGCAGGGTAAACGATATCTACCCTTAGAGTTCAGTGGCAATCATTGACTTTCCCTGAGGCAGGAGGAGTGCCACATGCACCAAGAAGGACAGTGCGTCCCACTTTGGGTGCGACGTCAGGGCGCGCATTCCGCGCCCTGTGGCATCCCTGCAGAGAAGCGCCCCTGCGACCACCTGCGCCACGCCCGACCAGAAGCCGGAATCAAGCTTTTCGTCAATCCAGAAGGTGACAAAGACACAGGAAAGCACGGGAGTGAAGTAGGAGGCTGCCGCAAGCATAGCCATATTTCCTCAGGACAGGCCGAGCGTCCAGGCAGTGTAGGCCGTGCCGACGGCAATGCCGCCAAATAGGACACTCACAATGCCGTGCGTCGTGCTTGTAGCGGCAACGGAATCCGATCCGAACCCGACAAGCCAGAGCACCCCGAAGATCGACGTGTCAACAATGAAGATCAGAGTCGTCGGATTGGTCGTTCCACCCCAGGCCCGCGTCATGCTTGAGTACCCCGCCCAGGTCACGGCCACCGTCAGTGCCAGCAGATAGGAAACGGGATTTTCGGCAAAGCGCGCGGCAAAGCCTGAAAAGGAAAAGCCTTGGTCGCCGCACAAAATCACGACGATCCCGATAAAAGCAACCACAAGCCCCTGGTACAGCCACCAGCGCGTGCCGATGCGGTTGAAAAGAACGGCAAAGAGGATGGTGAGCGACGGCCAGAGATAGTTCACCATTTCCACCTCCATCGTCTGCGCACCGCCCGTAGAAGTAAAGATCGCTAGACAGAAGGAAAGCGAACTCAGGTTCGCCGTCGGGATTCCGAGAAAGAGATAGCGCTTGTCGATCTTTCTGAAGTCAGGCAGCCCCACGGTAAAGAGCACGCACAGGGCGGAGACGCAGTAGAGAAGAAACTGCCCCTGCGCGAGCCCGAAGCCTTCGGCGATACCTCGCACCAGACTCACCGACATACCCCAGCAGATCGGGGGATCAAGCCGATAAGCGTTGCCTGATTGTCAGAAAGATTGCGGGCGCTGAGCATGATGGGAATAGCTCCACAAAACAGACTGTTTCGAATGCCCGCGGTCATACGCCGTGGCGCACAGAATTGGCGCGTCAATGCAGTGTTTCTCTCGAGTGGAAGAAACGAAGCAATGTGCATTTTTATTTGCACTTAGAGAGATCCGCAGGCCTCAAAGTGCACCATACATCTGTCACAAAATCTCCCGCACCGTTGTCCCTACCGCAAATAAAAGCTATTCAACTCCTAAAAATCTACCCACCATTAAAACAAAATTTAATTCTGATTTTCAAAGGCAAGCAACTCCTCCGGAGTTCCGTAGCAATCATAAGCCAAGGACTGTTCGATTCTTACATTCATGCCGGCGGAAATCATTTTGTTATACACTGGCGCAATATAGAACTCTCCGCGCTCCAGTTCATTACGATCGATTGTTTTCTGTAGCAAACGAATCATTTGGACAGTTGACTTGAAATAATACGTACCAGTTGATGCATGAGTTGAAATTACTCGTTTTTCTCTCACTTCAACAACATTTCCTGCATTATCAACTCTGGCATAACTGTATCGCGGATCAGTCGCCTCAAACGTAACCAAGACACCATCTGCCTCTCTCAGTCTTTCAACGAGCCCCAACTTGTTCAAGGTAACAGCGCTGTCGGCATTATGAACCAAGGTTGGCCTCGCATGATTCAAATAAGGGGCAGCCTTCAACAATGTTTCCGCCTGACCTCGAGTGATGTCGTCCAACTGAACTATCTCAACATTTTTATTTGAGAAATTTTCTTTTATATCCTTCTCTATCTGTTCTGTCCAACTGTCTCGATGCACTACAAAAACAATTCTGTCAGCCAACTCCAATGGCAGAGACCGCGTAGAGTACCTATACATCGGCACACCTTTAACATGAATAAGCGGCTTAGGAATTTTATATCCCGCCTTGCTAAACCGAGAACCCGCCCCAGCCATTGTAATAACAATATTCATATTAAATTGACTCTCCGTTGAAACAAACTTTTCCCCAAACGTCTTCTCAAAAGCTCTCCAGTTACCATCAAACCTCAAACAATTATCATCAATATAAACATCAGCCTGAGGCTTTCCAAAATAAAGTTCATCGTAATAAATGCCGTTGGATTCAAGCCAATCAAGAAGATTTTTTCCTTGCTTTGCAATTACTCTTCCGACATTTCCAGAGCAGCTTTTCATATGCCTAGCCGTATAGAGAATAATTACATCACCTTGTTGACGGTGCTTCTCAATAAACTCTCTAATCCCCGGAAGCGGAAGCACATCTTTATAAGATCCAATATAACTCTTCAGCTCACAGACAGTTCCATCTACATCAAAACATATTCTCATCACCTTCTCCCAATCTTAATAATAATTATCAGCCTGATCAAATATTTGCAACGCAGTTATATAAAATGCCATCTGACGTGAAAGATCGTCAGAATGCAATGGCAACATTGTTAAGAACAGCAATCCTTCGAACACCAAAATGGTTCTAATCTCACTACTAGAATATCTATGGCTCAACCTGGAAAGAAGAATGTCCTTAACCTCGCGCGCCGCGCTAGACTGGATCAGTCTGAAGGAAAAGCTTCTTTCATTAAACGGCTTTAAAACGTACATCTGGTGCAAAATAAAATCATATCCGCCGTGCACACTATGCATAAGCTTAGCCAGATCGTACATAGGATCGCCGTATATACCTTCTCCAAAAAACTCTCCTCTCGGGTCAATAAATTTTACAAGATTGGTTTTTGGTTCATACAGAATATTGGAGAAACACATATCACCATGAATTGCGCAGCTCTTCACTTTCGAGTATTGTGTTTTCACCACTTTTTCGATAAACGGAATATAGTATCTCCACCCCTTTAGCTCGCGACCATTCACTCCAATTTTCGGAAGCTGTGTCAGCTGATATATATTATCCTGCGTCTTCAGCGTCTCCATTCTTCTCCTTAACTTTCCAATATAAATATCGTAGTACTGCTCGAAAGTAGGCTTTTCCTGTTCAACGCTTTCAAATTGCGACTTTATTTCAAAGATCTTACTAAACACCTTCTCCCAATACTGTTCAGATAATTCATGCATAACAAAAATCTCTGACAGCGTCTTATAGGGATAAAACTCGACCTCGTACCAACTTTTCTTTCCTATCGAAAAATCGCACAATCTAGGAAAATAGATCGAAAGTGACTTCGGCAGGTGCAGATAATAATTTATTTCCTGCAGTATCTTTTCATTGTTTTTACTGCTGGATTTTCTAATCGTACCCCGTAGCTCATTAACGCTAATATTGTTAAACTCTCTAGCCCCTAGTATTTTCGTTCCGATCTTAGTCGCAGAATCCAAATTCCCAAGATCATCCCAGTACTTAATATACTCCAAATCAATCTGGCTCTTGCTGAAGTTTCTCGAAATAAAATTTCCAACGGTGCATTCAACCTCAGAACACTTACTAAGAGTTAATAGCTTCCTCCAGGAAGAAAATGAATACACGCCGCAATCCGTATAAGATTTTTCTTGTTCGACAGGAGGCAATCTATCGCCGACTCCAACATACCTATAAACATCTGAGTCCGCGATAAATTTAGAATAGTTACCTCCTGAAGAAGGTCCATCGACCCATATCACAGCCTCACTCTGCCTCTGGGGAGTGGCAATTTCAAAATAGATATCACCATTTGCTACCAGCAATGGCATATCACTAAGCCCCTTCTCATCCATAAGTTTCATGCAACCAGACAATGTCTGCATTTGGCAATAAGGCCTAGCCTGATTGAAGTATTTGACATAAACATCCACCCTATCACCCAGCACGACCCTCAAGAATTTCTCAATATGCTCCTCGCCGGCTGGAAGCGCAACAACAACAGGCCCATGGTTATCTCGAACAAAATTCATAATAACCTGATATATCAAAGGTCTTCCATTAAATGGAAGCATTGCTGGCACCGTATTGAACACAGTTTCAAAATCCGGCTTTATTTTACTCGCAGCCAAAATAACAAGACACATTTTCGACATATCATTCACTTTGAGTATTTTTATTTATTGAAATAAAAATTACACTCACTCACAATGAAATTCCATCATCTTTCTCAGAAAAACATCAGGAACAATTCTCAATGCAAGTGCTTATCAATCTTCATTCACAGTCTGATTACACCCGAGGGAATCAATCTCTACTTTATTAAGCGCAAACCATAAGATTAAATGGTTCCATCTTACTAAGTGTTTCAACATCGACTCTAACAAGGAAAAATGTAACCAAGGATCTTCTCATGAAGAGGAAGCATAACAAAAAAGATACCCTCAATGTAAGATTAAGGCAAGAGACATCTTCGCATTATGCAGATGTTTTCCGAAAAAGCATACTCTTCGTCAACCAATCTGCTGTTAGTCACCACCATGTTAAGCAGCTACTTTTGCGTCACACTGGTCAACGCCCCTGCCTTTCCATTCAAACCATCGTAAACTCGCGGGACTTTTATATCCAGTCAAAAACTGCGCCCCTTCAACAACATATACGTTTCTTATCCAAAGTTCTCAACGCGTTGAATATCAAGCAATTCATGCCGACAATGTCATTTTGGACAATAAAATCCTTTTAATTTTCTAAATTCCAAAAGAACCTGAACTTATCGTTGTTGATCACAAGAAATCATGATCTAACAATTTTCCCATATCCGAAGTGAGCACCTCCTCTTTGGCAGCAACTTAGCCGCTACAATCCTTAAAAATCCGTCGGTCTTGAAGGACAACTCCCATGCGCACTCTGACGTTTGCTTTTGCCGCCGCAAGCTCCGTTTTGCTTCTCGCCGGCTGCTCGACCACCGTCACGTTTACGAGCGATATTGAAGGCGCGACCGTCACCACCAAGGAGGGGCGCGTCTACGGCATCACGCCCGTTTCGGTACAGTTTTCCGATACCGCTCTGGATGACTCGCGCGACCTTCAGGGGTGCGCGCGCATCATGGGCGTCACCTACAAGTGGCCCTCGGGCGCAACAGTCTCTTCGCCTGACCCAATTCTTCTTTGCGGGGGATCGTCAAGCTACGTCGTACAGTACGACCGCCCGAGCGACGCGCCCGACATCGAAAAGGATCTGCAAAACGCCCTCACGCGCGCAAAGATCCGCGAGGAGCAGTTGAGAACCGAGCTTGAGCTTGAGCGCATGGACCATGACATGTTCTGGATGATGAACCCGGGCTTTTACTACGGGCCAATGCTGATGGTTCCACCGCCGCGCCCAATGCCTCCGAGGCCTCCCGTGCACCGTCCTCCGATGCCGCCGAGACGCTGACGGCGCCGCACCTGGATCAGGCACCTGTACTTTTATCAAGTGCAAAGGGCTGGCAAGCATTTCGACGCTTGCCAGCCCTTTTTCCGTTTCTTTTTGTTGGTCAAGGCCTCTTCAGAACGGCCTTCTTCTAACCCGCATGGAAATCCTTGATGAGCCCGAAAAGGATCTGCCGCTGCATCACGAGCGCATCGTGACAGGCAAAGAAGACCAGCCCGTCGGCCGGCGCACGCACTTCGCGCAGCACGTTTCCTTCGCAGGGATCGATGATTTCCCCCAAAAGCTCGCCCTTGTGCGCCTGTTTGCCCGGGCCCGCCACGCGGCGAAAGATGCCGGCGGCAAGAGCGTGCACGGAAAGAACCGAGGATTCCTTGAGCATTTCGGGCACACGGCCGCCGTCGATGCGGTAGTCGATGAGGTCGCGCCGCACGAGAAAGCGCAGCACGGCATTGACGGCCACGCTGGCCGAAGCCGGATCGATGCGGCTGGTTTCGCTCGTAAAGATCGTGTAGGCGCGGGTGTCCCAGATCTGCCAGTTGTAGTTCAAGGTCGTCGTATCAATCGGCAGGGGTTTTCTGACGAGCACGAAAGGAAGACCGAAGTCGCGCGCCCCCTGCGGGTCGCCGAAGTCGGTCTGCATCATGCGCACGTGCGGCACGAAGTCGCCCCGCAGATAAAAGGAGGCAAAGTGAATGCCCCACTTCCAGCCCTGCAGGTGCTCAAAGACGCCTGCGGCGATGCGCTGCGTCGTCTCGCCCTGGTCGTAGCCCGGAAACATGCGGTTGATGTCGGTGTCATCCATCGCCCAGAAGCGCTTGCCGATGTTGAGCGAATAGGGATTGACGCAAGGGATGACCTCGATGCACACGTTATCGCGCAGGCCGCCCGCGGCCTCGATCGCCTTGAGCTTTCTCACGAGCTGCGAGCAGATGTAAAGCTGCTGGACTTCGTTGCCGCGCATCGCGCCCACGATGGCCGCGCTCTTTTCTCCCCGCCCGAAGCGGTAGCCCGTGATCTCAAGCGGCTCCCGGTACAGCGAGGGCATTTCAAATACACGCACCTTCTTCATCACCTCTCCTCCCCGGCACGGTTGATCGTCTGCGCATCAGAAAACTTCACGACTTCTCCGGTTTCCTCGTGCTCGACGTCAAGGACGCGCGCCACCAGAGAGCCGGGATTGACGACGGGATACTCGCGAAGCGTAAAGACAAGCCCGTTGCAGGGGCTCTTGACCTCCTCAAGCACGCGCCCGTCGGTGGGGTCCGTGATGAGCCCCAGGATTTCGCCTTCGTGGATGTTCATCCAGTGCTCGACCAGGGGAATGAAGATGCCGGGCGCATTGGCGTTGACAAATCCCACGCGGCCGTCGGTGGAGACGATGGGCTCGGTCACCTTCTCAACCGGTCCCGACCAGATTCCGAGGCGCTTCATGAGGCGCAGAAGGCCCGCGGCAAGCTTCTTGCCGTAGGCTTGGGTAATGCGCATGCCCACGCCCGCCTCAACGACAAGGCAGGGCGTGCCGACGCTGTTGAGCGACCAGGCAAGCGTGCTTTCCAAGACGGTCGCCGCCGCATGCACCCAGATGAAGTCGCAGTTGAGTTCCTTTGCAAGCGGCAGCAGCCGCTCGGCCGTATTGACGTTGACGCGCACCTGCGGGATCTCGCGCAGGAAGATGTTCGAGGCGTGGATGTCCACCACGCAGGTCGCCCCCTTCATGTCGGCCACGATGCGCGAGGCAATCGCCTCCTCGGTCGTGCCGCGGGAGTTGCCCGGGAAGATGCGGTTCATGTCGAGATCAAAGCCGGGAATCCCACGCGTGATCGAATCAATTCCGAGGGGATTGATCGCCGGATAGATGTCGACGATGCCCGTGAGAAACTCGCTTTGCTCCGACAGAATCCGGTTCAGACGCCAGCAGACATACTGTCCCTCGAGTTCGTCGCCGTGCGTGCCCGTCGTCACGCAGATGCGGGGCAGCCCCTTGTCGAGCGCCTCCTTTTCCGTCATTCCCGGCGGCAGCAGGCGGTTTTTGCGAATCACCATCCGCTCGGCCACCGGCATGCGGATGGACACAACGTTCTTGATCATTTTTCTTGTTCGGTCTTGATCGGCGCCCCGCAGAGAGATGCTTGAGCATCACCGCGAGGGGCCTTTACACATAAAAATCAGTCCGTTTCATCCCCCAGCGGCACCACCTCGGCGCGCGTGACGATCGACTGCGAAGCACAACCGCGGAAGATGCCGCGCTCAAGCGCCGCATCGGCAAAGTCGCATCCGCGGGCAAGCACCACGTACGCGCCGCATGCCTCGACGTCGTGCGTTGGATCGAGCGCAAGCACCTGGTGGGTCCCGCAGCCGCGCGAATCTCCCGAGTCCGACGGCACCCAAGCCTCAACCCAGGCGTGCGTTGCGCCAACGCCCTCGACGAGTCCGGCCGCGTAAAGCGCAGGGATTCCGGCAAGGCGCAGCAATGCGATCAGCACGTGGGAATAGTCCTGACAGACGCCCGAACCGATTTCAAGCGCCTTCTCGGCCGTCGTCTGCGTCGTGGTGGAGCCCGGCTGATAGCACAGCGTCCGGTGCACGGCATGCATCAGAAAGAGAGCCTTTTCCCGAACATCCGCCAGAGCATCGACATCGGCTCTCAACGACTCCCAGAGCGCAAGCAGACGTTGTCCCGGCATCGTCAATGCCGTCGGCCGCACAAAATAAGGCGCAGGCCTTGCGACACTCCCGTCACGGCCTGAGGCGGCGCTTTCATCCGGCGCAAGTACGTCGTTTGTGGAGGGCAACGATGAGGACAACGCGACCACGCCTTCGCAGCAGATCTCAAAGGCCTCGTGCGGCGCATCAATGCGCCCTGTCCAGGTCAGATTGCCGAGGACGGGCTCGGTGAGCGGGCAGAGCTTCACCTCCGGGTTCGTGCGCAGCACAAACGACTCGACATGCTGACAGGAAAGCTCCGGCGGCACGGGCCGCAGTCTGAACACATGGCCGGTGACAGGCTCAGAAAAGCAAAACTTTGTGCTGAGCGCAAAGCGAACTCTCAAAGGCGTCTCCAAATGAAGCGATGCACGAACTGACCAGGACGCGGCAGGCCGCCTTCGACCCCGATTTCCGGCACCTTGCGCCGGAAACTGACTCCGCTGCCGATCCGGCAACGTTTGTCCGACGCACCAATTGTGTCAGACAGGACCCCCGGCGCGAAAGCGGGCTTATACCGCCTCGGACAGCGGCCCGCGGCCTTCGTCGGAACTTGGGGCAGACCTGTCGGCACGTTCTGCCGGAGATCCCTACCCTTCTTTTGATTCCCGACGTCGGCCGGCAGATCCTTGTGCTTCAGTGCAAAAGGTTCACAAGTTTAAGGAGACGCGTGCGGTTTTGGGGCAGGCCCGGTTCCGTCATCTGGCGCAATTCCTCCAGCACGGGCTTTTCCAGGAGCGCCTCCACGCGCTTGGTGTGCGACAGCAGGCGCGGCAGGAGCGCCTCCACCGCGTACTCGGGAAAGTCCAGGCGAATGAGAAGATCCAGACGCTCGGAGTACTTTCCGACCTTCAGGAGGTCGCGCCGTTCGACGTCGGCCACGCGATCATCAACCGACCCCCAGAATGCGAGAAGCCAGTCGGCCACGCGCTGGGTTTCAAGAAAGGCCGAGTCCTCGCGAGCGCCATGCTGCAGCTGATCGAGCGCAAGCTGGATGTAGGCCATCGTCTCGGTCGTGATGAAGTTTCTCAAGACGATCGCATTGTCATAGGCGCGCGACAGGTTGGAGTAGATCGAGTCGGGATTGGCCGGATCAAAGAGGTAGCGCGTCTGGAAGTCCTCGGAATCGGCGTAGATCTCCGAGGGAATCGACAGCCGGCGGCAAAAATCCACGTAATCGTCGCCGTTTTGATCGATCATCCGATCAAGCGAGCGGTTAAAGAGCCGCAGGGTGGAAAAGACCCGCTCGACGTAGCGGCCGAGCCAATAGAGGCGGTCGGCCTGCTCGGCCGAGATGGTATTGATGACTTGTTCAATCGGTGTCATTGCTGCAGTTTCGTCTTTGTTGGAGTGCTTTCGAAAAAGGTTCCGAGGCTCGTACCGCCTACTCTGCCTTCACCCACGTGTCCTTGAATCCGCCGCCCTGGGAAGAGTTGACGACGAAGCTGTCGGGGACGCGCGAAAACCGCGTCAGGCCGCTCGGCCAGACCTTGGTGCCGTTGGCACCGGTCAGAACGAAGGCGCGCAGGTCGGCCTTGCGATAGACGGTCTCGCCGTTTTCGTAGACAGGCAAATCGATGAAGTCGATCACCTCCTGCACGATGAAGCGCCGCGGCTCGGCGATGATCTTGCGCCGCCACTCGGCCAAGGTCTCCTCATCCATGTCGCGCCCGAAGACGACGCCGTAGCCGCCGGCTTCGGCCACATCCTTGATGACGAGCTTCTCCAAATTGTTGAGAACGTACTCGCGATCCTTTTCGTAAAAGGGCAGGTACGTGGGGGCGTTCTTCAGAATCGGGTTTTCGCCCAGGTAGTACTCGACCATCTTCGGCACGAAGTAGTAGATCCCCTTGTCGTCGGCCACGCCGTTGCCCGGGGCGTTGATGATCGCCACATTGCCTGCACGGTAGGCATCCATGATGCCCGGAACGCCGATCAGGCTCTCCGGGAGGAACGTGAGCGGATCAAGATAGTCGTCGGAAATGCGGCGGTACACCGCGCCCACCTTGACGCGTCCCTTGGCGCAGTCGCGGAAGTAGAGCTTGTTGTCCTCGACAAAGAGGTCTTCATTGGTGGCAAGCGCAAAGCCCGTGCGCTCGGAGAGATAGCTGTGCTCAAAGAAAGCGGCGTTGTAGCGGCCCGGCGTCATCACCACGCAGATGCCGTCGCAGGCGACGCTTTTCATCATGTCGGCCAGAAGCTCCGGATAGGTGCGGTTGTCGATGATCCCCGCGGCGCGGAAAGTCTGCGGCGATGCACGCCGGCAGATTTCGCGGGCAATCAGGGGATACGACGCACCGGAGGGAATGCGCAGGTTGTCCTCGAGCACGTACCAGGTCTTGTCGACGGCCTGCACGAGGTCGATGCCAGCGATGTGCGCATAGACCCCGCCCGGGGGCGTAACGCCGTCGCAGGCCTTCAGAAAACCGCTTGAGGAAAAAACGAAGTCCGACGGGATCACGCCGTCGGCGATGATTTTCTTTGCGCCGTAGATGTCGGCAAGAAAGGCGTTGAGAGCACGCACGCGCTGCGCGAGTCCCGCCGAGAGCTCGGCCCACTCGTCGGCTTCGATCACGCGCGGCATCGGATCAAAGGGAAAGAGCTGCTCGTGAAACGTCCCGTTCTTGTAAATGCCGAATTTCACCCCGTAGCGGGCAAGCAGTTCGTTGATCGATGCACAGTTGCGAATGAGGGAATTCATGACACGTTTCTTCCTTTGACTGAAAGCCTTCCTGTTGCTGCCGCGCTTTTCCAAATTGCTTCCATTCCAGGCAAGGGAACCCCTTGCAACACGGCAGACATTCATCGATTATTCACGAAAACCCGAACCTTCGTTCAAAAATCCGTGCATCGCGTTGGGTTTGTTTGGCAAGTGTCAGAAGAAGTAGGCGATTTCCTATAGCAGCAAAAGAGCGCGACGAAGAACGTCTCGCCCGGATCCTTCCGACCCGGATCCTTCCGATTGTCGCCCTACGCGAAATCAGCACACGGTTTCCCGCAGCATTCGAAAAAAAGGGGCGAAGGAATTCACTTCCTTCGACCCCCAGCCCGAACGCCGACTACGTCCAGGTTCCGTCGGCGGGTGCCCGAACAGCGACACCCGCTTTTGGTTCATCACGCTCTCACGGCAATCGGGATGATGCGCGGACCCTTGCCGCGGTTCTTGCTGACCCAGTTGCGCATGAAGGCGATGAGTCCGGCAAGAAGCGCAACCGAGATGCCGATGGCAGTCACCGCGTAGGCGGGATCCTCAGCAAACGTTCCCACGCGGTAGACGATGGTGGCGGCCGAATAGCCGAGCACCGTAGTCCAGGCGGCGAGAAAGAGCGTCCAGGCCGCACCCGCCTCACGGTAGACCGCAGCAATCGCGGCCACGCACGGCATGTAGAGAAGCACCATCATGAGGTAGGCAAAGGCGGCAAGCTGTGAACCGAAGAGCTTTTGCATGACGGCAATCGAGTCCACGGCCACGCCCTGCTCCTCGGCAGCGGCTTCGGTATCCGACAGGTCGCCCACGCTCACGCCCAAGGGATCAGCAAAAGCGCCGGTCATGTCCTTGAGGTTGTCCACAATGCTTGTGCCTGCTTCAGCAAGAATCGCGGCAAGCGACCAACCGGAATCCTCCTCTTCCTGCGCAGCGGCTGCACCCTCGTCGGCACTGCCGGCAGCCTTGGCATTTTCGGTGCGGGCCATCGCGTCATAGAGCGAATTCATCGTACCCACGACGGCTTCCTTGGCGAGAATGCCCGTGAAGATGCCCACGGCTGCAGGCCAGTTTTCCTGCGTCACGCCCATCGGGGAGAGAACCGGCGCGATGGTCTGGCCGATTTCGGACAGCACCGAGTGATCGGTGTCTTCGTTACCGAAGCTGCCGTCCGTCCCCCAGGAGTTGAGGAACGAGAGCACCGCCACAATAACCACGATGACGCGGCCGGCACGGTTGACGAAGGCCTTCAGGCGATCCCAGGTACGCATCATCACGCCCTTCACCGTCGGAAGATGGTAGGGAGGAATCTCCATCACAAAGGCGGCGGCTTCGCCCGGAAGCACGAAGCGTTTGATCAAAAAGCCCGTGAGAATCGCGGCGAGAATACCGACAAGATAGATTCCGAAGACAAGATTCTGACCGTTGGTCGGGAAGAATGCCGTTGCAAAGAGCACGTACACCGGCAGGCGCGCGCCGCACGACATGAAGGGCGCCATCAGGATCGTGACAATGCGGTCGACCGCGCGATCCATCGTACGCGTTGCCATGATCGCCGGCACGCCGCAGCCAAAGCCCACCAGAAGCGGCACAAAGGCCTTGCCCGGCAGACCGAGAGCCCGCATCATGCGATCCATCACGAACGCGGCGCGAGCCATGTAGCCTGAGTCTTCCAGAATAGCCAGAAAGAAGAAAAGAAAGAAGATGGGCGGAATGAAGGTCGAGACAGTCTGGATGCCGCCGCCGATGCC
>ULUV01042037.1_pt1 | contig 17262 bp, 18 predicted proteins | sample 1958921 | NCBI WGS metagenome assembly ULUV01 (sample SAMEA4835772, study PRJEB28245) | human gut metagenome | biome: gut microbiome; material: fecal sample | place: Denmark | collected 2008
ACAGTTCTCTGCGGCCTTCGTTTCTTCGTTAATGAAACGAACATTGTAGGGACAGCCGGCAATGCAGTACTTACAGCCAACGCAGCGGGAATTGTCCATGGTCACGATGTTGGTGGCCGGATCTATGTGCGCAGCGCCTGTCGGACAGACTCTCACGCAGGGCGGCTCGGAACACTGCTGGCAGGATACGCGGACATACTTGCGGTTGCCAGGCGTTCCGTCGAGCGGCGACTGGCGCTCCAGCGTCATGCGAAGCTGACCGGCAGGAACGTGATTGGTTTCGGAGCAGGCTTCTTTGCAGGCTCCGCAGCCGACACATTTGTTCTGGTCGAAGATCATCGCAAACCGAGGCTTATATCCGCTGACATTACCGGCCTTTGCTTCCTGCTTATTCAGCAGAACAGCAGTGACGGCTCCGAGGGCCGTGCCGGCTAGGAATTTTCTACGGTCTATTGTCATGATTTCTCTCCGAGGCCCGATCCCGGGCCTCTCGGAACGGTTACTTAAGCGGATCTACTGCAGTCTTGGAGAACTTTCCTGCGTCCAAGATTTCTTGAGCTTTGCGGACATAATTCTGAGCGGCAGCCAGGCGCTGGGTCATATAGTTATGAGCGTGGGCACCCCAGGAACCGTCTTTTTCGATCATGTCGGCAATCTGTGTGGCCAAATCCACATAGGAGAGGACCTGGGTTCTTTGATCGCGATCGAGTCGTGTAACTTCAAGAAGCTTATTGATGCGTTCGGTTGCACCGCGAATTTCTTTGTAGCCTTCTTTAACCGGGTTCTGCCATTTCACGAGTTCGCCGTAAACCTGCTTCTGATCTTTGTAGACAAGACCTTCTTCAAGTTTAGAGGTGTATTGGCTGTGGCAGCCTTTGCCTTCAAACACCGTCCAGTCAGCAGGAGCATTGCGTGCGCAGCTCCACATCAGATCAACAAGGTCGCGGCCTTTTTCATCTTTAGCCAGTTCGTACTGAGATACGATCTTGCCGTCGACTTTGACTTCCTTTTTAACATAGGAAGTCTTGTCGGGCGACGGATTGATCTTATACATATGGGCACGGTACAAAGCGGTGCCTGCGACCTTGGCCTGATCTTCGCTGTATTCGGCCGGTTTCGGCATATTGGGCATATGGCAGGCAATGCAGTCTAAGTTGCTGTGCGTATCCGTGTGTTTGAATACGTCGGCCTGGACCGTGTGGCAAGTCTTGCAGTCCTGCTTCATCGGAGGATTGCTGACGTAGGCCATCCAAGCCGTACCTTTAACTTCGGATTGATCGTGGCAAGAGAGGCAGCCCACGCCGTGACGGGCATGCACGCTCATGAAATGTTGGGCCGTCTTGTCGTTGTAGTTGGATTCGGCGAGAGACCGTAGTTCTTTCTTAGAGAGCTTGATCTCAGTTTTTGGGTCGATTCCGAGTGAATGAAGGAAACCTTCTACGCCTTCGATTTTAAAGGGAACGTTCTTGAGGCTTTCCGGAGCTTTAACGGGAACGTTGTCTTGTGCAAAGGCGGTAGAGAACATCGCTAAGCACGCCAGTGCGGACAGGAGAATGGTTGTTTTGAGAGTTGACATTTTGTGCCTTTGAATGCTTTGTGGGTTACGGGTTAAGCGGACGCATTTCCTGCTCTTCTGCGAGGAACTCCGCTAAGTCGTCGTCCAAATATTTGTCTGAGTACAGAAAAATCGTCCCGGAGGAGGTCTGCGTGAACTTGCTGTCCTTGTTTTCTCCTTTCCGTCCGATGGATTGAAGTAAACATTCCAGCGTCGGAACATCAAAATCAAACGGAGCCTCAAGGAACATCTGAGAGGGAACCGGCCGCGGATAAATTCGGGAGTTTTCTCTAATTTGATCGCACACCAGCGCTTCGGCGTTGTCTTTGACCGCCAGAATTCTGGCGTAGGAGTGCGACATGAGCGGTTTGAAGTAGAGGTACTCTGTTCCGCCCGGTGCGGTGATCGAGAAGACGCCTAAGTCGCCTTCTTCGGTCGCTTTGCAGACGGTTTCGAAATAATCCTCAGGGAGTTCCTCTTCCAGCTCTTCTTCGGTCTGCAGGTCGCTCGGATGAATATTTCCGCGGACGAGAGAACGAAGCATTTCTCTGCGGCTTAAAGCCTTGCGGCTAGGACGCAGATTCGGATGCTCGGCCTCGTAGAGATCAACCTTACCCTGCGGCGTGAGCTGGATCTCAAATTCCTGCTGCTCTTTGCGCTTTAATGCACGCTCTAAAACCGCATCGGTAGAGGTTTCAGCGGCTGCCTGCAGCTCGGCTGCATCGGGCACGGGAGCGGTTTTGACCTGACGAAGAAAAAGCTCTTTCACCTTTCCTTTTTCGGCCAATTCCGTCCGCTGAAGTCGGCCACGATGTCGGCTAAAAGCAGCACGTGGGCTTTAAAGAGCGGCAGTTCGTAGATATTTTCCTGTTGACTCATGATGGAAGCCCCGTGTTATTTAATGAGACCTTCTTTCTGCAGAACAGGGATGACAAAGTCCAGACGGTGGGCCTTCAAAGTATCCGTTGTCGGAAATCCGGTTTCTTTGTTGTAGCCCACCTGTTCAAAGAAGATGTCAAAGCTCTTGCTGATGTCATCCGGATCCATGCGGACGGTACCTTTCGTGAAGGGCTTTCTGTCCTTCGGATCGGTGTAAATCCATCCCGGAACCATGTCGTGGTCCTTTCTCATGTTGGAGGAACCCAGCTGACGCATTGTGTAGACACGCTGCAGCAGCCAAGCGCGGATGCCGTCTTTATCCAGATCGTCGCCGGTCTTATTGACGCCGGTGACAGCGGAGAAGATCTTGGCTTCCATGTTGGGGTCGCCGACGTACTGATTCTTTTCATCGGGGCAGTACTCCCACGGAGCCATCCAAGAGTACAACCCAAGCATGTTATGCAGTTCGGTTCTGGCGATAACCCACTGAAGGTGTTTCATCTTATAGGGGTTAGTCGGTGTGTAGTCACCGATTTGGTCGACAGCACTTTCGTCACCCCAAGTGACTTTGGCGATGTGCTTCATTTCTTTGATCGGCAGACCGCTGCGGGTGAAGTTCACATGAGCGTGAGCCATCGGGTCGCGGTTGCACATGCAGTTAAGCAAGCAGCCCAATTGTCCGTCGTCTTCGTTGGTATGATGTTTCGGGTGGCCGTTGGACCAATAAACTCGGGTCCGCAATGAGGATGCCTTTCGGAGTGGAGAGAATGATGTACGGCTGTGCACCGGTTTGTGCGGGGGCGGCGTTCATCGCAGCCATGGCGGTAGCGACGGTTGATACTTCTAAGAAGCCGCGTCGGGTGATATCCATCGGCAATCTTGCCTTGGACAACAGTCCTTTGAGATCTAGCATTTTGACTCCTGTGGTCGCAAAGATAGAAGCCGCATGATTGGGGCGAAGCAATTATGCAGGGGGTCGATTTAAACAAACGAGTGAACTGACTGTAGGAGCGCTTCGGTATTTAAATTTGGGAGTGTCCTGCGGTCAGCCGAAAGAAGACTTATTTGTCGAGTGAGGGCGGAACGAAGAAATGGGAGGGAAGCATCTGTTCAGCCTGACTGGCGATGAACAGACTTTCTTCTTCGCTTACATCCGAAAGCGCAAAGCTATTGACGTCCTCCTCGTCATAAATGGCGAGGATTCCATACCACCTCTGCAGCGGCCGTAGCCTAGTGCTGCAACAGGTCTCTCTGGGTTCCTGCTGACAGCGGCCTTACTGCACCACTCTTTCCACAGGCTAGCCGGGCCCGTCCGGCCCTTAATACATTTATTGCTCCGACCAAATCCGCGTTTGCATGGTAACCGCAGTGAACACACGCAAAAGAGGCTTGCGTTTTCCTGTTCTCCGCAGAGACATAACCGCATTGCGGACATGTTCGGCTGGTGTTTCTGGAATCAACTTTGATCAGTTTTCCGCCTTTGCGCTCCAGCTTATAGGAGAGCATCTGGAAAAAGCCATACCATCCCTGGTCCAAAATTGACCGATTCAAACCGCGCTTCTGCTTAACCTTTTTACCCGGATTCTCTTTTGTTCCGGCAGCAGAAGCCGACATGTTCGAGACCTTCAGATCCTCAACGAACACAGTGCTGTGGTTTTGGGCAATCTGTGTCGAAGTCTTATGAAGGAAGTCTCTTCGGCTGTCGGCGATATGGCGATACAGTCGGGCTATTTTACGTTTCGTTTTTCTGCTGTTCCTACTCCCTTTTTTCTGTCGGGCTAACTTCCTTTGAAGCTTCGCAAGTTTTTCCTGCTCACGCTTGAAAGGGCTGATGGGTTCAAGAAACTCTCCGTTCGACAGAGTTGCAAAACGTTTGACCCCCATATCGATCCCTACCTCAGAAGGAGTCGTCTCAGGAGGGATGTTGTCATACTCTGTCTGTATGCTGACATCCCACTTCTCTCCGCGACGGATAACGGTAACGTTTTTTATCGTACCGATGATATTTTGACTTTTCCGATATCCCACCCAGCCAACTTTTGGCAACCTAATCTTCTGTTTGATCTCATCGAGTTCAACTCCCTGAGGAAAACGAATAGAGTCATGTCGGAACTTCTTCTTGTATTTCGGAAAATTGGCCCGTTTTTCGAAGAAATTGGTGTACGCCCGATCAAGATCTTTTAGGGACTGCTGGAGCACCTGACTATGACACTCTTTCAGAAAAGGATGTTTCGTTTTCCACTCAGGCAGTCTATTGGCGGCTTCCGTATATCTGAATGAGTGTTTGTTATCTTTTGCGTACAGGGACTTCTCAAGAGATAAGGTGCGGTTGTAGACATAACGGGCACAGCCGCAGAATTGGCTGATTTGACGAGCCTGCCGGCCATTAGGCTTCAATTCAAACTTAAAGGCACGTCGTATCAGCATTACATTCCTTGTATTTTCTACGCTAATTATACTTGGCCCATGGGCAAGAGTAATGATATTAGGCGGGGAAAACACTGTGCTTGTACTTTATTCATCCATCCGATTTTTGACTCACGTCGTGTCCGGCTATAGTGGGAAGGATGAAAGTAGATTTCAATCCGGTTTTTTGAATTTTGGAGTGGAATTAGCAGGGGTTGATTGAAACGGTTGCTGATCAATTATCCTCCGAAAGTTTCTGAGCCTCGCTTGAAATTGCTTTGAGAGGGAGTTTTTGTGACATATAGAATAGCAAAATACGGTTGGACAACCCTTTGTTGGGCCCTTATATCACCGTCATGAATGACGGTGTTTTACGGGCCCCGTTGATAAAGTTGTGTAAAAGCATTTGCTGTCTCCTTGCGAACGAAATTCATTGGGGTGTAAAGGTGTTGGATTTCGTTACGGGTAGGAGTATACCCTAAAGTGTTTCCACTTGTTAGTAATTTAAATTTGTTTTAATTTATACCGTGAATTAGCTATAGTTTTAATCCGTTCGGATGAATTTATAGAAAATTCAATCGTTTATTGATTTCTCCTCTCTTTTGGTGATAGCAAAAATTATTAGAGAGGCGTACCGAAAGTACCCCTAGTCAATCCTCAAAATAGGTTTTATTACCATGTTTTTAGTATGCAACTAAGTAGAAGTTCTAATCACGCTAACCTGTTATTTTTGCAGAAAAAATTCTCTTGGAGACAAAAAATAGAAATCTGCACTCGAGTATGAGCTCAAGCGCAGATTTAGCGTGAGGCAGGAAACGTAAATTCGATTCTCGCTAATCAGGCCAGAATTTTGCCGACGACGTTAACAAGCAGCTGAGAAGCCTGAGGGAGGATAGCTTCATTAAAGTTCATGTTTCGGTCATGCAGTCCCGGTGCGGCGCCGCTTCCGATGCCGTAATACAGAACTCGGAGCTCCGATTTGGCTTTCTTGTAGAAGTGGAAATCTTCCCCGCCGCCTCCGCAGTTAGTACCCAAAGTTTCTTTTCCGAAAGTCCCTGCAAGGGTTTCTTTGAATAGCTCACCGAGTGCTTCATCGTATTCAGGACCCGGGCAATACTCTGTGACTTCGCAGGAAGCCTTGGCCCCGAAGCTGCCTTCTAAGCCTGCGGCTGCGAGTTTCATTCTTCCGATGATCGCTTCGAGTGCGGCATTGTCCTGAGCACGGAGGTCGTAGGCGATCTTCACAAAGCTCGGGATGGAATTGGTTGCACCGACTTCAGAATGAATCTGAGTCGGTTTGACGGACCAAGACTTGTTCGGATCGATTTTGATCAGCCCGACTGAAGCAATGTACTGAGAGGCGGCTTCGATCGGATTGATGCCGAGATGCGGTCTTGCGGCATGAGCCTGTTTGCCGTCAATGCGAACTTCAACGGTTGCACAAGCAACATGATTCACGGACGCACAGTATTTTCCGAACGGAAGGTCCTGAACGGGCCGGATGTGAGAACCAACAACGATATCAACGCCGTCTAGGACGCCGTCTTTGATCATGGCGAGCGCGCCCTGGAGGCTTTCTTCAGCCGGCTGAAACGCCAGACGAACTTTTCCCTTTTTAAGGTTTTTTCGGATTTCGGGAGCTGCGGCAAGAAGAATTGCCGCATGAGCATCATGGCCGCAGGCGTGAATGGCCTCTATTCTTTCAGGATCGTTGGGATCTGCATAGGGCAAAGCATCGATGTCGGCGCGAAGCATGACCATGGGACCAGCAACGCCGCTGTCAATATCAACAACTAGGCCATGACCGCCCACGCCTGAGCGGACGTTAAAACCCATTTCTTCGAGTTTGTTTTGGATGTATTGAGCAGTTTTGATTTCCTGGCCGGAAAGTTCTGCCAGTTTGTGCAGTTCAGTTCTGTACTGAATGGCTTCTTGGAATGACATATTTGGAACAACAAGTAGCGACCGGCCGGTCTCGATTCGAGCCTAATCCTCCGATCGTTCGTCGTCTCCAGAAGAGACGCGCAGATTTTAGGATAGGACCTATCCTTTGACAATCCGGCTCGGTAGAAATCAGAGTCTTCCAAGAAGCGTTCGTGCGATTAGGCAGCAGAATCCTTTACTTCTGTCAGGTGCTGATGCTGAAATTTGTCGAAGAATTTCAGAGGGATGATAGTGAAGATGATCAAGCCTCCCGCGAGGAACCCAACGTATCCGAGGGATGCCGCAAGGCCTTCATTGATGATTTCTTCCGGCGGAATAAAACCGCAGAGCAGCGCAATTAAAGAGGTACAGAAGGCCACGCCCGACATTAAGATCATTCCTACCCTTCCGCCCGGAACTTTGTATTCTCCCGGGCTGTCGGGGTTTTCAATTTTGAGACGAATTGCCGCGGCAAACATCAGTAGGTACATGATCATGTAAAGCTGAGAGCACAAAGCAAGGAACAGCCAGAAGGCATCCGACACGCTGGGCATGATGAGCACACTCAGGCTCAGGAAAGACGCTAGGGAGGCCTGCAGAATAAAAATTCTTGTCTGCATGCCGTAACTGTTTCGGTATTGCCAATACTGCGGAAGATAGCCTTCTTTAGCAACTTCGAGCAAACCGCGGGAAGGACCGTTCATCCATGTCACGACAGATGCTAAAGCGCCGTAGGCTAAAAGGCAGGCGAGAATCGGTGTGAGCCAGCCGACTCCGAGGGCATTCAGCATCAATTCAAAACTTTGGCAGACACCTGCGGACTTAGACAGATCGCCGATCGGAACAACAAGAGAAATCGAGAGCGCACCTAAGACGGAAAGGATCAAAATAATGGCCGTTGCCAGGTAAATGGATTTCGGGAAAGATGAGCGCGGATTCTTCATCGAGGTGACATGCACGGAGCTCATTTCCATACCGGCGAGCGACACCATCATGCCGGCAAGCAGCATCCATTGTCTTGCAGTGGACAGGTCGGGAATAAGCGCTTTCCCGCCGTCCAAATTGATTTGAACCGGTTTGCCGAGCCAAACATAGGTGAGCGCACAGACAATCAGAAAAAAGCCGGGAATAATGGTTCCGACAACCACACCGGAATTTGATAAGAAAACCGATAACCGCATGCCGCGGAAGTTTAGAAAGGTGGAGAGCCACAGCAAAAAGATGGCCGTAAAGAAGATGTACCACCGATTTGAGGCTAACTCGGGATTAAAAATGTATGCGATGCAGGTGGCGATAAAGGTGACCGCGGCCGGATACCACGGCATGTTTTGGAACCATTCCATAAAGATCGCGAGGAACCCGAGCTTGGGGCCGAACGCTTCTTTGACCCAAATAAAGACGCCGCCGCGCTGAGGATAAGTACTGGCAAGTTCTGCGGATACTAAAGCAGAGGGAATGAAGAAACAGGCAGCTGCGGCTGAGAGGAAGAAAATAATGTTCCAGCCGTATTCAGCCATACTCGGCAGATTTCTCAGCGAGAAAACAGAGCACACAGTGAGCATGGCCATGCCTTTAATGCTCATGGTGAAGGCAGAATTCGGCGTTTCTTTATCTTCCATAACTATCCTTCCGGGAACTTTCGCAAATCGATCTGAAGGAGAACTGCGTGCTGCCGGAGAACTCGTCGGGCGATCGATGGGTTATAACCGCTCAATATATTGAGAATTGTGGAAGGATAATCGAGCTTTGACGCAAAATAGGGATGGGGTTGGCCCTGTCGGCTTATTCACTTACGTTCCGTTGCAACTTCGGAAGTTTTTGTTGTGTCTATCCAACAGGGCGCCTTGAGCAGTCGCTAAAAGGTAGATTTTCGATATCGGTGCCGAGTTCGTGTGCGAGCAGATATTTTTTGACATCAAAACCGCCGCCGTAACCGGTGAGTGACTTATCTTTGCCGATGACGCGGTGGCAGGGAACGATGATGGAGAAAGGATTATCTCCGACGGCAACACCGACTGCTCGAGCGGCTTTTGGAGTTCCGGCTTCTTGAGCGAGCTCCCCGTAAGTGATCGTCTCGCCGTATGGAATTTCCAGCAAGAGCTGCCAAACGCGTTTTTGGAAATCCGTGCCGAGGAAAAGGAGATCAAAGTCCGGAGGTTCTTTGCTGCCCTCGAAATACGCATCGAGCCAATCGGAAGCCGCTTCGATAACTTTCGATGTGCTTTTGACCACAGATGCCTTGGTGTACTTTTGCAGGCGGTTCATGATGGTGGAGTGGTGCCAGCCGTCAATCCAATCTGCAACGACCAAACGGTTATTCCATGAACCGAGTGTCAGCGCCCCTCCACAAGGAAGCCTCTTTTCTGAGATGTAGATCGGTTCGATCGCTTCGGAAGTCGTAATTTGTGGTCTTTTTCTCATTTTTTCTATTGGGAGGATGGTGAATTTGTTCTTGGGAAGATTTTATGAACAAACGGACTGCGAAGAGGCAGCCCGTTAGCGCGTTAGAAAGAGATTACTCAGGTCAAAGAATAATGCGGTGAGGGATGATTTCTTTCATCAAAAGCGTGGTCTCGACCTTCTTAATATTAGGCAGCGAAGAGAGCTGCGTGTCATAGGCTTCCTGATAGGCGGTCAAATCCGGAGTGGCGACCAGAAGGACGTAGTCCTGCTCGCCGAAGATCCGATGCGCTTCGATGATGCAGGGAATCTTTTCCAGAGCTTTTTCAAATTCTGTGATTTTTTCACCGGCAGCTTGCGACAAGGTGATGAATACCAGTGCCTGGAAACCCATGCCGACAAGCTTGGGATTGACAACGGCTTGATAGCTTTCAATGACGCCGGATTCCTCAAGATTCTTAACTCTTCGCTGGCAGGAAGATACGCTGAGATTGGTCTTTTTTGAAAGTTCGGAAAGTTGGATTTTTCCATTCTCTAAAAGAACGGAAAGAATCTCTTTGTCGTATTTATCCATGGACCGGTCTCACCATAAAAGAAGTTGACCAAATTCTAGCAATCTTATGCCGAAAGGAAGTAGTCAATGTGCACAAAATGCAACTTCCTCCCGACAAAACTGCTTATTAATGTTCGCTCTTAAGGCCTGCGCCGCAAAGAGAGAGGAGGGCGTCCTCGGTCGGACCGAATTTTTCGCAGTAGCGATAGTAGGCGGCAAGCGCGGCGGCTGTGGTGTGTTCAACATAGAAACCGCGTTTTGCCATTTCCTCGCGGCACGGAAGAATTCTGTCTTCCGGAGCGGTGATTACTTTGACGTTGTGGCGGCGGATCATGTCGAGTACTTCATCGGCGCGAGCCGGTTTGCCGATCGCAATGCCTTCTGCCAATGTTGGTTTCGGTGTGACTTCGACTAAAGAAGAAGACCCCTGTTCTTCGGTTTCATAGAACGGAGCGCAGTTTTCGCTTTGAACGGCGATGAGCTGCGGGAATTCGTCGATAACTCCGGAACGCATGAGATGCTCTAAAGCGAGGACGGCGCCAATGAAGAGCGTTCCGTTGCCGAGTTCAATGAAGATATGACGAGGGATTCTTTTGAGCTGCTCGAAGGTTTCATAAATATAGGCTTTTGTGCCTTCGTAGAAGTAAGGGTTGTAAACGTGGTTGGCGTAGTAAGCCCCTTCTTCTTTGACCTTAGAGCGGCAGACTTCGGCGCAATGGTCTCTAGTTCCGGGGACGACAACCGCTTTGGCTCCGAAGCCTTCAATCATGGCGATCTTATTCGGGCTGGTGCCTTCGGGAACGTAAATTTCGCAGGCGATACCGCTTCTGGCGCAGTAGGCGGCAACAGCCACGCCGGCGTTGCCGCTGGAGTCCTGAACGCATTTTTTAACGCCGATGGCTTTCATATGGCTTACCAAGGTAGCTGCTCCGCGGTCCTTAAAGGAGAGCGTCGGCATCATGAAATCCATCTTGAGGAAGACGCTTCCGTTATAGGAAACGATGGGCGTCATGCCTTCTCCCATGGAAACTCTGCGCCAAACATCACCGTCCAAATTCATAAAAGCGTGGTAACGGAATTGAGACCAAACCGATTTATCAATTAAGGATTCCTGCCAAAGAGGAAGGTGATCCTGAGGAAGGGAAAACAGACCGCCGCATTCGCAGGCGTTGTGAAAGGTTGAAGTGGGTGTTTCTTTGCCGCAGTTCGTGCAGATGTAGCTCATTGGGACTCCGAAAATAATTAATTATGTAAAAAAGACCACAACCTTAAAAGTATACCGAGAATCAACGTTAAGGAAGAATGTGCGCCTGATCAAGGAGGAAAATGGCGCGATAGTTTGGACGGCAACTATGAGAAAAAGACCACAAAATTTTCTCTGCTTTTGCTGAAGGTGCCGGAGGTTGTGAGACCCGTTGCTTTGCTCATTTTGCGTGCTTAGGGCTCAAAAAAATCTTCCGTAAACTAGAATAATTCTCATTTCAAACAAAAGCGAAGGTTACTTATCATGGGTGAAAACAACAAGGTATTGCTTGGTGTCCTCAGCGGCGTCTTACTCGGTGCTTTTGGTGCCGCTGTCGTCAAACGCGGAAATCTTCGTCCTCATGCCGCCAAAGTCCTTTCGTACGGATACGACATTAAGGATGCAATCATTGAGCAGGCTGAAACGCTCAAAGAAACATGTGAAGATTTAGCTGCCGAAGCCAAAGAAAAATACGAAGATCGTAAAGCCGAAGAACAGAAACCGGCTGTGACGCCCGCTCCGACTGTTGTCCCTGAAGATTCGAAAAAAGAATAAGTCGGACTTTCTGACATTAGTTTCAGAAATTTAGCTGTCGAGGTAGGTATGGATTTTCGAGTGGTATCGAAAACGCGCCATCGTGCGCGCTTTCGCTCTGATTTCAAATTTGGATTTGAAGCCGCTGAGCAGTTGGCGGACAAAATCGAATTGATTTCCGGCATAGAAGGCGTGGAAGTGAACGCCCGAACCGGAAGTGTGCTGATCGTGTACAAGGTGGAGGGCGCTTTTGAAAAAACACGATCCTTGCTCGGGGAAGAAATCGAAACGCTTAACTCAATGCCTAAAACTATACCGAAAGGCAGCAGTCTGGTTTCTGACGTTGCTTTCTGGCCGGCCGTGCGCTTGGTCGCCAGAAATTTGATTCCGTTCCCGTTGCGTCTGGGGCTTTTCATCAATAGCGTCAAAGATATTTTCTATGACGGTTTCGGTGGTTTGTTTAAGGGAAAGCTGAGTGTCGAGGTTCTGGACATGAGTTCTATCCTTCTGGCGCTCATCATGCGGGACTTCAAAACGGCGAGCACGACCGCACTTCTGCTCGGTCTCGGGGAACGCCTGGAAGAGTGGACCCGCAGAAAGACCATGGCCAATTTGACGGAATCTCTGGCAGTTAATGTAGACACTGTTTGGATTGAGAAGGACGGCATTGAGCTTGAAGTTCCGTTTGGCTCCTTAACGGAAAAAGACACAGTCATCGTTAGAGCCGGTTCTGCAATTCCCGTCGACGGAGAGGTCATCGGCGGCGAAGGAATGGTCAACCAGGTTTCAATGACCGGCGAGCCGCTTCCCGTACACCGTTATTGCGCCAGTACGGTTTTTGCAGGAACAACGCTGGAAGAAGGCAAACTTCTGATTCGTCCGACAGGAATCGGATCGGAAACCCGACTGAATAAGATCGTCAGCTTCATTGAAAGCAGCGAAAAAGCAAAGGCGAGTATCGAGGGTCAGGCCGTTCGTCTTGCCGACCGAATCGTCCCGTACAGCTTTTTATTAGCAGGTGTTGTGGGCTTGGCTACCCGGAACTTGGCAAAAGTAGCCGCTGTTTTAATGGTTGACTATTCTTGCGCTTTAAAGCTTGCGACACCGATCGCATTTTTAAGTGCGATGAAGGAAGCTGCTAACCACAAGATCCTTATTAAAGGCGGTAAATATTTGGAGGCGTTAGCCAAAGTTGATACCGTCGTTTTTGATAAGACCGGCACGTTAACTGTTTCCTCGCCAAAGGTTGCAGAGGTCGTTTCGTTGGATCCTGATTGGACGGAAGACGAGGTTCTGAAGATTTCTGCTTGTTTGGAAGAACATTTCCCGCATCCGGTTGCCCGCGCTGTGGTCAAAGCCGCAGAGCAAAAGAATTTGGCGCATGAAGAAGAGCATGCAGAGGTTGAATATATTGTCGGCCACGGTATTGCCTCGAAATTACGCGGTCAGCATTTGGTGATCGGTTCCCGTCATTTCGTAGAAGAAGATGAAGGCGTGTCATGTGCTTTTGCGCAAAACCAAATTGAAGCCATTGCGTCCAAAGGTCATTCTGTTCTCTATCTGGCGATGGGCCAGAAGCTCATAGGCTTGATCGGCATTGAAGATCCTTTAAGAGACGAATCGAAGTATGTCATAGCTCGCCTTCGCCAAATGGGCATTCCGCACATTGTGATGATCACCGGTGACGGAGAAAAAACCGCGGCCAATGTGGCGGCTCGTCTCGGAATTACCGAGTTCTACTCTCAAGTGCTTCCCGACGGAAAGTCCGCCATTGTGTCGCGTTTAGAAAAAGAGGGCAGGCGCGTTTTGATGATCGGTGACGGCATCAACGACACGCCTGCGCTGTCTGCTGCTTCGGTCGGCGTCTCGTTGTCCGACGGCGCCGATCTTGCAAAGGAAGTCGCCTCCGTTGTTCTATTAGGTTCTGATTTAACGCATTTGCCGCTGGCGCTGGAGCTCGGAAGAAGAACCTACGCAAGAATCAAAACGAATTTCAGAACTACGATCGGACTGAATACAGCGTATTTAGTCGGAGGGCTGGCCGGATTGATTATGCCGGCGACCGGAGCCGTTCTGCATAATGCGACAACGCTCGGCGTGGCCTGGAACGCTCAGCGCGCCAAGCTTCCAGGCGACACATCCGACTATGCACCTTTCCTCCTGGAGTTTGCGCAATGACTTTCTTAGATCAATACATCGTTAGCCGCACAAAAAGTCGGATGCGGTTGCGGATTCCTCAGCTAAAAAGCAATGAGACTGCGGTAAAAATTTTCGACGAAGTTAGAAATGTCGCAGGAATCGAAACGGCAGATATCAACGAAACAACGGGTTCTTTGCTCATTCGATTTGTGCCGGAGCTTTTTGACGAGCAGCAGCTTGAAAAGATCTTGCAGCACAACCTGGAAGGGCTCCCTGTCAGCAGTCGGTGCGCGCCCGAGAAAATTCTGAGAAGCAAGGAGCTTCGCAGGGTGGAGAACGGCAGCATGATGCTCTTTGGCGGAGCCACCCTTGCATCAATCTTGCTGAAAAACTGGAAACTCCATACATATGCGGGAATCGCGTACACCGTGTTCACGCTTTTGCATATGTATCGGTACCGAAAGACTTTGACGAGATAACGCAGGGCCTCCAAGATTCGGAGGCTTTTTTCTTATCACTTCTATAGTCGTTACTTGACATCCTCTTCGTCATAAATGACAAGGATTCCATACCACCTCTGCAGCGGCCGTAGCCTAGTATCTTGTAATTTTAATTAGTTCGTTTTTATGAGGTGATAAAATGAAGAAAATAGGAGCTTCGTTATGTCACCTCAATTCAGAGTTACCTTAACTAAAGAGGAAGTTGAAGAGCTTCAAAAAATCAGCAGCACCGGCTCAAGATCAGCCAAAATCGTGCTTTTTGCAAGAGCTCTTTTACTTTTAGATAAAGGTCCTCATACCACAGAGCATTGGACGGTCAATCAAACTTCAAAAGCTGTCGGCTTGTCTGAACGTACGCTAAATCACTTAAAAGAGAAATTCGTTTCTCAAGGTTTGGATGCCATTATCCGGCCGCGGCCTACAGGAAAAAGTAAGAGACCCGTGATTTTTGATGGCGCTTTCGAGGCTAAGTTGACCCAGCTTGCCTGCAGCGAACCTCCCGAAGGGCGGACACGGTGGACGGTGAGGCTTCTGGCAGACAAACTCGTCGAATTGGAGATCGTGGAAAAGATTTCGCCGATGACGGTACAAAGGGTTTTAAAAAAAACGAATTTAAGCCTCATCTGAGTGAATACTGGAAAATTCCGCCGCATCACGACGCCGAGTTCGTGACCTGCATGGAAGATGTGTTGGATGTTTATCAGCGTCCTTACGATCCGTCATATCCGGTTGTTTGCATGGACGAGTCGCCCAAACAGCTTATAGGAGAAGTCCGGGGGCCGCTGCCGACGAGGCCGGGGAATATCGAGAAAGTTGATGATGAATATGTCCGTTTAGGCGTAGCCGAATTATTTTTGGCTGTAGAGCCTTTGACGGGAAAGATGATTGCCGAAGTTGAAAACAAACGAGCCAAGAAAGATTGGGCGCAATTCATTCGTGATTTAGTTGATATCCATTATCCGACAGCGAGGAAAGTGGTACTTGTGATGGATAACCTGAACAGCTTTATGAGGCATTCGATCCGGAAGAAGCGCACCGGTTACGCGATAAGCTGGAGCTGCACTACACGCCCAAGCACGGTTCCTGGCTTAATGTAGCGGAGATAGGCTTTAGCATATTGAAGCGACAATGCATTCCGTTTAGAGTCGCCGATATAAACGTTCTCCGGAACACCGTTAAAAGTTTTATTACGCAGAGAAATGCTGAGAAAAGAGTCGTTAATTGGCAATTTACAACTGGCGACGCTCGCATAAAGCTCCGACACTTATACCCGGAGCTTTAAGCGAAAATATTATTGTTACAAGGTACTAGTGCTGCAGTAGGTCTCCTTATGTCGTCGTTTGTCAAGCACATTCCTGAACACCCTTTAAAACTTAGCCTCATTTCCTTATACAGCCTCTTCCTACTCAACGAACATTCGAAAACACACCCATACAAAGTTAAATAAATCAACTAGTTAAAGTTGTTCAAAGTGTTCTAGGGATTGGTGCCGATTGGTTTCCGGTTTTAAAAACAGAAATGTGCTTGTCAAACAAAACTCTCCCCGCCCAATTCTTCTGTTGGGTGCTATTTTTTATATTTCTCGACAATCAAAGAGAGTTGGTGCTTTAGTTAAAGTTGGAGCTAAATCTTCTTATTCGGCCTGTTTATCTGCTTCTGGACTTCTAGAACAGTGGCCATAATGAATCCGGTTCTTTGTTCCTTTCTTTTCGGGCAGTCTGATTTGACTTGAGACCTACACAGGCTATTCAAAGACCGGTGCAACCGTTTTCTCATTAGTTTTTTCGCTCGAGAAATTTAGAAGATTAAGCTACTTTATTAACCAAAATTTATATCCATTCTTTTCCAGTCCTCACCTTTTGAAGCAATCGCCCAGAGTCTTCGAGCTAATCTGTTCGCAACAGCTATTGTGGCTACTGAATTCGGTTTCCTGTCTTCTATTTGCGTAACCCAGGAAGACTTATTTTTTGTTCTGCGAATAGATTGGGCGCATTGGACTAGAAGCGCTCTTAACTCTTTATTGCATTTTATTGGGATGGTTGTATTTACATTTTTTCCTCCGGAGCCGTAATGCTGTGGAACAAGTCCTATGTAGGCAGCGAATTGGCGTCCATTTTTAAAGACTTGAGGGTCAGCTAATTTGACACACATTGTGGCGGCTGTGATCGGCCCGACTCCGGGTGCAGTAAGAAAATGGTCAAAGTTTTTGCATTGTTTGGCTAACGAATTAATTTCACGATCAAGACGAAGAATCGCCTCTGTTTCTTTATTCACTTCGTCAACCAAAAATTTAAATTCTTCCTTTACCATGTTGCTGGCTTGCGCTCTTTCGAGCTGCAGGAGACTATCAGCAATTGAGTTCTTGAACTGGCGCAGCCCTTTTGCCATAACGATGCCGTATTCCATTAAGTAACCGCGAACCATATTTACTTTCGCTGTCCTAGCCCTTACTCTCCTTGCCCTTATCCCTAACAAAGTTGCAAGATCAGTAACAGCCTCGGTTTTAACTGCAACCTTTCGAACTCCCGCAAGCATTGCGTTGAAAATGCCTATAGCGTCTTTCCGGTCGCTCTTGAAGCCGGAAACGTAAGGTTTTACAGCAGACGGGGCCATTAAATTTACTGTGTGGCCTAGTTTCTGTAGTTCTCTGGCCCAATACTGGGAGCCGCCGCAAGCTTCCATTCCAATCAAAGAAGGTTCTCTGTTCTCAAACAGCTGCAAAAATTCCTTCCTCTTAACTTGAAAATTTTTGCATTCGCCATCTTGATTAACTTGATAGATTTGAATGACATTCTTGGCGATATCGATACCACAGACAGATTGATATTTCGTGTTAAAGTTAGTCATGACGACCTCCTCTTTTAAATGAAAGTTGATTCATTTTGGTACTTTAGATACCGTAAAGGTTGTGAACAACCTCAAGAAGGAGGTCGTCACCTTCCGCCGAAAAGATATTTTTAAAGATCAGTCTACAACTGAGGCTACTGAACACGTGTAGCAGCGAGACAACGACGACATTATCGTTTTCGGGTTCCTGCTGATAGCGGCCTTACTGCGCCGCTCATTGCACAGGCTAACCGGGCCTGCCCGGCCCTTAATATATTTATCGCTCCGACCTCATCTGCGTTGG
>ULUV01052569.1_pt1 | contig 17226 bp, 16 predicted proteins | sample 1958921 | NCBI WGS metagenome assembly ULUV01 (sample SAMEA4835772, study PRJEB28245) | human gut metagenome | biome: gut microbiome; material: fecal sample | place: Denmark | collected 2008
TTAGTCAATTTTTAAAAAGAAAAGGCGGCAAGCGTTTCGCTTGCCGCCAAAGGAATTAGGAGGTGCCTGTTAATCCATATCAGTGAATACTTGGCAAAAATAATAGTAACCGTTGTCTCCCTTTGCTACACCGACACCCACTAGGCTTTTGTTTGCAGCGGTCATTGCTCCAAAATGTCCAGAGGACTCTTTCCATGCTGTCATCATTTTTGTTGCACTTTCTGTTCTGCCATATCCCAGAATCTCAATATATTGCATGGAATTGATGTCGAGCCCATACTCGGCAAAGATTGTATCGTAAAAAGAACCATCAGGCCGAATGTGACGAATAGTTTCATTGTCAGCACTTTCCTCAGCGCGCTGCTGAGCAATCTTCATCAGCAGGTCGCTCTTCGTCAAAGCGGCAACACCGTTCTCAGCCCGAACATCGTTGGTCAGCTTAATGATTTCATCCTTCACATCAGCGTATTCATCGCCGCTGGGGGTGGGGTCAACAGTGGAAGAGCCTGTAACAGTAACCTTTGCCTCAGCAGTGATGCCGTTGGAATCAGTGACCGTAATGGTAGCGTTACCAGGACCAACTGCCTTAACTGTGCAGCCAACCTTGTTACTGGCTGTGGTCTTAATGGTTGCCACTGAGGTATCAGAGGACGTAAAGGTAAAGGTCAGGTCATCCTTAGCGGAGAAGGGAACGGTGCTGATTTCCACTATAGTAGAAGCACCGACCTCCAGGGAAGATTTCATAATGCCGAGGGACAGCGTGTAATCTACCTCAGGCTTGTTTGTTTCGCCGCCGGGATTGTCAGACTGCCCATTGTCATTGAACGTCTTGTCGTAACGCATCAGCATGGTAGCCACCTGTGCGCGGGTCGCATTGCCAGCAGGGGAAATAGTGTCGCTGCTTGTGCCGGACACGATGCCATTCTCCACAGCCCAGGCCAGAGGTTCCAGAGCATAGGAGGCGATGTTGATGGTATCAATGAATTTATTCAGCTCAGAAGTGTCGGCCGTGATGTCCTCGCCTGCATTCTCGGCATAGCGATACAGCATAGACGCGAACTGCTCACGGGTGATGTTATTATTGGGATTGGTGCCATCGCTGATGCCATTTTTCACGGCCCAGTCAAGACCGGCCTGATACCATGCGCCGCCATTGGTTTTGCTGGTATCGACGCCATCCATCCGGGCCAGTACAACCCAGAGCATAGCGCGGGTCATCGTGCCCTCGGGAGAGAAGGTAGTGGCGCTGGTGCCTGCGAACAGGTCCTTATCTACTACATACTCAATGGCATCGTGGGCCCAGTGGGTAGAAGGAACATCGGTGAAACGGTTATCAGCACTTACGAGAGAGCTGAAACAAATTGTGGCGGCAAGTACTAGCGCCAGTACCGAAGCCTGGATACGCCGGGCGTTTTTGAACTTGTGCTTCATATTGCATAACCTCTCTTTCAAAATCAGATAATTTGATTGTAGCACGCAGCCTTTGAGAAAGCAACGACTCTCTTGACTACGGTAATATTATACCACATAATAATAAATCAGTCAATATAGAATGAGAACAAAAGCACTTAAGCCCTCTGGTACTTAAGTGCTTGTCGACCTATTATTATATATGTGGGCGGCAAGGATAGATGCGCAACATCTGAGCCAGGCTTTAAAGGAGAGGCTTGGAGCAGTTTTCAACCCCTACTTGTATGCGTAAGCACTACCCTGTGTGATGTATCGAATACTTCCTTGTCGTTGAGGCTATCTTATCACATAAAATGAATTGACGCAAATTTCATGGTAGGAGCGGAGTGAGCTACCTACAACAAAGGACACCATAGCGCAGAGCTGTACCAGGCGCACGGCAGTCAGACTATCCTGTCTAGGCATCTAAGTGCTTAAGCACCAATACACCGCCACCAGAACTTGAAAAGTTCATAATGGCATGGTATAATACTTATATCACTAAGGAAGTATCAGTTTATCGGACATATTCTGGGCTGTCCCGAAAATTTCAGGGACAGCCGAAAGGCTTTCCCTGTTGACATATACACTATTCAACAAGGAAAGTGAGGCTACAGTATGAAGAATACGAAATTCGTGCAATCTATGAGCAGAAAGGAGGCGGATACCCATGGCTGAACCAAAGCGCACCATCAAGGACAGCATATTCACCTTCCTGTTTGGCGAACCGGAGTACACAATGGAGTTGTACCAGACACTCCATCCTGAGGACACGACTGTCAAGGACTCCGATGTGAAATTGGTCACGCTGCAGAATGTGCTGGCCAACGGCATGTACAACGACTTGGGGTTTCAGGTCCGCGACAAGCTCATTCTCTTAGTCGAGGCACAGAGTACCTTCTCGGAGAACATCCCGCTGCGGATGCTTCTGTACCTGGCAGCTACGTACAAGGACTATGTGGAAGACCACAAACTTTCTCTCTATCGAGAGAAGAAAGTTTCAATCCCACGGCCTGAACTGTACGTGGTCTACACGGGGAATAAGAAGGATGTCCCGGACGAACTGAAACTGTCCTCTCTCTTTGAAGGAGACGGTTCCGTAGAGTTGTCTGTCAAAGTCCTGCGGGATGATGGCAAGGGGAGCATTGTCGACCAGTACATCGCATTCAGCAAGATTGTCGATGAGCAGGTGAAGTTGCATGGTCGTACTGACACGGCCCTGTACGAAACACTTCGAATCTGTCGAGAACGAAAAATCCTCAAGATGTTCCTGGACAGCAGGGAAAAGGAGGTTGTGGATATCATGACGATGCTGTTCGACCAGCAGAAGGTCTGGGAAATCGAGCTTTACAACCGCCGCGAAGAAGGCCGTGTGGAAGGCCGCGAGGAAGGCCGCGAGGAAGGCCGCGAGGAAGAGCGAGCTGCCATGCTTCGGCGTTTGCTCAAAAAGGCAAGTATCCCAAATGTTGCTGAGATGACCGGAATTCCCCAGGAGGAAATCAAGAGGCTAACTCAGCAGAGCTAACCACCCTAAAGGCCCTCCGTTCATTCAGACGGAGGGCCTTTATTACAAGAAACCATCTGGTCGTACTGACACGGCCCTGTACGAAACACTTCGAATCTGTCGAGAACGAAAAATCCTCAAAATGTTCCTGGACAGCAGGGAAAAGGAGGTTGTGGATATCATGACGATGCTGTTCGACCAGCAGAAGGTCTGGGAAATTGAGCTTTACAACCGCCGCGAAGAAGGCCGCGAGGAAGGTCGTCTGGAGGGGCGTGAGGAAGGACAAGCTGTTGTCCTTCGTGAGTTGCTCAAGCAATTCAGCATTTTGGATGCGTCCAAAATGACTGGGATTTCCCTGGAGGAAATCAAAAGGTTGACGCAACAGAACTAACCGCTATAAAGGCTCTCCGTTCATAGAACGGAGGGCCTTTTCTCAAAAGGGGCAGGAAGATGCAAAATGTCTATTCATTCAGGTGCTTAGGTGCTAAAGCACCAATGCATCAGCTCATCAACTTGAAAAGTTCATAAATGCATGGTAAAATACTTATATCATTAAGGGAGTATCGGTTGATTTGTTATATAGGGGCTGTCCCTGAAAAATTCCAGGGACGGCCAGATGGCTTTCCCTGTTTGATATATAAAATTTAAAACAAGGAAAGTGGGGTAATAATTTGTGGCAAACGAGAAAGACTTGACAGAGAAACTTCTGTTTGCGCTGGCCGACGTTTTTGCAGACATCATCAATGTTTTCGTGTATCACGGGGAACCCGTGGTTAAACCGGAGGACCTGCTGCCTGACGAAACGATTTCCGACCTCAAGCTCGCGGACGGCCTCCATATGCAGGAACGCGATGTCTCGAAAATCTGGACCAAAGGAAACGTCCGGTTTGCTTTAATTGGCCTTGAGAACCAGACTGTTCAGGATAAGGATATGCCTCTTCGTATTATCAGCTACGACGGAGCATCCTATAAGGCCCAGGTTAATCAGCACAGAGCGGCTGAACGGAGTAAGGCCCCGACAGAGAAACCATATCCGGTCTATCCGGTGGTTTCGTTCGTGTTGCACTTTGGTATGGAGAAGTGGAATGCACCCAAAAATCTGTTCGATTGTTTTGAGGTGGATATCCCCGAGGAAATGAAACCGTACATCAGCAACTACCACATTAACGTCGTAGACGTTCCGTGGTTGGATGATGAGACAGTAAAGCTCTTCAAGTCGGATTTCCGTCTCGTGGCAGACTACTTCGTTCAGAAGAGAAAGAACGGCGGCGATTACAAACCGCCCAAGGAGACAATCACGCATGTACACGAGTTTCTGGCATTCTTAAATGCCGTCTCGGGTGATAAACGGTACTTGGAGATTTTAGAAGACCCGGAGTTCCAGGAGAATTTGCGGAAAGGAGACATTTCTATGTGCGAAGTTTTGGATAATGTTGAGAAACGTGGCGAGGAAAAGGGCGAAAACAAACTGGCTCTTTTGATGAAAAAGTTGTTGGCTGCAAAAAGATATGAGGATGCAGATGAAGCAACTACGGATACAATCAAGCGGAATCAGCTCTACAAGGAGTTTGGCATCCAGTAATGAAAGGCCGCCCCATAGACTTCTATGGGGCGGCCTGTTTCTCGCCTGATACACAATGACTTCATGACTTTTAAGAACTTAAGCACCAAGGTGCCTAGTGCCTTACTAAGACCTTGGTTGACTGCAAGGGAGGCTCGAATATGGACGAGATTTTGGATAACGTCGAGAAGCGCGGTTTCGAGAAAGGTTATGCTGAGGGTTATGCTGAAAATTTTGCAAAAAGTATCAAGAGAGGCGAAAATAAGCTGGCGCTTTTAATGAGAATTCTCTTAGCTGCAAATCGGTTCGAGGATGCGGACAAGGCGACCACAGATAAAATCAGACGAAATCAGCTCTATGAAGAATTCGGTATTCAGTAATACAAACCGCCCCATAGAAAACTATGGGGCGGCTTTTTTATGCTTCTACATAGTGCTCTTTGAAATATGCTGCCATTGATTTTCGAGATATATTTTGATTTAATTTTTCCCCATTGTTTGTAGCCTCAATCCACGGTGTTTCTTGGCAAGATTTTTGTCTAAGCCCCCAAGCAGTATAAATACCAAATGTACAATAGACCTGCTCCAGCAAATCTTGGTCGGTAGAGTTTATTGATTTTACAGCGAGAAGGTCTTTACTGGCATAGGGAAGATTACGTGGGGTTTCTTGATATTTTTCCCACACACATTTAACGGCAGGACCATGTGCCCACCCTTCAAACTTATCTGGGAAAAGACTTCCGTTTCCAATAGCGATAGAACACCCTTCGGCGTAGTAAAGCAGCTTCATCAATTTTGATAGGGTGAGTGATTCTGCGTCTCGATTTTCCTCGTCTACTTTTCCTCGCCATATAAACCAAATACAGATTGTGAATACATCATATTTGGCGTTTGTAACTTGTTCCTGCATATGCTACCCTCAAAAAAATACATAGTGCTTAAGCACCTAGACGCTTGGTGACATGCTCCCGCCGCCTAAAGAGGCGGGGGCTTCCTGCTCAACAACCCCAGCGGGCTGAGCATCAGTTTTTTTGCTTTCGTGGTTCCTGCCCCCCAGCAAATTAGCTTGACCTTTTGAGGAATACTCTCCGAACTGGCCTGCTGAACGATTCAGTCTGAACCAGTTCCGCTTCGACCTGGGGAACGCCCTTGGCCAAAGCAGTGGCTCGTTGATTGATTTCAAAATGGATGCCGACAGTCTTCCGCTTATCCTCTGCGCTTTTGATAGGGGTATAGGACACCATGATGTCCGTACAGGCGTTGATTTCCTCGACGGCACCGGAGAGAACGGATTTTGAAAGGCTCTTGAAATCCTTATAACGGTCAACACCTGTCTTGGTGTTCAGGAGATTCAATGACTTCCGCAGGCGCTCCAGGGTAAAGTCGACACTGCCAACGTAGGCGAAGGACCTCAGTAGATTATAGAGCTTGATGGCATAGGACGAACTCAGCGTGCTCACAAATCCGAACTGATACTGCGTGAAGTTCCGGGTCTGCTGCAGCAGGTACTTGGATAGGTCCTCATTGAACTTGAAGAGCGCCTTACCGTTTTCAATGTCCCGGTCAATTTGGATGCAGCCGAACCATGGGAATACAGTGATGCGTTCCTTGTTGTAGATATAATAGGACTTCTGGGCCATATCCTCCAGGAGGTCGGTCAGATATGCTTTTTTGCCGCCCTTATTGGAATCATAGTTGATGATGGCCAACAGGGTTTTGTAGTCCACTTCGATAGGGAAGAAGAGTTCATCCTCACGCTCGATACAGCTCATCAGAAAGTAGAGGATTTTGAGCTGGTTCATCTTCATGCTGTTGGAAGTTTCAACTATCAACTCATTTCCTTGGACAACGACCGCCTGTTTCTTAGAAACCTGCTCCGTCATAGAAAAGCACCTCCCCTGGATAGGCAAATAATATTATACCATATAACAATAAATTATGCAATAAATAAGGGCGTGGTAATTATAGACTATCAGAAGCGGTCCAGCACACGAGATGTCGGACTGGCCAAAGCGAGGCTGGGGCGGTTGCTTCTCCCGTCAGAGTGGGGTGGACGGTGGCAATGCCCAAAAGCACTACAAGTATAAGAAAATTAGTTCTAATTTTATAATATTAGTTACTAATTTTATAAAAATTATTGGAAAGTGACAAGTTCTCCCACACAAATTGCGAGGGGGGAGCAACGCTCCCACCAGGCTGACTAACAAAATGTAATTTTCTTCTAGTTGGAATTGCGAGCAAAAATTTTAGAGTCAATCTAAAAGAAAAATTTTCTTCAGTTAAGACTATTTTTCTATTAGAACTAGAAGTTCTAATATTAGTAAGATACTTTTAGATATTTAAGGCCCCCGGAACCCGTTGGGGCGCAACGGGTCTGGAGAGATTGGGGGTAAGTTTTTGTCGGGTAGGGGGGTAGTTTTTGTCGGAAAAGGGGGTAAGTTTTTGTCGGAGTCCGGGGGTAATTTTTGTCGGTAGACACGCTTTGCTGGCCCCCGATGAGGCCAATTTTTCGGTTGACAGATTCACCAGCATGTGGCATAACCGATTTTAGTTGCGAAGGAAGCATTTTTTACTAAACATGCTACTGCCCACCTCTAATTAACACTATTTAACACAGATTAACGCTACATGGGAAATAGAGGGGTAATTTTTGTCGGGGGCATAGTGTAACCCCTGAAATTAAGGCGAAAATAGAGGGAGACTTTTTGTCGTACTGAAGAATCTTTCGTTTTAAACTAATATCCAGCCCATTTGCGCACGGGCCAAATCCATGCTACAATGTTAGTGTTGTAACTGAGGAAGTATCTATCACCAACGATATCATAGAAGTTTTCGTACGAGCAGGCATCAGGCTGATTTGGCCGGGCCTGCTTTTTTTCTGTCAACTTTATTGAGGAGGAGAAGAACATGAAAGTAAAGTTCAAGAAGGAGTATCCCGACGCCATTATCCCGGACAAGGATACGTCGCAGTCCGCCTGTGTAAACTTATACGCCTATATCATCGACCCCAAACACCGGGGCGAAGGCATTACCATCAACCCCCATAAGTGTTATCAGTTCGGCAGCGGAATCAGCGTGGAAATCCCCGAAGGATATGTAGGGCTTCTGCTGGCCAAAGGGAACTACGGCATTATGAGGCAGCTCTCTCCAGCAAACAGTGCCGGAGTCATTGACCCGGATTATCGAGGCGAGGTCATGATTGGCCTTGAAAACGGCGGGAATACAAAACAGGTGGTTCGCCATGGAGATAAGGTGGCCCAGCTTTGCATCGTGCCTGCCCTTCAGTTTGATATGGAAGAGGCGGAAACGCTGTCTGAAACGGAACGTGGTCGCCGAAATTATCGTTATCGCTTTTAACTCAGTAATCCTTAAGAGCCCCCTCATCTGAGGGGGCTCTTTTTCTAAAACTTGCGTAATATAATGTTATGTGGTATAATATTACAACGGAGAGCGAGGTGAATTTAACTTGAAACTCATCATTGCAGAGAAACCGATGCTTGTCGCTGCAATCGCTGAAGCAATTCCTGGCCAGAAAACACTACTGGCCGGGTCTACATATATGACCAAAGGCGAATACACCCTGATTTCTGTATTTGGCCACCTGCTCACGTTGAAGGAGCCGGAGGACTATGATGAGAAATATGCTGACCGGAAGGACATCAGCCTCCTGCCCATCTACTTTGATGACTGGCAGATGAAGGTGAAGCCGCCAGATGAGAAGCATAGGGATTCTCCGCCCGAGCAGCGGCTCAATGAGATTGGACGGCTTCTGAAACAGTGCGAATATGTCATCCACGCTGGAGACCCGGACGAAGAAGGCCAGCTCCTCATTGATGAGGTCCTGCGATGGTTCCACTACACAGGGAAGACCTACCGGCTGGATACGCTGGACACGACGCCGGACGCCATGCGGTACGCCATGACGCATCTGCATGACAATAAGAGCTATGAGACCGCAGGCTGGTCCGCCTATGCCAGAAGCGTGGCAGATGCCATGGTCGGGTATAACCTGTCCAGATACTTCTCTATCCTGAATGCACCGGCGTTTCTGCCTGTCGGCCGAGTCCAAACAGCCACTATGGGGCTGGTTTGCCAGAGAGACCTCTTGATAGAGGGGCACCATAAAGTGACCTACTATGAGGTCAGCGCAGACCTGAACGTAGATGGCATGGCTCTGACAGCTATGTATGTGCCATCAAAGGATGACCCTAACCTGGATGACGGCCGGATTTTGAATAAATCCTATGCGGTGTCCAAGGCCGAGATGCTGAAAGACGAAACCCTGGAGGGTGTGAAGGTGACGCGGAAGACGGTAGATGAGCCGCCCCCGCTCCCATTCAACCTGTCCAAGCTGACGTCATATTGCGGCTCCAAGTTCGGTTATTCCCCGATGGATGTTATGAATATCACCCAGTCTCTGCGTGATAACTATAAAGCCATCTCCTATAACCGGACAGACTGCCAGTACCTGACCTCCAGGCAGTATGAGCAGTCCGGCGTTACGATGGATGCTGTCATTCAGAACATCGGATTCAGACCGAAGCTGCTGGATATGTCCATCAAGTCCAGATGTTTCAATGACAAGTACACCACGGAATCCGACGGTGCTCACACGGCCATTATCCCGCAGGCAATCCATGTTGACATCCATGCGATGACGGAGCGGGAGCGGAATGTCTATCTCGCTATCTGTAAGTACTACATGGCACAGTTCCTGCCTCCGGCCAAGAAGGAGAAATCTCGTCTTGCTGCGCCCCTGAACGACGGCGGCACGTTGGTAGCCACCGCGACAAAGACCATTGAGCCAGGCTATATGACCATCTTCAAAAAAGACGCTGATGTGGAGCCAGACGATATCAGCCCTCTTTGCAATTTGAAGACAGGAGAATACAGCGCCGATGTGACGGATGCCCATGTGCTGGAGAAGGAGACAAAGCCCCCCGCACGGTATACCCAGTCCACACTTGCCGCAGATATGACCTGCATAGCCAAGTACGTGGATGACCCCACCGCGAAGGCTTTGTTGAGGGAGAAGGACAAGGAGAAGCCGGACGAGAATGGCTCCATCGGTACACCGGCGACGCGGGCCAGCATCATTGTGGGCCTTATCAAGCACGGGTATTTGATGGATGACGGCAAGCATATCATCTCGACCAAGAAGGCACGGGAGTTTTACCGCATCTTACCGGATGAGATAAAGAAAGCGGACATGACGGCCTACTGGTGGGCCCTGCAAGAAGATATCCGCACCGGCGCACGAGATTACCATGTGCTGACGGACAGCGTGTTGGAGACCGTCACGCGCATCGTGCATACCAATTACCCGAGGCTCTCTGAGGACCTCTTAAAGGAACTGGCCACAGGGGATTCAGCAAACCGTCCCAACCTGGGCAAATGCCCTCGATGCGGCAGTCCCGTCATTGAAGGAAAGAAGGGGTATGGCTGTTCAGGCTGGAAGAATGGGTGCAAATTTGTGATTTGGAAAAAATCAAAGCACCCCATGCTTCAGAACTGCTCCATCAGCGCCAGCAATGTGAAGACATGGCTGTCCGCCTCCTGGAAAGAAGAAGTTGCCGATGGACAGAATACCGGCAGACTGGTATCCGGCAAGACCGTCCACTTCAAAAAGCTCCTGTCTCAGAAGAAGGAAAAGAACTTTGAAGGTGATGTATTCTTGGTTGATGACCCTTCTAGCGAGTATGGACCCGGATTTAAACTGGCTATCGGCGATGATAAGGTCGTATTGGGGAAGTGTCCCAGATGCGGCGGAGATGTTACCGAGTTTTCTTTGGGGTTTTCCTGCAGTAGCCATAAATCTGGCTGCGGCTTTGTGATTTGGAAAAAATCAAAACTGAAAACACTCAGCAAAATTACCTTCACAGCAAGCGATGTGAAAGCGTTTCTCGCAGGAAAGACCGTGAAAAAGTCCAATCTCGTTAAACGGGACGGGAGTACATATGCCGCTTCACTGAGGATGAAGGATGACCCAACCAGCCAGTACGGGCCGGATTTTGAGCCGGTTTTCGAAAAGTGAGGCGGGCTATGACCTATCGGACACACATCCTTGGCGGCGTGGCAATCGGAGCAGTTGTCACGACTGCCGCAGGGCAGGGGTACTTTGGCTTGCCCCCGCTCTCTACACCTGCTATCTTTGGTACATTCATAGCAGCTATGTTTGGAAGCGTTTTCCCAGACATTGACCAACCTAAGAGCAAAATAGGACAGCAGATTCCCATTTTATCCAAGCTGATGCGGGGCACGTTTGGGCATCGTGGCTTCTGCCACAGCCTGCTATTCCTGCTGATTCTGCACTTCCTGGTCGTTCGCTTCCTTCCATCTATGGCCTTTTACAGCCTTGTTTTCTGCTTAGGAGCTGCAACGCATCTATTCTTTGATATGTTTAATAGCCCTGGAGTTCCTCTTTTCTGGCCAGTCAGAATCCGGGTGCGGATAGCAAAAATCAGAACGGAGTCGCAGTTTAATTCCAAAGCGGCGAATCTTCCTGAAAAAATATTTCGGGGGGTTATCTGCACACTTGACGTTCTACTTGCTGTCAATATGGTCGCAGTTCTGAACGGCAGTTTCCCAGCCGTATGAACAAACTATAAGTAACCCCCGCCAAGAAAGGAGGTAGGGGCATAGAATTTTCAATATGATGCCCAACACCTATGACATATGAAGATAAATTGACCGTATGCAGAATGCGGCTGAATGGAGCCAATATTTCCTCGATTGCCGAAGAACTTGGATGCTCTTACCAGACAATCTGCAACTTTCTGAAAAAGCTACCGAGAGTGGAACGGCCGCTTCGGGCGCATCCAAATCGAAGCAATAAGAAGCTGATGGCCGTTTGCGCGGATTATTTGGCAGGGGCATCCATTGGAAGTCTGGCAAAGACCTATCGTATGTCGGAACCGGAAGTCCTTGAGATTTTTTCCTACATTGCGGAGAAGAAGCCAATAGCCATTCGTAACTCCCGCTATCCAATCCTGACCAACTGGATGAATTTGAACGGCTACACAGTGCAGTCATTTGCGGCCTTATTGCAGATACCAGCCAGCAAGTTGAGCCGTATTATCAATGGGCGGGAACACCTGAGGTATGAAACTGCCATGCAAATAAAGGATATTACTGGATTGCCGCTGCGAAAGATATACAACAACGTACTCAATACCCCAAAAGAGGAAAGTGAGGCTTCACAGGTAACGCTGGAGCCTCCTAAAAAGCAGAAAGAGGTTGCGGCGGTATGAGCAGAGAGCGAAGAAAAGTTGTTATAAAACTGATGCTGGGTGTCGCAGCTATTTCTGTATGCTGCCTGTTCATCATATTTGTCATGCGAGCGTGTTCTTCCAAGGATGATACTTCTGATTCTGGTGATACCCCAATTATCAGTAATAGTAGCGAAAGCAATTCCCTTTCTGGCAGTGGAGTGGAAACGGACACTTCAGACAATCCCCTTTCCAACTACGCAGACTATGAGGATAACACTGATTATGAATCCCTGGGGAACTATATGAACGACCGCATCCTCACCTATGATTATGGCACGGGTACGATATCTCTCGGCGTTGACATTGGTATGCAGGATTACATCTATCTAAACCCGGTCTGTTCCGAGGCAACAGCCGAGGAGGGAAAGCAGGTGGGCTTTTTCATTACAGCCAGCAGCCCCAGATTGGACATCAGTTATACTGAAGGTGCGGCGGCAATAGATGAATTGAACGCTCAGGAAGCTAATCTCATCATGTTAGGACAGACCTATGATACAGCGGCTCCTGCCAAGTATAAATCCGCTGAAGACTATGGCATTCGATGGGAGCGGGATGAAATGGAAATTAACGAAGATAACGGTGGTACTACGCTTTATATCCGGGCAGTTAATCTCAGCAGCGGAGAGCTCATTGCCATGTGCAGAGCCACCATCGTTTACGATGCGGATACAGATACCCACCATCTGGACACCCTAACATCTTCGGATGTGGTCGATACTGGTGAGATGACCCAGGAAGAAAAGTCCGTGCTTGTTCAGGATGCCATTGCCTTTATGCAGACGACAGGTAACTTTAATCCGCCCAGCGAAACTGACTGGACGAATGCAGCAGCCACAGCAAAGGTCGAGCACATACCCGAACCTTATTTCACGCAGTTTTCCGACACCGAGGGCCAGCAGGCAAGGTCTTTTGACTTTCCGTATAACCGTTGTGAAATTTGGGCGGTAAATCTGCAATTCCAGACTGGCTTCATCACCGCGTATTTTGCACCATATTTACAAACACTTGGTATGGAGTCTATGACAGCCCCAGGTGAGACTGACATCGACCTGCGCCCCATCGGATATGCGTGCTTGAATCCATTTACAAAGGACACCATTCTCTGGTAAAAGATTCTTCTTAGGAGGACAGACTATGCCAACAATCATTGAAAATACCCAGCAGGTCAACGCCCTTAATGAAATCGAGGCGGCGCTGGCAATCATCAAGTCCATCAACGCTATCATTTCGGCAGAGAACGGAACGCTGGCCATTGTTTACAAGCCGGAAAAGGGGCGAAAGGTGCAGGTGGATGTGCCAGATGCGTCCCGGGGTAAGGCAATCGGGATTCTGAACACCACCAAGGACCGTTTGGTCAAAGATGTGAAAGTCAAAGCTGCTAAGTTCCATATTGGCCTTGATGAAGCAGATTTGGCCTGTATGGGGGATATCCCGCAGGACGGCTCAGTAGACACAGATGAGGCACAGAATAGCCAAGGGGAAGTGCCAAATGGAGGGTACATGGAATCTTCTCCTACAGGGAAGAACTCCACCTCAGAATTTGGTGAAGACCTGGAAGAAAATGAGACATTGCTTTAACTGCCAGCCACCACGAAATTGGAAAAACCGAAATCATAAGACAAAGCAACAGGCGGTGTTTAAGCACTGCCTGTTGCTTTGTCTAAAAGAAAAGGGCTGGACGCTAAGTCCAGCCCTTTTGAAACTTAAAGTTGATAGTACGCCAGAAGTTGACCTGGATTGTTCTGATGGTAGTAGACTAGATATGGACAGCCAGGAAAGAACTCTCCCTTCTTATCTCGCACCAGAAATCGGTAGTAAGTGGGAACCTCATCGGAAGTACAAAAGGAAACGTAGTAATCAGAGGATATTCTGGCAGTTTTCTGCACATTATAACAGAGCAGGGATAGCTCTACGATTTTCCCGTCCCGAAAGTCCAAACGAGATGAAATTCCCAAGTAAATGAAGAAAGCTGAAAATCCGAGAAGAACCAAAAACTTGGGCGACATAAGAGAAATTGATATTACAACTCCGAGCAACGCAGAGACTATCGCAGCAAGGTATAGCTTGATTTCCCTGTCTGCCAATGCTGTGGGCAGCTCAATAGACAGAATTTTGCGCTCATCTGCTTTTTCCTTTTCCTGGACGGCGGATTTCACCTCATCTGAAATTGTGCTGTCAGAATCATCGCTGGTGACTTGATATGATTTTTTAGAGGCAGAGACTGTACTATGAGGCGCATCGGCAGGCTGATTTTCAGAGACAACATTATCTTCCTGCTCTGGCTCAGGAAAGTGGATGATTTTCGGCTCTTTATCGACCATGGCAGTTATCCCTCCTGCTTTTGTTGTGCCTGTGCCTGTTGCTGGGCTTCTATTTGTGCCTGCTGTACTGCCTCTGCATTAAGCGCAATAGCTTGGCTGATGGTCTCATCAAGGGCCCTAGCCTGGGAAGCAAATTCCCGCTTGGCATCTGAGGTGACATCAATGTCGTTTGTGTCATGCAGAGCATAAGAAATCGTGATGTTGTTGGAGTTGAAGTCTCCAATTTCGGCCGCGATTGTTGAGTCAATTTTAACTCGGATATAGGCAGGCGTCAATTTTGCCTCTAAGCTGGCATCTTTCAAAAGCGCGGTACGGATATAATCCAACCGCTCACCAGCCGGAATAGCCAAGTAGGCTGAGTATTGTGGGTAGATACTTTCCTGGTCTGCATTCCAAATATCGCAGATAATCATAGAGGCGAAGGGATATTTTTTTTCACTGGTTACGGTTGTAATAGTCCCGTCTTCTTGCTGAGTAGTTTGGCTGGTTGTCTTTTTGGTTACATTGATATCAGCTTTAGCGCCAAAACTAAGCAGGGAAGAGTCAGCGGTAGCTTCGTCGAGGGGGAGCGTCACATAAGTCATACCCGCCTGTTCATTCACCCACGGGTTGGAGGCAGGTGTATATGTAGCACTCTCGTCGCCGGAAGCAATATATCCGCCCTTCGGTATATATTTGTTGACGACCATTCCAATAAGGTTATTGACCACATCCCACTGATATAGAATGCGTCCATTAGCTCTCAGAAGTTCGTAGTCAGCAGCACTGATTTCAGCGGACTGCACATTGTCTGCGGTAATCGTATCCCCAGGAATCATGATATCTTTGACCTGAATGACCTGGATATTACTAAGCGTCGGGTCTGGCTCGCTTGTCTGCTGAGGGGGGGCGTTGGGGTCTTGCTGGCTTGAGGATGGGGGCGTGACCTCCGTGCTGCTTGCGGGTGGGACATCCGGCGGTTCAAACACACGGTTGACTGCAGGCGTAATGACGAAAACCATCAATAAGAGAAAGATGATTCCAATAATCACCATATGCATCCAAGTTAATGGCAGCCTCTTTGATATCGGAGTACGGAGTTTCTCCATAATGGAGTTTGTCTCACCGTCGCCGTTCCGCTTAAGAAAAGCAAAAAGACCCTTCGCTCTATCAGCAAGGGAGGAAGTAGAGTCATCGCTGTCGTCAACAGCCGTCTCGTCACTGTCATCCTCATCTTCCGGTTCTTCATCATCGGGAGGTGGGGGTGGGGGAGTGTTGATGATGGCAAGGCGTCCGTTCCATTCACCATTGGAATCTAGGTAATAAAAGCGCTTTGTTTTTTCGTCATACAGACCAGTTTGCTGGAGGTTTCCAATTAAAAATGTGCGTTTTGGAAGGGATTTGATGTTTTCAACATCTTCTTGCGTGAGTTTTATTGTTGTGGCGTTGTTATCCTGTCCAGTGTCGGGAACAGCCATTTGAATCACTCCTTTTCTGTTATACAATAATATACCATGCAATATTAAAACAGTCAATTTTGAAAGGGGGAATCTAATTTTACTTAAGAAAGTTTTATGAAAAAACTTTCGTTGATAAATTATAATTATTGACCAATTCATTATCATGTGGTATAATCCTACTATATAGATACAATGAAATCCGACAATTTTCTATATTAGAGAAATCGAATATTGTGTTATGTAGTACAACGATTCTGTAATATCACTTACAGAAAAGCGAAAGGAGGCTGAATAAAAAGTGGGAAATAAAACAATCTCAAGCAAGAACCAAGTCAATCAGTCAAAGCAGGAGAAGAGTTCCAGCACAGAAATACAGAAATCTAATCGTTCCAATTATAAGAAAGTTCTTGTTCGGAGAGACTTGCAGGTTGAAAAGCTGCCTGCAGATTATGAGAAGGCTCTTTATGACTATGTGGATACCTATTTGGATTTTATTAAGAAAGACTTAGAGCGGTATGAAATGAAGGTTGCAGCGCTGGCCGCATACAAGAAAGAACGAAGTACAGTCGCAGTTGGCGGCGGTCGTGTTAAGACCCGAGTTTTGAAAATAGATTTTGGAGAAAGCAGCCTAGCTCCCCTGATGGAGATTGCTGACTTAAATTACTATGATTTATTCAACAATGTGTTTGGTTCGTTGATTAAAGAAAAGAGGGAATCCAACGGGTTTGCGGTCGTCCAGCCTTGCCAGATGAAACCGGATGAGATGGAACTCCAGAATATTTGTGACTCCCTTGCTGATAGTCAATTTGAGAAACTCCGTAAGTTGGGCCTGAAAATGTCACCATCTTTCTGGTCTACACCTCAGGCTCAAACATGGACGCCGACAGAACGGGTATGGGCAATTATTGGGCGGAAGCTACCTGTTCGAGCCAGAGGTTCTATGTTCCCAATCGAGTTGCGAACACCCGGTATTGTAAAGGCGCTGAATGACAAACATCATGATACAAGAATTCCTATTGAAGACATTCCGGCTATTGCGGAATACTTTCATATATCATTCCATTGGCTCGTAATGGGCTCGGAAAGGATATCTGCTACAGCCAAGTATCCAAGGACAGAAAATGTGCTAACAGCCTACTGCTTTATGTCTGAGGCGGCAAAAAAAGATTTTTTATCGGTTGCAAGGTATATCGCCGAAAAAACCAATGCAGGAGAGGAGGCATGAGACATGGAAACTGAGAAAACCCCTAATTTTACCATTATTGTGGCCGACTCCCCAAACGAAGAAGCGCTTGCCAGCATTGATGAAAAGGCGGCGAAAAAGCAAGCGGAGGTAAAGCACACAGAAGAAATTTTGGAAAGAGTAAAGGCTATCAAAGCTGGTCAAATCCATGTATATCCGGCCGATGTACAGGCTCTATATGGCGAATACAACGCGGTTCTTCGAACAAAACTCATCGCTGCGGTGCTTGATGCTTGCAGAAGTGAGATTAGCAAGAACATAAAGCCGGTTATCATCGATAAATATGGCCGTTCACAGTACGCAATAGCAGAAGACTGCGGACTAGACCCAACGGCTGTTGCTAAAGCGTTGAAGCATAAATTTTACCTGCCTGCGGATTCCTGTGAGAAATTCTGTTACAAGTACTTGAATAAAAGTGTTCATGAGGTGCTGTTTGGGG
>ULUV01005074.1_pt1 | contig 17222 bp, 18 predicted proteins | sample 1958921 | NCBI WGS metagenome assembly ULUV01 (sample SAMEA4835772, study PRJEB28245) | human gut metagenome | biome: gut microbiome; material: fecal sample | place: Denmark | collected 2008
ATAAAGTGCTGCGAAAAAAGATGAGCTTACCGCCGCAAGTCCCCCTGATGTCAAGATAGGGGCAAAAACTTTTTAAAAAAAATCGCAAAAAAATAAGCCCTACAAGGCTTTCCGTCAGTTCTGAACCGACTTGAGCCTTCCAGAAAACGCTCCATCATATAGATTCGCATGAGTGTCCTTGCGTCTGCATTGTTCTGTTTTGCAACGCTCTTGATACGTCCTTTTATCTGTTCAGGTGTAAATCCCATTTACAGTAGTACCTCCATATAATTTCGGATGATCTTATCCACTCGAAATAGCTTTGCATACTTCATCAGTTTATTAAGGTCCTTATCTTTTCTCCCGACATACGCTTTTAATACTGCATTGAAATCCTGTACTTCTATAGAACTTCTACTCCGCACCAAGTCGCAAATTGTCCGTTCCAAATCGTACATAGGAATTTCATTTCCCTGATTGCTTTTTACGATTTGCTTGCCAACGTCAAGAAGTTCCTTTTTTACTGTATAAACCTTATAGCCATCCTCTTTCAAGCGGTGAACATTATATCCACTATAAATCGTGAGTGTATGAACAAGCGGTTCCCGATCTGTCAGCCCATAATAATAGAACGCTTCATCATGAGAAAACACTCCCATCGGGCAGCGGCGGTGCAGCATTTCTAATTCGTCAATCCAAGTATCTTTTGCTGCGTATACGCCATGTCCGACTTGCTCGTATTCATTGGCCTTTACATATTTATAAAACTCAAATTTCGTTAAACCTACTTTTGTTGCAAGCTGCGGTGTTAAAAACTCATGTGTTTGAGCCAAATTGTTCATGTTCATCATAAGCGTCACCTCACCTTCGTGCTTATATTGTATTCCAAATAAGCACGAAAGTCAACGCAAACTTTCTTTTGTGCTTATTTCATTTGCAATATTAGCACATTCGTCCACTCAGCCTTACTTGATGCCCCTTATTCAATGTGCTATACTTAAACTATGAAAATCGATCAAAGGAAGTGCATTTGTCATGAGCAAACGACTTGTTGCTTCCAATGCCTGCTCCAAGGTCAGATTGTCATGGAACTCACCCATCACTGGGAACTCTGCACACTCTGCCACATAAAAGCTGATGCTTGCTTCCGGCGCAGGCTTCTCTGCCGCCAGCTTTTCTTTCATCGCTTCTGCCCGCTGTGTTTCTGCACGGTAGGACTGTTCCTGAAGATATTCAGCGCTAATCACACCGCACTCAGAAACGCTGTGTCCGTGTTCTGCCAGAACTTCTTCCATCACTTCCTGCACGGGTCTGTACTCGTCTGTTTCAACAATGCCACCGTCCATTACTGTGAAGTCCTTACTATATAAGGTATAGTCGTAGCCGTCCTCGCTGGTCTGGATGTGAAAATAGCCATCGTTGATCTCATAGGCTACCGCCACATCCCCCTGATGTCAAGATAGGGGCAACAAATTTCTCAAAAAAGGCAAAAAAATAAGCCCCACAAGGTTTTTCTGACAATTTTTTGAATCATCAGAGCCTTGTGGGGCTATCTGTCATTTTATGCTATTTTGTTTTATACCGCCTGCAATGGGGTATCTTCCATCACTTTCTTAAACTGTTCAACAGTCATTTTAGCTTTCGTTGCAGCACGTTCCAGCGACAAATCACCTTCTCGAACAAGCTGAACCAGCATCCGAATTTCACCAATTTCGATGCCCTCCTGCCTTACGCCCTGACTAAGATTGCACACTTCAAGCACCTCTCTTTCCAGTTCTTCGCTCATTGCAATGCCAAACTCTTCTTTCAGAATCTTCTTCTCCGAACTCGACCTTGTGGAAGATAACAGCACTTCCATGAATTTCAGGATTCCTTTGTGATTCTCCGTCCCTGGCTTGCCTAAGCAAATCATTACAACGCTCATCAAATCGTAGTTTTCGGTTTCTTCCTGCACTTCTCCAATCAACTGTTCCGGTTTAATGGAGTACCGGGTAAGCGTGTTTTCAAAACCATCTGACGGCTGGGTACAAATCCAAATCGAATAGACCTTACGAATTTTCCCGTATTCGGATTTTGTAAAAATCGGGCCGTGCTGTGCAGAAATCATTCTGCTACAATAATAGATTGCCCGTTTCGTCAATGGGTATTCCGGCTTGAATTTTGTCTGTGCTTCCACATTGATAATCAGACGAATGACTTCTTCCTGTTCTGTGCTGTCCGCAGATTTCGGTGCGATTGCGTCAAAGCGAACATCGTAGAACAATGTTTCCTCGGTCAGCGTAGAATCCTCGTTGTTACTGCCCTTGATTACATCTGTTGACTTTTTGGGTCTGTTCGTATCATCGACATGAACACCAACAGAACCAACCTCCGGGGTTCCCTCGATGTATTTCTCAACAATATCATCTACGGTACAATCGCTGTATTCATTCACACAGCCTTTCATGATCTGTGCCAGAATCTGTTTGTTTGCCAACAGCTTTTTCGCTGTTCTGTCATATCTCGAATCATACTCTGTCTGATCTATCGTGTGGGCAAGCTAATTTTCCACTGTGCCTTGCTTTTCCATCGGCATTCACTTTCTCGCAGTAGATTCAACAAGAGCGTAAACTCTCCTATTGTGCTTCCATCTTACCATAATTCACCGCCCGCATCAAGCGACTAACTGTAAACTTTTCTTGCGTGGAGTTGTCCATATTATCGCATTCTTCGCCACTGTTATATCATGGACAACTAATTATTCTGGAACCAACTGATGTAAGATTCACATTTTCAGTCAGCACTCTCCCGTTTTCTATCTGCATCGCATCCGTTATCTTAAACGAAACAAGCCGCTGCTGTGGAAAAGCTCTTCCGAGCAGCCGATAGGACATTTTCTTGTCCCACCCAGAATCCCCGTAAATCATGCGAACCAATGCCATACACTTGATTTCATCGCTATTGGATTCATCCGGCTTTCCCACACGATGCGCTCCTGATTCTTCTGCTCCACACGCCTGTACAGCTATCTGTTTCATTTTGCGATTATACAGAAACCGATAGTGTGACGGCCATTCTAACGCTTCCAGCGTTTTTCTGAAGACCGTGATTCGTCCCTCTTCCTCGCAGAAACTCATGCCAAGTCCTGCCTGTTGCTCCGTTTTCTGTTCTGTTTTCTGCATACTGCTCACCTCCCGCAAATGGACAGACTATTCACTTATGCAACCGGCAATCAGTCCTTTCCAGCTTCAGGAACGATCTTTCCTGTTAGAATCCCCATTGACACATACCCATCCATTTGCTGGACTTCAGATTCTTTTCGGTGTTCTTCCACAGGCACACCAAAAGTTCCCACAATATCATCTGGGTAGAATCCTTTGCGGCTATCCACAGGTTTTGTTGCTGCAGTATTATCCTGCGAATCTGCTGCATTCTTTTTTCTTCTCTGTCCCTCATGGAAAATTTCTGGCACAAGAAGATCAAAAACATACAAAGTTTCACCCTCAAATGTAATCCTGTACCCTAACATTTTATATCGGCACTCGCTGTCCCATCCCATTTCTTGATAAACTAAAGTCGCAAATGGCTTGCAGGACATCTTCCGGCTTTTGCGCTTATCCGGTTTTGCCACGCACCAACGCAGAGCGTCCTTGTCATTTTCATCACACCCACGAACAACGATACGCTTCAAATCATTGTTGAACATGACATGAACGTAGACCACATCCTCCAGCCCTGTGATACAGGCTGTATTGAATGTGATACTATCTTTACGAATCACGATTGCTGGGTCACGCAGATGGGCGAACAGTTCCTTTCGCACGACCTGGTAGCCATCATACGAAAAGGCACTTTCCAGTTCTTCCGCCCGTGCGTCTCTATCATCCTGCACAATCTCCTTCTCTGGCGGCATGATTGTTGTGTTTTCTTCATTCATCTATAATCAGTCCATCCTTCCATTATCTTCTCCGCTTCATGGAGCAACTTATTTAGACTTTCTGCCGTAAATATGTTCATTTCCTCTATCTCCGACGCAGGACGAAATACATCCCAGTTTCCGGCATAATGCTCCTGCCGTAAGATACCCACCTGCGCAATACTTGTAATCGGCTGTCCAAATGTCCCAGCCCACTCTGGTGGGAAAATGTAAATCTTCTTTCTGACCGTTTCGCCCTCATCTTCTTCGGTGTTTTCCTTTGGAGGCAGAACGATTTCTTCCACCTTAATCATTTCAGGCTCATCAAATGCGAACAGCATCATTTTGTTATCGCCCTGTTCCAAAAACTGACCACGAAACCGATAACGCAAATCCTCATCCCATTCCATGATGTCAAATAAAGTCTTTGCAAGTCCACGACAGCCCAAAGTGCTTGCACACCAACGTCCCTCTTTCAGTCTGCCCCAACGGATCGCGTTTGGATTATTCTTGTTACAGGGGCGAATGGCAATGCAGCGTTCAACAGAATTTAACAGCAGCTCCACATATTCAACATTTTCAAACTTTTTCAAGCAAGCGGTGTTAAAGCGCAATCGTCCATTAGAAATCGTCATGGCCGGATTCTGCATGGTAGAAAAATACTGTGCCCTGACCACTTCATAGCCCGTCAGATCAAGACGTTTTTTCACATCCGCAGCAACAGTGGCATCCGGTTCTTTCATCACGCTTTCAGAGGCTTCCCTGTATTCTTCTGCCGAAAAACCTGTCCAATCCTTATCAAAAGGCACATATCCTCGCAAAATCCCATCTTCAACCACGCTTAACACGGGCAAGGGTCTGTTTTTCTTTGAATAATTGCGGGATGCCCGCAGATGATTGGCTGCATTGAAAACTTCTCTGGAAACAATGGCTTCATGGTGATTCTTCTGCCTGTACTGTGTCCGGTCATTATTGTTTTTCTTTGATTTATGTGTCAAAAAGTTCGGTGTAAAGGTCTTTCTTGCCAGTACATCACCACAATGGCGCTCATTTGCCAGAACACCTGCAAGTGTACCGGGATTCCACTCCACACGCCCCAGCTTCGTCTTACGGCTATACTCCATCAAAAGGGTTGCAATTTCCGTAAGCGAATATCCATTCAGGTACAGGTAGTAAATCACCTTTACTGTCTGCGCTTCCTCCGGGTTAATTACAAGGTTGCCTTCCTCGTCTTTATCGTATCCAAGCAATGCAGGGGTCAGGAACAAGCCACGGCTGAACCGCCGATCAATCGACCAGTTCATAATGATAGATTTGGAATGCGATTCTTCCTCTGCCACAGATGCCAGAATCGTCAAAATCATGCGTCCATTGCTGTCCAGCGTATAGATATTATCCGCTTCAAATTTCACACCCACAGGCGGATTCAGATTTTTCAGAAGTTCAATCACAGAAAGGCAATCAACGATATTTCGAGCGAAACGGGCAATGGATTTTGTAAGAACGAGGTCAATCTTGCCTGCCTTGCAGTCCTCAATCAACTGCTGCATCCCTTTTCGGTGTTCCAGAGATGTGCCGCTAATGCCCTCATCCGCATAGATTCCAACAAATACCCATCCCGGCTGTGCCTGAATATAATCCGTATAATAGTTTTTCTGAAGTTCATACGAAGAAGTCTGTTCATCATTATCGGTGGAAACACGGATATATGCTGCCACACGCCGAATCACAGAACTCGTTTCCAAATCTTCTATGATTTTGGCAGGGATGACCTCCAATTCTGATATATCCACGCCCTTATAACGGTCTCTGATTTTTTGCTTACGGTCTACTGCTTCTACTTCACCGATAATCATGTACTTTTCCTCATTCTCCCGTATGGATGCTCCAATACCATTGTCGCATCTTCCGATAACTTCGGATAGCGAGTTCTTTCTTCGTATTTTCTGCGGTTCTACGGCTGATTCCTTCATCTTTCATCCGCATATAGATTTCTCTTGCACTCATATCGCCATCAGAAAGCAACTTTTTTATCAGATATGCTGCCTTTTCTGTTTTTGACTCAAATTCCGGCACTTCAGGTTCTGCCGATGGAATGGATGCACTCCGGCACTCCAGCCATTGAAAACCTGTCTCTGCTGTTATGGAAAATCGGATTTCTCCATCCGACGGAGCTAGACTGTTCTTTATCTGCCGGACAATGCGTATATTCGCATCTTCCGAGTCACGCTCCACCTGCAAAACGCTTCGAGCTGCCGCCACAACATCTATACTGCCAAGACTCCGATACAGACCTTTCGTTCCCTCTTTCTTATTGAGGTGACCAATCAGTACAATAGCACAATCATAAACTGATGCCCACATTCCAAGTCTCTGCATCAGCTTTCTGGCTCTCCCTGCAATCTGGAGATCAGAATCGCTCCCTAAATACGCCTGAATCGGGTCTATGACTACAAGCCATGGGCGAAATTCTATAATTGCCTGCCGGATGCGCTCATCATCCAATGTCAAACCGCTGTATGTTTCTTCATTGATAAAAGCTACTTTTCTACAATCTGCGCCGCATCTTTCCAGTCTGGGTTTAATGGTATCTGATACTCCATCTTCCGAACACTGGTAGATAACCCTCTGCGGCATCCCAACAGGCTTTCCATCCGGTGTTTTCCCACCCTTAGAAAGTTCCGCAATCAGATTCATCATCATGGTTGATTTTCCATCGCCGGGATCGCCTTGTAGCAATGTTATCTTTCCCACTGCAATGAATGGATACCACAACCAGCGAACAGAAGTTGCCTGTACATCACTATATAATGTAAGAATTCCTTTTTCTATCTTGTCTGCCATCGTCTCACCTTCCTATTCGCAGTCTTTTCCCACTTCTATTATAAAGCATTTGTTGCGTTTTGACTGCTACCCATCAGGTAGCATGAGTTGCTTTTTGCTACCTGATGGGTAGCAAAATATCCTAAGACCACAGAGCAGCTAGCAGTGTGTCCCTTTGCGGTCTTAGAACCTTTGATATAGAGTTGCTCTGCCTACCATCATGCGAGATAATTGTACTGCCTTATGCGGGGAATCATAAGGAGAAAAGCACATGGCTACTGATTATAAAGCTTTGGGCAAGCGCATTTCAAATGCCCGAAAACAAGCTGGTATCACGCAAGAGGCCCTTGGAGAGCAGCTTAACATGACACGAAAACATATTAGCGTAATCGAATCCGCTATCAAACGCCCAAGTCTTGATGCACTGGTTGATATTGCCAATGCTCTTGACGTATCGACTGATGATTTGCTGGTAGATAGTTTGATGCACTCGACTTCAACCTCAAATTCCGAAATTCACCGTCTTCTCTTGGACTGCAATGAAATCGAACAGGAAATTCTCACTCGGATGGTAAGAGAGATGAAAGCCATACTGTACGGTTTGGGAATCTGATTTTGTAGCCCGCTGATCATATAACAAAAAAGCCCGCATAAGACACAGCTGCACTTCGGATTACACCGGGGTGCTGTCTGTGGCTTATGCGGTCAAAGTCATTCCTACGGAATGAAATGCCCGCCTGATCGAGAAGATTTACGAATCCTCTCAACCAGACGGGCATTCTTTTTGCTCACCTTGCTGTTTCTATGCAGTTATGCGCCATACTTTTCCAATGCTCTCCGAATCACATCCTCACAGTTAAACTCAACTTTCATCGTCTGATCGTCATACAGATAAACCATGCTGACAAAAGCATCTACACATTCCTTGGTCAGACCGCCTATGTATGTTTTTTGACTTGCCTGCTTTGTCAGGTTGCGGATTTCTTCATCCAGTTCATCGGCACACTCCTGTTCTTCCTTTTCTGTCCGTATGCTATCCTGCAATGCAGCCAGTTTTTCCGAAAGGGTCTTTTTCTTTTCTATGTACACATCTCGCCGCAGCACACCGTCTGCATACGATTCATATAGTTTGATTTGCTCTACCCGAATGGCTTCTGCTTGCTTTTCCAAGTCCTCAATGTCCATGCAGCGCACCGTGACAGACTGCTTTTCCTGCATTCCCTGATTTACCACATCCAGCGCATAGAATACTGTTTTTATCGCACGAGCCACTTTTGCGTTCACAGAATATTCTCTGTAATAGCCGCCGTAGCATTTAGAGAACTTTCCGGCTGACCGTTTATAGCCGCAATAGAAAACCATTTCTCCATACTGCCTTTCGTGGCGAAGCTGCCGATTACAGTTTCCGCAGCAAATCTTTCCTTTTAACACGAAATCATCACCTACCTTATACTGAATTGGGGTCACGTTACGGATCGCTTTCTGTGCCTGATGGTATTCATCTCTTGTCACGATGGCTGCATGAGCGTTTTCTGCGATGATCCACTTATCCTCCGGGAGCGTCCGAACAGATGTAGTGTTTACGTCAATTTTCTTTCTTCTCCCCATAACCAGCGCACCAGTGTATTCATACCGTCTAAGGATTCTCCATACGATTGCTGCGTTCCATAACATTTCACTATCCGGGGCAATAATAGGATTGCTGCCCATCAGCAGATTCTTTCGTTTCGCATACAATCCCGGCGTAGGAAGATTTAATTCGTTCATGCCATAGGCGATCTGCGTTGTATTGCGGCCGGACAATGCTAATTCAAATACTTTTTTCACGCAGGGTGCTGCCTCCGGGTCAATCTCCCACCGCTGCCCACCTTTCTTGTTCCACACATATCCAAAAGGAACATTCGTGCAGGTGGCTTTCCCGTTCTTCCAGTTCGTTTCCAGAGCAGCCCGAATCTTTTTCGCAATATCCCGGCTATACATATTATTCACCAGATTGCTGACTGCCACTTCGATTCCCGGCGTTCCGTTGTTCAGTTTCATGCTGTCAAAGGAATTATTCACGGCAATAAACCGAACTCCCATCAACGGAAAAATCTGCTCAATGTAATCGCCAACACCGATATAGTCACGACCAAGGCGGGATAAATCCTTTACCATGATAACTTTTATATCGCCCTGCTTCAAATCCACGATCATTTTCTGAAAAGCCGGACGATTAAAATTCGTACCACTGTATCCATCGTCTACATACTCATCGACCTTATGCAGTTCCGGGTGCTTTCCCAGATAATCATTCAGTAAAGCTCTTTGATTTTTGATGCTGTTGCTTTCCTGCTGATCGCCGTCCGAACGTGACAATCGAAGATACACAGCACAGCGATATTGTCCATTTTCCTGAAAAAACATAAAAAGCCGATAACCCCCTTAATCTATTTGTCGTTCTGACAATAAACCAAGAAAATTATCGGCTTTAGTTAGCATATTCTGTTTTGACCCAAAGCCATTATCTCATATTTCGCGGTCCATGTCAACGCTTTAATGTGCTAAAGTGCAAATTTTCTTCTGCTTTCTTCTTTTTTTATTTCCGGTGTGTCCTTGCGCATTTTTTCAGCGTGTCCTCTAATCGGTTCTCTCCGGCAAACCTGATCTTTACGACCATTCCCCGGTCAAGATAGCAGTAGGGGTTCTTGATCTGTGAAACAAAATCAACCATCCGTTCTCGTTGCGACAGGTCTTTCTTGATTTCCACATCGTTGATGTCCACCAGTTCTTCACGGTTCACATCCCGAAGTTCCACCGCTGCTAATTTCTTCAAATCCTCAAGTGTATGCGTCATTTTCTGGTACATCAAATACCTCCCTTCACCTATAGCATTCTAAAAGGGGTGTTTGGCAACCAAATTTTGAAATTTCACAAAAATATTTTTTCAAGTGGTTGCCAAAAGGTGCTTCCAGAATGTTATAGGTATAAGGACAATTCTCGATTTTCCAGGTCGTGGGGCTTTTTTCTCTCTTAGCGCAAGATTCGCCCATAGCCGCTCAAAACTCACTCTCGTGGTTTTTCCCGGCTGGCAATCTTGATGGGGATTCCGTTCCCCATTCCCACGGTACGCACAAAATCTTGGATTTTGGCTTTCTGGCTCCACATAAATGTGTTCGCAGCCGAACGCCTACGGCTTATCGGGAGTTGCTCTGCAACTATAAAATGCAGGAGGATTATACTATGGCTCGACCAAAGAAAGAGAAATCACTTCATAGGGGAAAGCGGGTTTACATCCGTTTCACAGAATTGGAATATGAGCTGGTGGCCGGATACGCTAAAGATGCCGGATACCCGATTGGTACTTTTGTACGCAAACAGGCTCTCCGCGAAAAGCTGGAAGTCAACTATAATATCGTTGCCGATCTGGGAGAGATTCAGAATTTGACGGTGCAGGCCGCCGGCATCGGGAACAATCTCAACCAGATTGCCCGCTATTTTCACAGCGGTGGTCTGGCATCACGCGGAATGTTAGAAGAACTAAAAAGGTGCATTGCGGAAATTCGTGAACTGCGGCAGGAAATCGTTCAGCTTGGAGGTGTGTATCGTGGCAATTCTAAAACACATCGCAAGTAAAAATGCCAATTATGGGAGTGCCATCGACTATCTGAAATACCAGCATGATGAGTTTCATCTGGTTCCCGTTCTGGATGAAAGCGGGAATATGCTGCTTCGGGAAGAATTTTATCTTGACGGTTTGAACTGCAATCCCGAAACCTTCGACCTTGAATGTGAACTGTTAAACCAGCAGTACCATAAGAACAACACTTACGATGAAATCAAAAGCCACCACTACATTATCAGCCATGACCCCAGAGATAACGCCGACCACGATTTAACAGGAGAACGTGCACAGGCCATCGGGCTGGAATACGCAAAAGCTAATTTTCCGGGGCATCAGGCTTTGGTCTGCACCCATACAGATGGCAATAATGGAACAGGCAACATCCATACCCACATCATAATCAACAGCCTGCGCAAATCCGATATAGAGCCTCAGACCTACACCGAACGGCCAATCGACTGCAAGGCTGGATACAAGCACCACCTTACCAAAGACTATTTGAAGCACCTGCAAAAATCTTTGATGGATATTTGCCAGCGCGAAGGGCTGCATCAGGTCGATCTGCTCTCCCCTGCTGCGGATAAAATCACACAACAGGAGTACCATGCGCAGCGGCGTGGGCAACTGAATCTGGACATCGCAAACATGGAACTCCTGGGCGATGGCATTACACCCATGCACGCCACCTTTGAAACCGATAAAGAAAAAATCCGCAATGCCATTTCTGACATTGCGGAACGTGCCACATCTTTTGAGGAGTTTCAGCGATTATTAAAAGCAGAATACGGAATTTTGGTAAAAGACCATCGCGGACGATTCAGCTATCTTCCTGCTGACCGACAGAAATTTATTTCTGCCCGCGCTCTCGGTTCTAATTATGACCGCGACAGGCTTCTCCGCATTTTTGCAGAAAATGCGCGGAACGAAGAACGGAACAATCCTCATTGGGCAGCAGATGATCCTATGGCTATTTTGTTCATTAAGTCCGACCTGCGCCTTGTGGTTGACTTGCAGACCTGCGTAAAAGCACAGCAGAACCGCGCCTATGCGCAGAAAGTCAAGATTTCCAATTTGCAGCAGATGGCACGAACAGTCGCTTATGTGCAGGAACATGGATACGATTCTTACGAAAAACTCTCCGATACCACTGACGCCATTCAATCTAAAATGGCAAAAGCCCGAAGTGATGCCAAATTCACCGAAGCAAAATTGAAAAAAGTCAATGAGCAGATTCGTTATTTAGGCCAGTATCTTTCTACAAAATCAGTCTATGGTGATTTCTTAAAATCCGGCAATAAGAAATCTTTCCGTCAGGCTCATGCAGAGGATATTGCCAAATATGAAGAAGCCCTCCGCATCCTAAAGCAGCACTCCCCAGATGGAAGGTTCCCGACCATGAAAGACCTCCGGGCTGAAAAGGAGCAGCTTACCATTCAGAAAGATGCCCAGTATGACACCTACCACTATTTCAAAGATTACCACAGGGAACTCCAGACTGTATGTGCCAATGTAGATAACATTCTGGGAACAGAACGAGAAGCACGACGCGAACAGCAGCAATCCCGAAAGAACGAACACTCTCTATAAAACAAAAAGCCAGCCCTGGTCTTTCCTGCGAAAGACTAGGGCTGACCCTTTTCTACCATATTACTCTTAGAACAGGATTTGAACTGTCGCATCCTGAATCAAATCAATGAACTGCTCTTTCGTTATAACTTCTTTGCGGCAAATAATCGACTTATCCGCTTGCTGCCGTGTATAAGTCAATTTTCTATCATCGTGGCGAAGCTGCCGCACCGCATCCAAAGTCAGGGCTCCCTCACGATACATCTGGCACAAAATAAAGTCATTTGACTTAAAGGCCACCGAAATCGGAGAATCCAGCGCAGGAGTAAATTCAGAATTTTCCGTTAAGATACGCTCTGCATTCGTTTGGAACTTATGCGCATCCGTATCCTGCGTATAGATTGTCAGGCTGTCCACTCCATCATGATACCACGCGAATATTTCAGCAAGGATCGTCAACGAGATTTCTCCCGCATTCTTTTTAAGAGTGCGACCCGTTGACAGCGTTCTTCCATGGATCGGCCATTCATCATACAGTCGATTCATCCATTCTTCTGCGGAAGGCAAATCAATCAGATCTTCGGTTTTTACTTTCCTACGAAGAAAGCGCATCAACTCTGACACACGCGACACAGCAGCTTCAACGATGTAGTACAGGTTCACATCTTCAAAATTGACAAAAGTGCCGTACTTTGTTTCATCAATCCAACGAATAGGATACCCTTTTGCCTGAAGCTGTTCAACATAGGTGCTTCTGTATGTAGAATCCTCAATTTCTTCCATTACCCACTTTGGTATCAGAATCAAATCGTATACGCTGAGGATTCCATCAGATGGATAACTTCTCTGGCTCAACTCATGCATAAATGCCAGTGATGAGTTATCCATAAGTGCTATTTTGGTTTCCCCACCATATTCTTTATACTCTGGTATATTAAGCATCGGCCTCTCCCGTCAGCATTTTAAATTCACTTAAAACCGTTTTCAGAAATGCTTCATTGTCTTTATGGTATTCCACTTCCGGCTCATTGCGAATCGTCTTATTGATTTTCTCTTGCAGCGGACTTACATTTACTACATACGAAGGCCGTACAAGGGAATCATCCAATCCCAAATCGCGGAATCTCTGTGCAATATCTTCAACCTGCACATCAAAGTTTTCCTTAACTTCTTCCGCAATAGCCGTGTTCCCATTCTTTACTGCACTTTCATACAGAGAGATCAGCACCGCCTTATAGGGAGCTTGGAAAGCGTTCATGCACTGAAACGCTTTTGCTTGGAACTCCATATCCTTTAAGCCCTCAAAGTACGGCATAAGGTTTCCCAGAAGCATAAGCGCAGCAAAATGTTCTGCTTTTCGTTCTTCCATCAGGATTTCGGATTCAATTAAATGGTCAAAAGAAACTTCATCAAACAATAGATGATAAATTTCATGCCACACCGTAAAATACTGATTTGCTCTCGGAAGTGCCGTATTTATCAAGGGGATTCGTTTTCCATCCCGAACAAAAATTGCTCCGCTTAAATAGCGATTATCAATCGGCAGCTGTATCAAACCATATGGTCTTAAAATCTGTAACGCCAACTGTATCGGAGAATTTATCTGCATCGGATTGTATTTTGACCAGATAAGCGAAGCACTCTGCTTCATCTGTTCCTCGATAACTTCGTTCCTTTTGATAACTTCATCTAAGTTGGCTGCTGTAATTCGCTCACTCATAGCCTTCCGCCTTTAATAATAAACACTGCAAAGGTTTAGAATATCCTGTAACAAATCATACTCCATCTTTGCCTTATCATTCACCTGATAATCAATCGGCGCATTCTCTGAGAACACGGCATCTGCACTTTGTATTCTCGGTGAAAATCCCATCAAAGTATCCGGGTCAATGCTCAAACTGGTAAGAATCTTGTTCAAGTGCTTATCGAATGTACTTTTGCTATCTATCTCGCCATTCAAAATCTTATCTAAAGTAGGGCGAGAAATCTCTGTTTTCTTGCAGAACGATACCTTTGAGAATCCATTGCTGCGAATATAGTCCTTTAATTTTGTCCCTGTCAGTTTTCTCTTTTCAAAAAGTTCATCAAAACGCATTTTTTATCTCTCCCTTCTGCTATTATTATATACCATCAGCTTCGGGAAATCAATCGTAATGTAAAAAAGTTTTTTACATTTTTGATTCTACCGCAAAAAAGATGGCCTCCTTTTTGGGGAAGCCATCTCAACGATATTACGGTATTTTAACTTTTTCGGCTTCTTTCCTGTTCCTGCTGCGGCGTATTGTCTTTTTGTCGCCGCTCAGCCTGCTTAATATGCAGCCGATCAAGCACCGACCACCTGCCGCCAATGCGCCGGGGCTTTTGGGGTACATTGTTGACGCAGCCATCTATCATATTGTAGTTTTGCTCTGTGCCGGATTCTTTGGCGCGTTCCGCTGTACCGTTTTCAAAGAACTTCTGATGGTGCAGCAGTTCAGGCTTTTGGCCTTGTAAAAAAGCACTCATCTTTCTGGTAGCTTCTCCATCGAAACCTAAAGCTGTCTGCGTCACAAAGGCTCCACTCTCGTGAAGAATAATGCTCGGCGGTGGATTCTTCGTTTGTTCACTTCTCATCTGAACAAACCGCTGACCATCGACCTCTACTTCATCCGATACCAGCCATGTTCCTTTTTGCCCTGCCACCTGATAGCCGCCCTCATCAAGAATCAGGTATGTGCCGCTCTGGGGCTTTGGGAAAAAGCCGTTGAATCTCACCAGCCTATCCTTATCAACATAGAAAAAAGAGGTTTTGCCTGCCGCAGTCAATCCGATGACATCACTGACCCCAAATTTTCTAATTTTGAATTTGTCCGGGTTAATGCTTTCCATCTTTTTACGAATCGCTTCCGCGCCCATTCCCCGTGAAGCCGTACCAGAGTAGCCCGTGCCATAATTGTCTGCGGTTATCATAAAGCCATGCTGAATCTGGTATTCATAGCTGCGGCAGCGATACTCACGGTTTTTCTCAGAATTATCGATCTGATAGATTGCAAACACATCTGAACTCATTTTCCTGCATCATCCTCCGGCCTATGCCATTCCAGCTCCAGCCCCTTGAACTGCGGCTCAGTCAACCGCTGCATCTTCGGGATGGTCTGCTGAACCAGTGCAGCCATCTCTGCATCCTCTGCTACAAGCGGCTGAACCTCCGTCAACACCTGAATCGTATCTTTGAGTGTCGGCTGCTCAAACATCGCCATCAGCATCAATTCCAGTTCATCAAAGCGTACATTGCTCATAACTCCATCCCTTTCTTTTTCGCTTTCTTCGGCTTATCCTGTTCCTGTGCAGGCTGCTCCTGTTTCTTGGTTTTCAGACTGCGCAGGGCATCCAGAACAGACTTTTTCGTACTGCTGCGTTCCTGCTCCTTGCTCTTCTGCCGTGCCTCCATCAGTTTTTCCATATCGGAAATAGCCTGTTGCACCAGCTTATCATCCCTGAAATAGTTGATGGAATTGATGTTCTCACGCTGCACTTTATCGTTCACGACCAACTCATACATTCCAACAAAGCCGCCATCTTCCTCGATGCAGAATCCAATGCACTTGTCAGCGTTCATCCGTCCGGACGGAATCTTGTCATAGACTTCCAAGGCTTCTTCCATTGTCAGATGGTCGTGGAACTCTCCCGCAAACGTAAACTCCAAACACTCCGCAACATAAAAGCTGAGCGTTTCCTCCGGCGCAGGTCTTTCTGCGGCAAGCTTTTCTTTCAAAACTTCTGCCTGCTGTTCAGCCACCGTATCGGCCTGTTCCCGCAGTTCTGCCGCGTCCATGACCCTGCCCTCTGCTACATCACAGCCAAACTCTGCCAACAGCTCTGTCATAGCCTCCTGCACAGGCTTATCTCCATCCGTTTCAATGATGCCGCCATCTCGCTCCGTGAAGTCTTTATTATATAAGGTATAGTCGAAGCCATCGTCACAGGTCTGGATGTGAAAATAGGCATCCGGCAGTTTGTAGGCCAGTTCCACTTCCTGCACGGCTAACGCCCCCTGTAACGGCTGGACAACGTAATTCTGGATATACGGGTTATTCCAGCCCGGAACCGTTTTATAGTCCTCTACGATGGTGTCAAGGCCGTTCCTGCACTGCAAAATATCCAGTGAACCCGGCAGCGGATCAGGATTTTTCTCCACACCCAAGGCTTTCATATAATGGTACGGAAGTGCCTGATACTGCGACATTGCATCGTTGAGATTGCAAAACCGCTTAATTTCAAGCGGAACAGCCTGCCGGTTCTCGACCACATAGAATCGCTTTACAAATGGCTGTTCCAACTCTTTCTGCTTTTCCAGTTTCTCTCGGTACATCGTCACAAAGCCATCCAGTACAGCCGAATGGCTGGTAACTACCCAATCTGCTCGAAATTTAATGATTCTCGCATTATTCTCCGGGGTGCCGACTTGCTCCGCCCATTCCTTATTACTGTGAGAAAAGCGGTCATCATAGTTTTTGTAGCGCAAGGTATTCGCAAGAATGTACCCCACACGCTCCATACCATACTGCTTCACCACCTGATTGACTGCACCATCGCCAAGGTGCATCCCGTCATAATTGTCCGCAATCGCTTCATGGATTGCCTGCTTACACTCGCCGTTCAGCCTATAGGAGGTACGGTATAAATCCACCTCGTCATTTTCTTTGGCATAGCTGAACGGCTCATAGTAGACAGGCACATCCGAATAGTCCTGCGCGCTGTTGTCCGGCACCGGCGCAGCCTTTTCAATGATCTCCGATACCACATCATCCTTATTCGGCATATTCCATTTTTCAGAAAGATACTCTTTTACCGCATCCAAAAATTCATCATCGAAGCCGTTCCACAAATCCTCTGCCACCAGCTTGCCCTGCTCATCGACTGCAACACAAGCCGCCATATCGCCGTGTTCCTCATGCTCCAGCAGGAAGAACTTTTCCCCACCGATCTCCGTTTCATCAACGGCATACCATGTACCGAGATGCCCCTCGACTGCGATGTGGTCGGAATCGCCGTGGATCAGACCATTTCTTTTCTGCTGCTGTTCCTCCATGAACTCTCGCACGGTCAACTCCGCGCCTGTGAAGTTCAGCCCATCCTCGCCAAGTTCCAGCCGCCCGTCTGCGCCAAGGTCAAGTTCTTCGGCCATCAGGACAGATGCTGCATGGTTCACCACCACCGTTTTCTCCACTGTAATGGGCTGGCCGGGGTCGTAGTCCGAGCCGCGCAGATCATAGCGATATAAGCCCTCCGGCACTTCTTCATCCCGCAGTCGGCCATTGCTGAAAAGACCGGGCTTATCAAAGATTTCGATTTCCTGCAATTTTTCGTTCAAAA
>ULUV01008352.1_pt1 | contig 16703 bp, 15 predicted proteins | sample 1958921 | NCBI WGS metagenome assembly ULUV01 (sample SAMEA4835772, study PRJEB28245) | human gut metagenome | biome: gut microbiome; material: fecal sample | place: Denmark | collected 2008
GGGGTTATGTCAATCGTTCAAATTTATTTTGGACAGTAGTGATGCTTTTTTGTATTTTCTCCACGAAGAGAAAATATTTTTTTTCATCACTAAGGTTGAGCCGTCATCTGCAGATTGCTCCCCAGGATCGCCATTCTTATTTATTCTGTTATCCCAAGCTTTTTGGCATTGTTCAAGCTCCTCTTCGGTAATTAATCCAGAATTTGACCAAATATCGTTAAACCATTTCTTCAGTTCGGATATGTCACCTCTGAGTTCGATAAGGAGCTCTTTGTTCTTGTGTAACCCCGCATTTGTGAAATTCATACTTCCTACAAGAACAATGTCTTCACCTTCGACTCCGTGAAAAATATAGAGTTTGGGGTGAAAAATACCAGTTTTTCTGAGATTTTGGCTCGGGACTTTACAGCATGCACCAGGTAAGTTTTTTAGTATGGAAAAAACGCGGGGATCAGTACCACCTGAACTTGTTCCGACTACTAATTGAAAAAAAATATTGTCTTGTACTTGTTCTTTTGCCCTCCTCACTAGCTCCTTGAAGCTAGCCGTAGGCGTGACCCATGCGGAAACTATGTCAACCTTCGTTGCCTGAGGAATGAGCTCGAGAATGCGCTTCTCTTCGCTTTGGACAATTGACATTTCAAGATTCATTTTATTTTCCTCCTTGGTTTGTATTGTTAGAACACCGTTCGCGCGCGTGCGAGAATTCATTTATAAATTGAAGACTAAATAGCCAGCGCTTGCCAGAACGGAGATGGATCAATATTCGGATTGAAGACTGTATTCTTCTTTATCCAAGCATTCCTGACGGAAGTGATTCCTTCTCTGCTGCGTAGAAAATAACCACGCCTGGAAGCATCTAATTTCTTGGTTTCGGCCTCTTTGATAAGCTTCTCAAACATACTATAGTCTACATAGTTATCGCTTTCAACGATTCCAACGTACTTCCCTTTAGCCACCTGCAAACCTATATTCATCGAATCGCCATAACCACTGTTCGTTTTATCTATAATTCTGAAGCGGCTATCTTGCCCCTGAAAACTTTTAAAAATGGAAAGCGTCGAGTCCGTTGAAACCTCGTTCAAACAAATAACCTCGAAATCTTTAAGGGTTTGATTCTGGATGCTGAGTAGACATTGGTTGAGGCATTTCTCGACCTTATAGCAAGGAACGAGTATGGATAAAGTTGGCTCAGACTTCAATTTTAAATTAGTAGGTTAAGTTTGGAAGTTTACCGATATTGTGTATGTTTCATTTGGACTTTTACACATAAAAACAGATCGTTAGATAAGCATACTTCAAAACTTAGAAGCCGATATTCTTGCGAGTCTCTGTTTGTTCTTCCAACAACCGTGGAATCATTAAAGAAATAAAAGGACGTTAGGACGACGCTATTGCGAAAGAAATGGAAGGCATAGAAGGTTTTCACCGCTTAACCGACTTCATTCATTGAAACGAGCCCTACAGCTGACTTACAATCTTTGCTCCCTCCCCTTCTATTAACATCAATTGTCGGTTAGGAGACTTTTAGGAGAAGGGTTTAGCGTATTCACAGGCACAAGGAGAACGAAGGAATGTCCGAGAATAATTCAGAAAAGATTGAGATTAGCCGTCGAAGCTTTGATCTTGAGGAGGCCAAAAAAGGATCTCCTCTCCTTTTTGTAGTTGAGAAGGACGATGATAGGAATAAAAAACTATATTTACTGTCCCCGGAAGAACAATTCTCAGAGCTTGATTCCCATGCCTTTTATAAATTTCCTTGTTTCTTAAAGGTTGGTAACGATCTCTATGAACTCCACCTCACCCCAGGCGCTATAAACATCTCAACTCCAAGAGATGAAGAGAAAAAATTATTAAGGGATTTGAAAATTTCCGTTAGATCTTCTTTGTCAAAACTCAACAATAATTCTTCTGATTTCCTCAACAACATAAAAAAGATTGCTAAATGGGGCCGGATTGATAGGATCACTCCAAAAATTCCTGACGGCCTTAAGGGTGAAATGGTATCTTTTAAGGAACTTATTAGTCTCGAGCCGGGCTGGATAGGAGAAGGAGAAGAAGAAAAAAAAGAAAACATTGTGAATAAGAAGCTGGGAAACATCCTGAATAGCGGGAAAAACCTTGGAATGGCGATAACTTCAAAAATACTGCGGATAGCTAATCCACAAACATTCGTAATGACATGGAACCCCTTTGCTCCCGACGAGATTGAGGGAGCAAAATGAAAGTGACAAATTTCTCATTAAAGGTGATTCCATGCCAGTTAGAAGGATACTCGCAAAAACGATCGATACAGATCTCGAATACGAAGCCATCGGTATAGATTTAGCTAAGAATTGCGTCAGTGCTGCTCTGTTAACAACAGATGGTGAAGTGATCTGCATCGACCGCCTTGACTATTCTGAGCTCGAGAAAAGTGCTCAAACGCTTAGCCCTACGACGTTCGCCATGGAGCCGTGCACTGAAATGAATTATCTCGTTCAAAAGTTAGAGGCTTGGGGACATCGCTGTCTGATTATCGGCGGCAAGAATGTGAGGGATTACATTGAATCTCATTTTTCAGGCCAAAAAACTGATTTAAATGATGCTCAAGCTCTGGCTTTTCTAACCCAAGATACACAGTTAAGAACAATCACAGCCAAAGACCTGGAGCAACAGAAGTACGCGAGCTTAACAACGCTGCGGGAACAATATATCAAGCAATATAGACAAACCATCGTTTCTTTAAAGGGGATTTGCCAAGCTTGGGGATTGAATATATCGAAAGAAATCAGCGGAAAAGCTCGATTAAGAGAGCTGATTGAGAACCATACGGCATTTCCAAAGGAGTTGAGAGAAGGACTTGTCGACATGGTCACACACGCCCAAACAACTCAAAAGACCCTAAATAGAATCACCAAAACACTTGAGGAGTTAGCTAAGAACGATCAAATTTGCCAGCTAATTCAAACGATCCCGGGCTTGGGGCCGATCTGCAGCTGTAGGCTTCGTGCAACGATTGGTGATATCAAGAGATTCAAAAAACCCAAAGATTTTCCTGCATATTATGGCTTTGTGCCAAGAAGCATTGCTACGGGGCACAACGAGAAGAAAGGAAAGATCACCCATCGGGGAGACAAAACAATGAGGTCTCTAATGGTGCAAGGGGCCGGGAGCGTGATTAACATGGCCACTAAAGGAAAATTGAAGTCCAGACAATTAACGAAGTGGGTTTTGAAGAAGCAAAAAGAAAAAATGCCGTGGGGAAAGCTAGTCTGCGCTGTTGCAGCTAAGTTGTTACGAATAGTCAGAGCAGTTCTTAACAGCGGGCGACCATTCAACCCAAAAATAGCTGGGGTCGCAAAATGTTCATTACCAAAGGTACTCTAAAAATTTAACTTGAAGTTCGAGCACAATCGACTACAACAAAGCATGAGAAAGCCGAAAGGCCCGCTTCACAGCCCGGCAAAAAAAATTGGCATTAGCCAGTATTCGTTTAAGGGCATAAGCGGACTGCTCTTGAAGTTCATGGTAGGCAAATAGAATCAAATGAGATTCTTGAAACAGCCTGAAGAGATTGCTAGATTGGCCTCTTCCTGATGATGTCGTAGACGTAAATGTGTTTAACTCTAATAAACAACCTATGTTAACGGACCGCTAAAAGAGTCTTGCTTTGCAAGACTGTGGAAAACCGTTGCCTTAAATTACTTGACAACTGTCGGGGTTCCAGAGATTTTCTTGCCATTTTCGATTCTCCCTTTCCCTTGCCTAGAAGTTTAACTAACCTCTAAGCAGGGGAAAATTTTTAAATCAGGCAAGACACAAAATTAGTTACATCCTCCAAGACTAAGTAATCTAAATAATTCCTTTCCAGTCATAGATAGCACCTTCTAACACATCCGATAGAAGGTGCCAAAAATTTGTCAGAATATTAAGGTAAAGGATTTATCTTTTAGAAAATGATTTAGCTATCGATAAAGCTCTAGCCACAGCCTGATCCATATCGTAATACTTATAATCTCCCAATCTTCCTAAGAAGGTAGCGTTCTTTAAGGCCTTCGCTTCTTGAAGATACTTTTCATACAGGCGTTTATTTTCTTCGTTGATGATAGGATAGTATCTTTCATTCTTTCCTAAAACAAAAGCTTCCGGATACTCATAAGAAACGACTGTGTTATGAGATTGGGTATCTAAGAAGTACTTATATTCTCCGATTCTTGTAAAGTCGTAATTATTAGGATAATTAATCACGGAATTGGATTGGAAATAAGGCCGATTGAAGGTCAAGAAATCAAATCTCAAGCTGCGGTACGGTAACTGACCAAATTTATAGTCGAAGAATTCATCGATGGCGCCGGAGAAGAAACAGTGGTCATATTCATCCAACATGCTTTTATCGAATTCGGTATTCAGGCGAACCTCGATATTGGGATGGTCCACCATCTTCTCGAACATACGGGTATAACCTTCTAAAGGAATCCCTTGGTACTTTGCTTGAAAGTAACGATTGTCTCTGCCCACGAAGATAGGAACTCTTCCCGTCACGAGAGGATCCAAATCTTCCGGACGAACATCCCACTGCTTTTCTGTGTAGTGGAGAAAGATTTTTTCATAGACATATTCTGCAAAAAACTGAAGATCAGGATTTTTACTTTCACGGAGTTTGAGAATTGGGACTTTTTTATTGAACTCGAACTCTGCTAAAAGAGCCGTGATCATCCGCTCAGCCATTTGTTTAGGGAATAGCTGCTCAATCGAATTGAAGTTGAAAGGAACTGGAACGAGCTGGCCGTCCACTAATGCTTTTACTTCGTGTTGATACGGATACCACTGAGTAAATTGAGAGAGGAATCTCCAAACTTCGGCGTCATCAGTATGAAAAATATGAGTGCCGTAGGCATGAATGTCGATGGAGTTTTCGTCGAAGTAGTCGAAACAGTTTCCTCCGATATGAGCTTTTAGATCAATGATTGTAATCTTAGTTTCCGGGCTTGAAAGTAACCGAGCCAAAGATAGATTTGAAATTCCAGCCCCAATAAACAATAACTTCAATTTAAAGCCCTTTCAGAAAAAGAACCTGCTATATTTAACTTCGAACATTACCAAGAATTTTTAACTATCTGAAGTAAATCAAAATACGGTTATAGCAATTTCCTTGCGAGCAATTTACCCAATTCGACTCCTGGTTGATCGAAAGTGTTTATCCCCAAAAGAGCCCCAAGAATAGCCGTTTTATTTTCATACATTGCCATTAGAGAACCTAACGTTTCAGGGGACAATTCATCTAAAACGATGGTATTGACGACATTGAAACAACCATCATCATTCTCTCTTTTCAGTAATGCTTCCGCCTGTGCTTTTGCATTTGCCAATAGAACACGATGAAGGTCATTATGAGCATGACCAGGTTTTTCACACCAACAAATGTCTAATGCTGTCCTTGCTGTGCCTTCTCGGAGGAATTGATAAAACGAGTGTTGTGACTCATTACCATGACCTCCCCACACAGGAACACAAGTTTTTTCCGAAACCTTATTCCCCTTAACGGTCTTACTTTTTCCGAGACTTTCCATCTCCAATTGTTGAAGCCACGGGACTAAAGTAGTTAAACGTTCATCGTACGGTAAGAAACAAAAAGAAGAAATTCCTAGGTTTTCTACATTCCAATAAGAAAAAGCTGCAAGCAGCGCGGGGAGATTTTTTTGAATCGGAGCTGACGCTGTGTGGGCATCCATTAGGTGCGCCCCCATTAAAAAACGCCGAAATACATTTTCACCAAGCGAAATAGCGACCGGAAGACCAATCGCCCCCCCAAACAGAGAAACGCCCCCCAACCCAGTCCCAGATTGGAAAAAAATTCTCATCCGGCAGACCTAGAAAGCTTGCAGCTTTCGGATTTGCCGAAACAGCGACCACATGATGTTTAAAGTCATCGTCCCTAAAGCCAAAATTTTTCAGCCAGCGAAAAATTTCCTTACAGTTGGAAAGGGTCTCGAGCGTACTAAAAGATTTAGAGGAAATAATTATCAAAGTTTTGTAAGGGTCTAGTTCCGCAGTTAATCTATCTAAAGCGACACCATCTGCAGATGCCAAAAAATGGACCTTGATTTCTGGTCGAGTGGTCCTTAAGGCATTGTATACGGCTCTCGGGCCCATATCTGAGCCACCAATCCCAACATTAATTACGTCTGTAATACGGTCCCCTCTGCAACCAAGCCATTTCCAATTTCTAACTCTTTCAGCAAATTGGCATATCTTGTCTAAAGTTTTGTGGACTTCTCCAGAATAAGGAGCTTCTGAGGAGGGATCTCTCAAGGAGGTGTGAAGAGCTTGACGCTTTTCGCTTAAATTCACGATTGCGCCTTGGCGCATTTCTATAAAGGAATTTATTACTTTTTTCTTGTTTAATAAATTTATTAAGTTCTCGAAGTCAATTTTAGAAATTCTTTGTTTCCCCGCGTTAAGGGTGATTCCTAGTGAACTTACTTTATGTTCTGGCATAGAAACTTCGAAGAAAGGTGGCACTAATAAATCAGGCATTGCTATTAAACCAATATTACAAGATGGATCATTAAATCAAGATATTAGGAAAGCGCATATTGAGGGACGAATTGAAGAGGAAAACGCAACCAACGAAAGAAATAAAAGTGATGGGGTACAAGGCTGGAGTTTCTCTTAAAATCGTTCTAATTCATAAACCAAAATAAAGAGGACAAACTTGCTCAGGAGAACCGTCCATTTTTAGCCGTCCGTGCTCTAGCCAGAGCACTCTAGTGCAGCAGCGTTCAATCAATCTGCGAGAATGAGTAGCAATGACAAGAATATTAGTTCTCTCGATCAATCTATTAAGCCTGTTCTCGGCTTTTTCTTGGAAAGACTGATCCCCAACTGACAACCACTCATCCATTAAAAGAATATCTGGACTGATCATAGTAGAAACAGCGAAGGCCAATCTCATATGCATTCCTGTCGAATAAGTGCGGACAGGCATATTAATGAAATCGCCTAATTCTGTAAATTCAACGATACTGTTAAGCTCCTTATCAACCTTTTTCTTCGAAATTCCCAACAAGGCAGACCGAAGATATATATTTTCCAAGCCGGTAGCCTCGAGATCGATACCCAAAGAAATATCAATAAGAGAGCCTATGGAGCCGTTTATCTTCGCAAATCCTTCTGTCGGCTCGTAGACGGAACTTAAAACTCTCAATAATGTGCTTTTCCCTGCTCCGTTATGTCCAATTAATCCCACCCTCTCATGAGATTTAATTTCTAAATTAAGATGGTCAAGAGAGCGCACAACAGTTTTTCCTGACTCAGTCAGACCGATCCTTCCTCCCGTTGCCATTCCCATTATTGTCTTTTTTAAGGAGCGTCCCTGAGAGTTAAATATCGGGATATCAACACTAACGTTATTTAATAATATGTGCCCCATCTTTATAGCCAGTAAGCAATTTTTGAACGATATCTGTTAAAAATAAAAATTGTAAAAAGCCAGCCGAGTATTGCAAAAACAATAGTAAAAGCCCAGTTCAATGAAGTAGGAACTTGGTTCAAAAGAGGAGCTCTTACAACTTCAATCAAATGAAAGAATGGGTTTCCCGTCAGAACCATCATGCTTGTTTTTTCTGGCAGGAGTGAGGGCAACCAGATGATTGGGGTCAAATAAAAAAATATTTGTAAAAGGCTCGCAACAATTTGCGTGAGATCTCTAAAGCGAGAACAAACGATCCCTAAGAGGAGTGACAACCAACTTAAATTCAATATTAAGAGAATCAATCCCAAAATAGAAAGAAGGCTGACTAATCCTAAACTTTCATGAAAATACAAAAGCACAAGAAAAAATATAACTATATTATGCAGAAATATATAAAAATTTTTGGCAAGAAGTCGTACAACATGCACAAACAACGGTATAGGCAACTGCCTGATTACGGCTTGTGCGCCGACAAAAACCTCAGTCGCCTCTGTCAAAGTTGAAGAAATAAAAGACCAAATCACCAACCCTGCTGCCAGGAAAGGGAGTAATTCAGCCATCGGGGCCTTGAACACTTGGCCAAAAATAATCCCCATCGTCGCCACCATAATACCAGTTGATATAGTGATCCAAAAAGGTCCTAAAGTAGATCTGCGATACCTCTGCCTAATGTCCGCTCGGGCCAAATATAGGGGAAGATAAAGCTGCCTAAGTGTTCTGTAAACGTCCAGACAACCTTTTCCTGGATTATTAAAGCTCATCTATATGTTAGAAAGTTTGAATATGGAGCAAAAAAGGTGCTTCTGTTTTAGAAACCACCGTAAACACTCATGAATTCCTGAAAAGTTTGAAGTTGTTTATCCTTATCAGAAAGAATCACATTCTCTTTTCCCCCGACCTTCTCAAGCGGCCAGGGTATCTGGAGGTCCGGATCGTCCCAAAGGATTCCATCATCGAATTCTCCATAAAATTTTTCTGAGCATTTGTAACTAACAATAGAGGGTTCTAAAACCAAGTATCCATGTGCACAACCAGCAGGAACTAAAATTTCAGTTTTTCCGTCTCCCTTCAATAAAAAAGAAACAAATTTCTTAAAAGTCGGACTGTTTTTCCTCAGATCGACGACAACATCATAGACACATCCTGAGATACAACGGACAAGTTTTGGCTGCTGAAATTCTCTTTGAAAGTGAAGAGCTCTAACAACACCCTTATGGCTTACTGTGTAAAAAACCTCAGCAAGGTTGTGGTCCAATCCATTCACTTCAAAAACTTCTTTTGAATAATCTTTAATAAACGAACCTCTGACGTCGTCGGCTTTAAAAGGAGTAATTTCTAGAAGGCCTTCAATTATTGTCGGCTTAAATTCAAATTTTTGGATCATTTCTTATTCCTGTTCTTTCAACCAATCTCTTGTTAACTTGACACCCTGTGTGAAATCAACATTCGGCTTAAAACCAGTGTCCTTCTTTAACTTTTCAGTAGAAAAGCTCTCAAGAGGAAGATTTACACCTGTAAAAGGAATGTCCCCGTATAAGAAGGGTAGACCATTTCCAACGGCCATTCGAAGCTCCTCCAAGAACGAGCGTAAAGGTTTTGCTCCACCGCTACCAACTATATATTCTGAATAAGGCGCACCTTTTTCAGCTAAAAGCCTAAATGCTTCAGCTACGTCAGAGATGTAAATAAAGTCGTAATTTTGAGTTGCTGCGGTAAATGTAGGTGCTTCAAGATTGATACACTTTTTTATTGTGGTGTTAAGCATTCTTGGGCTGAGTTCTCCCACCCCATAGGCATTTGTAATTTTTCCCCACACTAGATCAATTCCGGAGGCAACAGCCAACGGTTTTGCCATCATATGCGCAGAATATTTCGCAGCGCCGTAGATATAAGCCTTAGAAGGAAGTGAGCCGTTTGTATCCGTAACCGCTTTAACTTCATCTTCCATGATTGAACCGGTGACAATCAGTCTTTTTGCGCCAAGCTCCTTTGCAACACTAACGAGAGAGCATGTTGATACAACATTAGTCAACTGCAATTGAACATTGCATCTATCTTGCCCGGCAGAGCCTGTCCAAGCGCAATGAAAAATATACTCCGGTTTCTCCTTAATGAGTTCGGGCAACTTTTCAAATTTATCCATTGGACAATGAACAGGCACACAGTCAGGCATAGAATCTAAACGGCTTTTGCTTCGGTTGTAGAGTGCGAAAACCTTATAACCATTCATAACTAAATTACAAACTATTTCAGAACCTACAAAACCGTTCGCACCTGTAACAATCACAGACTTCATTTTGCCTCTCATAACGTGTCTTTTAATCTTTTAACTAACGACAAAGCATTTGCTAAAGTTTGGTCCATATTGTAGTAACGAAAATCCGCCAATCTACCACATTTAGAAACGTTCTTAAATTTAGCGAATAGCTTGGAATATTCTTCGTATAAAGCTCTGCTTTCAGCTGTTAGAACTGGATAGTAAGGCTCCAATTTGTTCTTATAGCTCGCAGCTAACGGATATTCAACTGCGTACACAGTGCCTCGAATGTTTTGATATGGCAACTTTTTATATTCTGTTACCCGAGTAAAACCTTTTTCTTGAGGATATGCAAGTACCGCTACAGGCTGCTTACTTTCAATATCTTCATAAAACCATTCAAACTTCAAAGATCTGTAAGGTAATTCGCCGTAACAATACTCAAACAAAGTATCAAGTGCCCCTGTGTAGACCACGTGCTGTTTGATTTCTTTGCCGTCGAAAAGAAATCGATCCGTCCCTAATGTCAGAAGTTCCAAAGCATCTGTTCCCAACCGAACCTCTATATTGGGATGGTTAAGTAAATTTTCAAAGAAGGTTGTAAAAGAATCCTTTGGCATCACTTCGTAAGGATCATCAAAATAGCCTTCCTTATACGACAAACGGACGGGAACTCGTTTCAAAATGGAAACGTCTATAGTTTCTGGTGAAACTCCCCATTGTTTTGAGGTGTAAGGAGCATAATCTTCTTTGAACAGGAATGAGGCGTAGTTTCTGATATTAGAAGATTTAGCCTCGAGTAGTTCAACGACGGTAACAAATTCCCGGTTAGGGAATTCCGAAAGAAGTTCGGATTTTAAAATCTTGGCCTCTTTTTCCGGATAAAAAGTATCTATCGTTTGGAAATTAAAGGGTGTTGGGGAATATTTACCTCCCCAAGAAGCTCCGCATTTTAGCTTATAGGGCTCCCATTCCCCATATTTTTTCATGTACTCATAAAGACTCTCATCTTTAGTATGAAAAGTGTGAGGGCCGTATTTTTGAACTAAAAAACCCCTTTCGTCGTGATAATCGAACATATTCCCCGCAATATGGTTCCTACGTTCAATTATCAGAACTTTTTTCCCGGTCTCTGCAAGTTCTCTGGCGACAACTCCGCCAGAGAGACCTGCCCCTACAATAATAAAATCAAAAGGATCAAAAAGCATTTAGAACCCAAAATACTTCTTTATTTGACGGTCCATCACGTCGGATACACTTTCTCCTGCTAACCAGGCTTTAGACCATTCAACAGTATTAGAAACTGCATTGTCAATGTTCCAAATCGGATACCAACCCAATCGAGACTTGATTTTGGAACAGTCAAGCTTTAAAAAATTAGCCTCATGGACAGCATTTTTTTCTGCCTTTGTCTCCCACTTGGCCCCTTCGCCCCAAGCCTCGCAGAATAAAGAAACCAACTTGCCCGTTGTTACGCAATCATCTTCGTTTGGCCCGACGTTGTAACAGTCTGCCAAAGAATGATCAGAAGCTTGCCTAAAAATTATCCATAAATATGCGGATAGAGGCTCTAACACATGTTGATAAGGTCTTATCGAGTAAGGGTTTCTTACATGGATCACCTTATTTTTGGAACAGGCTTCAACCGAATCCGGAATAATTCGATCTTTAGAAAAATCTCCTCCTCCAATCACATTACCAGCTCTGGCTATAGAAATAGCCGGTGAGGTTTCTCGAGAGAAAAAACTTTTTATGTAAGATTGAGTGGCAATATCGGAACAAGATTTAGAATTTGAATATGGGTCAAATCCGTTTAATGCTTCAATTTCTCTATAACCCCATTCCCACTCTTTGTTCTCATAGACTTTATCAGTAGTTATGTTGAGAACGCTAGAAGCTGAGGGATGCAATCTTATGCACTCAAGCAAATTGACTGTTCCCATAACATTCGTTTCGTATGTATAACGGGGGTCTGCGTAACTCTCGCGAACCAGCGGTTGAGCAGCAAGATGAATAACAATGTCCGGGAGGAAAGACTTATAAGTCTTGCTTAGGTGTTCAAAATCTCGAATATCACCTATTTCTGATCTGACAAGTTTTCCTGTACCAGAAAGTTCGAAAAGACTAGGTTCTGTAGGTAAACCATTAGAGTAACCCAAAACATCGGCACCCCAAGAGGAAAGAATATGACAGAGCCAAGAACCTTTAAAGCCTGTGTGCCCTGTTATAAAAACCTTCTTTCCCTTATAGTATGAGACCATATTTTTCATTTACCAAACCTTCCAAGGTGCTTTGCCGCTATTCCAAAGTCCTTCAAGAACCTGCTTTTCTCTAAGTGTATCCATGCACTGCCAATAGCCGTCATGCTTAAAAGCCATTAATTGATTTTCGGCAGCTGCTCTCTCAAGGGGTTCCTTCTCTAAAACCGTTTGGTCATCCTTTATATAATCTAAAAATTCTGGCTGGCAGACCATATAGCCGATATTTACCAGATTACCGTCCCCCTTGGTTTTTTCTCTGAACTCCTTAATGTGGCCATTTTGATCAATGTCAAGAACACCAAAACGCTGGCCCGCGTTATAGGCAGATAACGTAACCATCTTGCCGTGAGATTTGTGGAATTTTACAAGGTCTGAAATATTTATATCTGCCACACCATCTCCATAGGTGAGCAAGAAAGGTTCATTACCAATATAATCCTTAACCCTCTTGACTCTGCCACCAGTCATCGTATTCAGTCCAGTATCTACAACTGTCACCTTCCAAGGTTCAGATGTTGATCGATGAACAATCATGTCATTTTTACCACCGGAAAAATCAAAGGTTATGTCCGAAGTATGAAGAAAATAATCGGCAAAATATTCTTTTATAACGTGTTGTTTATACCCTGCAAGAATAACAAAGTCATTGAAACCGTAATGTCTATAGATTTTCATTATGTGCCACAGTATTGGCATACCACCAAGTTCAACCATTGGCTTTGGTTTGGTTTGACTTTCTTCAGAAATTCTGGTTCCTAAGCCGCCAGCTAGAATAAGTACTTTCATTCCATACCTCTCATAAATTTTAAAATTATACAATTTTAAACTCTTCAACGTTTCAAAGAAGTCAATAAGGAGAAATAGATTTTTTTTAAGACATTGCGTCGAAACGAATCTTTAGGAAAAAGTTTAAAGCCTACTGTCTCTTTCTCAATTTTAAGGCTTAAGAGCATATTGATTAAAAAACTTCTTACACCTTTTTTTGGTAGCTTTTCTGTGAATTCGAAGTAAATAAGTGGCAATTCTTTAATTAGAACTTGATCGTTTTTGTTTTTATGATGGATAAAAATTCCGTACATAATTTCACCCAAGTAACCCAATGTTCTCGGATACCCATCTAAAAGCCCTTCTTTTTCTAATTTTGTTTCCAGATCGAAAAGAATACCAAATTGAAATTCACATAACTCGTCAAAGATACCCTTCTCTAAAATAAAACAGTTATAACCTCTATGCTTGTTTCCTCTTAAATAACTAATTGTCGATGCATAATATTCCGGTTTATAAAGCCGTATGCTCTCTATCAAAGAATCCAAGGATTCTTTTCTCAAGAAAACTTGCCTATGCGCTACCCAATGGTCGTAGACATTTATAGTAAAACCCTCAGGTGTGGGTATTTTTGAGACTTCTGCTGCTTCGTTAACTATGATTTTGAACTTAGAGGTTAGTTTTTGGACACATTCAACATCCAACAAATTATACTTTTTTATCGAATCATCATTAAGCACTTTCTCTATGATCAGATTTTGGCAATTTTTATTAAAATTACATTTGGAAAATGCCAAAAATCTTCTATAATGGCAGAGACCGTAATAATCTAAGTTAAAGTTTTTCCACGCCCAGTATTGAACGGTCAATTCTCCCAATGATTGTCTTTTTTCGGAAATATTAATCCCATCACAATCTTTTAATATTTGATTGGATCCAACCTTTTTTTTTCGATAAATCGAACCACATTCTACTTGGCAATATAAATTGCTATTCAGTTCAAAAGAATCAAGATCAATTCTTCTTGATACAAAAATTTTAACGTTATTTAGGAACATCTCTGCCTTTTTAATAAAGTGATAAAACCTTTCGATAAATTCCTCGTGTTAACTTATAAAATCTTGACCCCTTATTCCTGAAGACTCTTTTAAGACACTCCCTGCGATAAGAGCCCCGAGGAAAAGTCAAATCTAAAATATGCCTGACCTTTTCCCTGTTTCTAATCATAGTTTGCTCTTTGGCTGTTGATATCAAAAACATTTTTGATGATAGGTCATTAACTGCAGGTTGAAATTGCCTCATCATGAGTCTTTGAAGAAGTATTTCATAAAAATAAGTTTTTCTTGCCATCAGCCAAAACTCATCAGAAAATTTTACTTCTAAGCAGTCCCAAGGTTTTGGTTGAGAAGCATAATGCAATATTACTGGGTCCTTGCAACTTTGATATGTATTATATGAAGCTTCTGGTGAACTCTCTAAAAAGCGAGCAATAGCTCCGTTAACTTCTAAATAGTAATTCCATTTAATATCTAGAAAAATCACCTTCTTTTGTAAAAGAAAGTTTAATATATCTTGCTCTTGTATCCTAAATTTCTTTGTAGTCGCTAGCTCTACGAGATAATTCAAGGAGAATTGATTTCGCAATTCCTTCAAATTTAATAGCAAGACACCCGTATTAACATAATCATAGGGATTTTCTAATCCAATGGTCTCGGTGGCATATTCAATGTCATTATTCAAATTTTCGTTTAAAAAACCTTGATAAACGAAATCTTTGACAGCAGCTGCAAGTTTACCCTCCAATGAGATATCGTACAAATCCGACAAATCTCCGTTAATGATGATATCACTGTCCATGACGATAGCTTTATCATAGTCAGGCAAAAGCCATGGTGAGAACATACGGTAATACGCTTCTACAGCGTACACAGTATTTGAGACAAAGAATTTTGAATCATCAAATAAGAAAGTTGGGTTATAAAACCGAAGAGATATTCCTTTTAAATTCTGGCACTGTTGTTCTAATCTCCTTTTATTTTCTGGAGAAACCCACTTATTCAAAATTATTACGTCATACTTAGTTCCAACAGCTTTGCTTTCAAACAAAGATTGCAGCAAAGCTGAAACATAGGGAATATAATAATCTGAAGACATCAAAACGATAGGGATTGAAGTTTTTTCCTCTCTCTTAATATATTTTTTTTCCTCAGTATTTTCAAAAAAAACTACATTAGTTGTATAAATTTTATTTTTATTCCTCTCCAGTCTATTTAAGAGGAAAGATCCTATTAATATTTCACCGACATATCCTAAAGACCTTATGGTTCTGCGATGGTTATTTCTATAATCTAATTCGCCGTCTAATTTAAATAGAATGGGAAAAATAAAATTACACAATTCATCAAGAACTTCCCTTCGGAGAATAAAACAATTAAAACCAATATCCTTATCCCCATTCAAATATTTTTCGACAATTTTTAATTTGTCTGGAAATAAATCATTTATTGTTGATAATAATTTAGAAATAGTTTCTGGTTTAAGTAAGTAGTTATCATAATTCCTCCAATGTTCCCGCACAGTGGTCTCAAATTTACCATTGTTGCAACATTGCACCTTCTTAATGTCAATTGGATTTGCTATAACGGCGTCGTAAGAATCAAGTATTTTTTCTATTTTCTCATCGTCACCAATGTGAAATTTATCAATTGAATTTTGAGATAAGTTCTCCATTACATATTGGTCAAATTCATTTTTCCGTATTTCTTTAAGAAACTTGGGATCTTCGAAAGAAAGAAATCTTCTATAATGGCACAAACCTATGAAATCAGAGGTGCTGTTCTTCCAGGCCCAATAGAGAACTGAAAGCTCGCTTAGCTTGCCGGCCATAAAGGACACATTTTCCCCTGCATCGTCTCTTAAATAGCCTTCAAATCGCCCTTCATCGTTACAAATAGCGCTTCCACAGACCACGTTCTTAAAAACCTTACTTTCTGGCTTAAAAGTCTTTTTGTCTCTTCTGTGTGAGACGTAAATTTCTACACTTGGCATATCATATAAAGAAAAGTAGATTCAGCTGTATTTTATCCAATTATTACCTTTTAAGATTTTTAGTATCCAAAACGATTAAGGAACCTCTGCACAAAAGATGGGTGATGTGGTATAATTAGCACGCTACCGAAAAGTGTGACTATGAAGATTAAAGCTCCCTCATTCGCTGATTTATTCGCAGAAACTTCACCGCAGCTGGGCGGTGCCAGAAGAACGAAGTTCCTTGAGACTTTGGAACGTATCATTCCTTGGCAGGATTTGAAATCGCTGATCGGACCTTACTACAGTGAAGGCAAACGCGGCACGCAGCCTTATCCGCTGGAACTCATGATCCGCATTCATTATCTTCAGCTGGTCTATAACCTGTCCGACCCAATGTGTGAAGAGACGCTTCACGACTCCTTCGCATGTCGTCGCTTTGTCGGTCTGACGATGGATTCAAAATGTCCGGACGAAACTACGATCCTGCGTTTCCGACATCTCCTTGACAAAAACGGCTTGGATAAACAGGTCTTTGAATTGTTCAAGAAGCAGCTTACCGACAGAGGTCTTCTCTTCAGCAAAGGCACGATAGTTGACGGCTCTTTCATTGAAGCGTCGAGTTCGACGAAAAACGCTGACAAAAAGCGAGATCCTGAGATGCGCTCGTCCATGAAAGGAAATAATTGGCATTTCGGAATGAAAATGCACATTGGTGTGGATAAAGCTACCGGAATCATCCACACAGTGGCAACGACTCCGGCTAATGTTCACGATGTGACAAAGGCTGATGAATTACGCCGCCCCGATGACTGGGAAGTAATCGGCGACTCGGCGTATCTCGGCATGGAAAAACGCGATAGTGCAGATCCTGAACGAGTAACTTATACGGCCGCGAAACGTTACAGTCAGAGAAAGAAGCTCTCGGCAGAGAGAA
>ULUV01031259.1_pt1 | contig 16434 bp, 19 predicted proteins | sample 1958921 | NCBI WGS metagenome assembly ULUV01 (sample SAMEA4835772, study PRJEB28245) | human gut metagenome | biome: gut microbiome; material: fecal sample | place: Denmark | collected 2008
GGGGCGCTTCCTTGTTTGGTTTTCAAATAATATAAGTGTACTTATATTATTTGCCGCCAAAGATGAAAGTACGCACGATTTCCGTTACATACAGAATCTCTGACAAAAACGTGCCAACATGGTTGTGATTTCCGCACGGGTTGCTGTTCCAGTAGGATTCAAGGTCGTGCGTGTCGTGCCATTGATAATGCCGTTGGCATGGGCCCAGCTCATAGGAGCAACAGCATAGGAAGCAATCTGACCATAGTCGGAGAATTGTGCGCTAAGATTGCTCTGGTTAGCAGTGTAATACCCCTTGTAAATCGCATAGCGATACAGGATAGCTGCCATCTGCTGTCTGGTAATAGGGTCATTAGGATGGAAGGACCCGTCACCATAACCTGCCACAATGCCGCTTTGGGAAGCCCAGTTGACTGCATTGGCATAGTAGGCGCTTGCGTTTACATCATAGAAGGGATTCCTGTTATAAGTAGCCGGTGCGCCATCCAGACGGTACAGAATTGTGACAATCATACCCCGTGTTGTTGTTGTGTACGGAGAATAGGTCGAACCAGAAGTGCCCTGAATCAGCCCGTTTCCATTCATAAACCTCACGGAGTCATAGAACCAGTCACCAACATGGACGTCAATGAAGGGGTTGGACCAGTTAGTTGGATAGACTAGCGTAGGGCCACTCTTTTCGAATTCTACACGCAAGGTGTGGTCTTCCACTACGTCCTTGAAAGTGTAGCTTCTGGCCGCTGGCACCAGGTCGTCATCCACGTAGATGCGAGCCACCTTGTAGCCGGGTTCCGGCACAAAGGTGAAGGTACGGTCATCGCCCTTTTCTACGGAGACTGTCCCTCTCCCACTGGGCGAGACGGAGCCACCGTCAGACCATGTAACATCGATGTCGTAGTCATCATGGATGGCAGCCTTCTTAGCAAAGCGGACGAAAATCTCATGGTCTTCATCCACATCGCGGAAGGTGTACGTTCTGGAATCTCCCACATAGTCCCCATCTACATAGACGGCCAGAATGCCATAACCGGAGTTGGGAGTCATGGTGTAGGTCTTGTTGTTCCCACGGGTCACAGTCGATGTGCCAGAGGGAGAGATGCGGCCACCGGAACTTGCGTCAGCCTCGATTTCGAACTTGTTGCGTGTAGTCCGTTCAAATTCAACGTAGATGGTGTGGTCATCACGGACATTGGTGAAGCGATAACTGCTGGGCGTTCCGCTGACTTTATCGCCATCCACATAGACGGCCTCAATCTTATAGCCGGAATTGGGCTTAAATGTAAATGTCTTGGAGCTGCCACGGCTGACCCAGACATCACCAGATGGGGAGATGGTGCCGCCAGAACTACTGTCCGCTTCAATTTCATATCGGGTGGCGTAGCTGCGCTCAAACTCGACATAGAGAGTGTGGTCATCGCGGACGTTGTAGAAGGTGTATTCGTCATCCGTATAAGACAGCCTGCGGCCGTCTACATAAATAGCAGAAACCTCATACCCGGAGTTTGAATCGAACGTGAAAGTCCGGTTGTAGCCACGGGCTACGCGGATAGTGCCGGAGGGAGAGATGGAGCCGCCGGAGCTGCAGTCAGCCTCAATTTCAAATTTGGTGCCATTATAGCGTTCAAATTCTACGTAGATGCTGTGGTCATCGCGGACATCCCGGAAGGTATATTTCTCCGCAACATAGGACAGCTTTTTGCCATCCACATAGATTGCGGATACCTCATATCCAGATTTGGGGTCAAACACGAACGTCCGGTCCTGATTTCTGGAAACATGTACTCTCCCGGAGGGAGTGATGGTGCCACCGTAACTGCAGTCAGCCTCAATCTCGTACCGGCTTGCGCTGACAGGCGCAAAGTCCACATAGAGTTCGTGGTTCTCTGTGACATCGTAGAATGTATAGCGGCTCACGTCGCCCACATCCTTGCCATCTACATAGACAGCAATAACTTCATACCCGCTGTTCGGATAGAATCGGAAGGTCTGGCTATCGCCGCTGTAGACGAGCGTACGTCCAGATGGAGAAACCCGGCCACCGGAACTGGAGGTCACGTCGATGACGTAACTTGTATTGTAGTCCACATCGGTGTAGGTCAGGGTGCCCTCACGGACTGTGATATCGTAGTTGGCTGTGTTTGCGGAAGGGAACGATACTTCAATATCGAACACGGGGCCATAGGAATGGCCGGTTCTGGAGTGCGTGGTATACTTTGGCTGGCCCAGGCTGTCAGAGCCGAAGAGCTTGCCGTCAGCAATATAATAAGAAAAATTGGGGTCGTCATGGATGCTGCACCGCACATCTCTGACCTGGATGGTCAGCGGAGCCTTCTCAATATTGAAGTAAACGGTTTGGTTGAGTCGTCCTGCGTATCTGCCGATACCAATGACCTGGACGGAGGCTCGCCCGGCATTGAGATTATTGGAGTAGCTCAGCCGGTAGTCCTCACCCTCATAGAGCTTTGTACCACTTTCCGTTGTTACAGTAGGACTGGGAGTCTGATATGTGCTGTCATAGGTCACATCAGAAATGCCGCTGATAGTCACATCTCCAGAAACGTCAGTATAGGTCAGGATACCGTCTGTAACATGAATGTTATAGTTATCCATCCCGGGAAAATCAGCGGTAATGCCTTTTGTCCCATTGCTCCGGTTATAGAGTGAATACTCAGGCTCAGGGAGCGTGTCGTTGCCATAGAGCTGACCGCCTGTAAGTGTGTAGCTAAAGTCCGGGCTTTCATTGATTGCACATTGGACACTGTTCACACGAACATAAAGCGGGGCCTTATTGATGGTAAACGACAGGGTTTGGACCTTGTTCTCATAAGAACCAAGTCCCGTGATGGTGATGGTTGCGATACCTGCATTCCGGTTGTTGTGATAAGAGAGTTCGTAATCACGATTTTCTCTTAACACCACCCCAGATAGCGACGTCACAATCGGTTTTGGGGTTTGGTACGTGCCATTGTAGTCCACATTTCCGACATTATCGACGGAGAAGGACCCTGTTGTTGCCTGCCGCGTCTGACCACTGTAAGTGATGTCGTTAGCTGAGTATGCAGTTCCAGCTTGCACTTCGGCAGCAGATGCAGACACCGGAAGCGCAGTAATCAGTGACGCGACCATCACAATGGTCAGAAGCAAAGAGCCAAATCTCTTTGCTTTCATTTTGTTTTCCTCCTTTTTTAGTACTCCCAATTCGGGGCGATAATATTATACCATACTATAATGTTATATGCAATTTTAAAGCCCCTGCCAAATCTTCTTTTTCAGAAGATTGGCAGGGGCTTCGTAGCATTTATGGCTGCATTGATAATTTGCCGTGAAGGCGGTCTCCTAGCAATGTATATCGTGTTTCAGATTTATCATTGCGGATAGCCCGTTTCAACGCCTCCTCCTCTCCAACAATGGCTACATTCTGTTTGCTTCTGGTAATCGCTGTGTAGACCACGTTCCTTTGGAGCATAATTCCATGTACACTTGACACGACCATGATGACTGTGAGATACTCCGACCCTTGTGCCTTGTGTACGGTATTGCAGTACGCAAGGTCAAGGTCTTGCATCATCTCAGCAGTATAGTCACGGATTTGCCCATCGCCATTGAACTCGATTTTCGCAATGTATGTCCACTCTGTTGGGTTGTCCGGGTCTGGACACCGCTCAATGCTTTGGATATATCCGATGTCGCCGTTCATGGCATTTTCGGTATTCCTTGTCTGCATTACCTTATCATTGCGGCGAAATTCAATGCCGCGAATACGCATCGTGTATTCTCCGTCTATTGGTGGATTCAGAAGGTGTTGTAGGTTCAAGTTAAACCTGTCAACATTTAAGTCTGTCTTGTGCCGGTAAGGATTCAGAAGAATCACATTGTCCAGACCGAACTTCTGTACAGACTTCACGTAGAGTGAGCACGCCTTCTTGAAAATAGCCGCAGTGTCGGACTGTTCAAAGAGCACAAACCTTTTGTTATCAAAGTACAGCGAGGTCTCCCCTTTTTGCATCCGAATCGAATTCTCCACGATAGGGTTGTCCTGCGCCTGGCGGAAAATGACGTTGAGCTTGACAGTTGGGATTACCTGGCTTCTGATTAGCTCATGGAGTACATTGCCTGCACCGACTGACGGAAGCTGGTTCGGGTCGCCCACAAAAATGACACGGGCCCCATCAGGGATATGTTCCAGTAGGATATTCGTGATGAACTGGTCTGCCATAGAGGACTCGTCGATGATAAACAGATTCCCCTCCAGCGTCTCCGCCATTCGTTCATCCAGCTCCGGCACACCAGTGTAGCCAACAGCGGAATGGATGGTACAGGCCGGATAGCCAGTCGCCTCCGACATCCGCCGCGCCGCCCGGCCGGTAGGAGCCAGAAGCACAGGTTCCGAAGAACTTCCAAATACTTGGTCATGGACATACAGTACCGCCTTGGTCGTGGTCGTCTTGCCGGTGCCAGGGCCGCCAGTGATGATATTGACCTGGTTGCGGAAGGAACTTCTAACCGCTTCCTTTTGACTGTCTGCCAACGTGACCCCGTTCTCGTCCTCATACTGCTTAATGAAATCATCAATGTTCGAGATTTGATGGGAATGGGTCATCATTAACCGCTTAATATCTTGAACAATACCAGTCTCTTGGTCGTAGGAGCGCTTGGTGTATACCATCCCAGACGTTACCTTGATGGCCTCTGTCTTATAGGCAAGATTCAGCGCCTGTCGGCATTTTTCCTCATTGACTGCATTGGGAAACTGACTATTGAGCAGGGATATCATCTGGCTAATAAGTTCATCTTTAGGAAGGCACACATGGCCTCGGCTCTCGGCCTGCTCAAAGAGATAGGTCAACGAGGCAATGATTCGTACTTCACTGTCCGGCTTGAAATCCGGCATCTGTCGTGCCAGTTTATCTACCGTTTCAAAACCGAAACCTCGGATTTCCATAAGCTGGTAGGTATGGTGCTCCAGGACATCCATGATGTCCCACTCACGCTTGGCACAGTGGTTTATCATGCGGTTGAGCATGGCTGGTGAGATGACACTTGCCGTATCGCCACACCGCTCAATGATTTTACGCTGGATGCGGGTTTCCTCCAGTTTTTTGGACAGCCTGGAAACAATTTTTTTAGAGATGCCCCGGATTTCCAACAACTGTTCTGGATTCCGCTCCAGCACGTTCCATACGTTGCCGCCAAATTTCTGATAAACCCGCAGAGCCTTCTCCTTCCCGATACCAACACGAAGACTGCCTAAGTAGGACACAACACCATCTTTCGTAGCTGGCAAGTCGACATCGAAATAGTCGACCGAGAACTGCCGCCCATACTTAGGATTGTCACGCCATGTTCCATGCAGATGTATAGTCACATTCTTGCTGGTCGGCAGTTTCGCACCACAGGCAGTGACGGTATTTCCAGTCTCTGCATCGACATATTTGGCTACATTCCACTCCTGAGATTCGTACACCGTAAAAAGATGGGAACAAATCACCTCGGATTTTAGCAGTTCCCCGGTGCCTTTATCGTTACACATATCAAACCACCCCCTCCGGGGCAATCTGACTTGTGGTAATCAAGTCATTTGCCTTAGTCAAAACAAATCTTCTCCCTTCTGATTTTCCTGGGAGGAAGGTAATTCAGGGCTTCTTTTTCTTGGCTTCCTTTTTCACCTTCTTCTTTTTGATACTGAATACACGTGAGGATTCAGGATTCGTTTCCACGCATCTCTGATATGCCTCAGGAAACACGATTTTAAGTTTCTCCATGTCAACTGTGGTTCCTTTCCGTGGAATCCATTTGATTTCGTAGTACTCATCTCCACTGGGCAAATCAATTCGGGCCTCTGTAACATCCAGCATCCGTTTCATAAATACTTTTTGGAGTTGCTTCTGTTGGTCCTCCAAAGACTTTACGACTTTCTGTTGAGCGGATTTATCGTCTACTACCTTCATGTATTCTTCGATAACTTTCCAGTACTGGGATGCCTCCGGCGTCAAGTTCAGCGCAGGCTTGTCAGGGTCGGCCGGGCCAGAATGGAATTGACGAATAATGGAAATATCATCACTGGGAATACTGGACGGCGGCGGCTCAATGCCACGCTCAACGTAAGTGTTCCACCACTCTTCGATATGTTGAAGCTGCTGCCCCTCTGCTTGGACATTCCTGTCCAGAAATCGGGCAACAAATTGCTCATCGGAAAACGAACTCCCAATGTAGATGCCGCCTGCAATGAGGTCAACAATAAAAATGCACCCGATATATGTTCCCTGAATCCGGTCATCTGCAAGAACAGCAGGATAATGCCGTATCTGAGGAACATAGGAGCGGGGAATTTTGTCGTCCTCCCATGCTGCGTGGTTCTCCGCCACCGTAGTCTTTGCCTCAAAGACAAATAGACGTCCATCCGGTGCTTGGATGATGGCATCAATGTCGGCCATTGCGTGCGGATACTGCTTGGAACGGAACATCCTGGTCTCTGGGATACGTTTAAACCCTGTAAGCCGGAGGAATGCCTCCACGACGTTATCTTCCATAAAATGGCCACGGTCAAAGACTGCCTGGGATTCATCCGCAGGCATAAGCACCGGACTCCAGACCTTATCGTGATATGTCTCTTGCGCGTTCTTATAGATGCTGGTGCCTAGAATGGAGGCGTCATCAGACCCGCCGATGCCCAGGTGCCGAATCAGTTCCCACTCTTTGGTGGTCAGAAACGCACAATCGACAACCACAATGGCATTAGGCCACTCAAGCCGATGCTGGACAGGACTTCCGTCATCACAGCTCTGCACCCACACAGCCAGTTCCTCAGCACCGCAGTCCTCGAACTTCGTGTAAAAGTTGTCGAACAGCACTTTAGCCAGCTTCGCAAATACAGCACCGTCCATTCCGGTCATCTCCAGGGCGTCGTCCAGTTTAGCCATCCGCCGTTTTACCCGTTGCAAAGTCTCAGTGAATGCTGCGGACATGGTTGGATGGATATAGGCTGGGCTTACATCCGGCAGGTTACATTCGAAATAGCTCACTGAAACCGAACCTCCGTTTCATAGAAGGCCACCGCCCGGTCTCCCCAGATGCGATGTGTGCCATAGTCGTAGTCGAGTACCATATAAGCGCCTCGGCCATTCTTAAACTTCATGTTTTGCCCTAGAACTTCTTCAGGTGGGATATTCGGTCCAATATGGCCGAATGGAAGGACTTTTGCAAAGCCAACCAGCCTCCAGTTCCCGCTGAACTGCGGGCGCTGGAGTCCACCTTTTAAGAAGTTGTATCTGTACTGGGTCAGTTCGTTCTTCTCAGAAACGATATATCTCTGTCCACTTTGCGTCTCCAAGATTTTGATACGCATTGTTATTCACCCCTTTTAGTAGTCGGGCCCCGCAACCGATAAATAGTCGCGGAGCCCTATAATAGGATGTTTACCAAGAAACGACGCCGCCGACATCGTACTCAGTGAAGTCCATGTTCAAAATCTTTGCCACGGTCTCCTCCAGTTCCAGAATCTTCGTCTCACTGGCACCATTGTCCTTCGCATACTGCGGGATTTGGGCCAGAGAGAGGTAGATATCCAGAGCGGACATACGCGGCGTGCTGATAGTGAATGTGTCCACTTCCTCACGAGCGGGGTCAGCGTACTTGCGGGGAATCTTCAGGGCGACACAGATGCCGACGAGGCAGTTGACCGGGTTGGCAATTTCCACTTCGCCCAACTTTTTCATCAGTTCCGCGCCTTCCTCAAACAGGGCATAGAGATTTTCCGCTTCCTGTTGGAACTTCTCCAGTCCATAGACTGCCCCGGAAGTTTTCATCATGTGCTCGACCCGGATGCCTTTTCCAATGCAGAACGAGTACCCGCCGGAGCTGGGCTTCAGTTTCGGCATCAGTACCGCACTGCTGGTAGCGGTATCGCTCGTGGAAAAGCGCACAATGGGCATCCAGTTCGTGCTGTGATTCCGGCTGACGGCCGTGGAGAGAGCCTGCTGGTACTTGTTTACCAACTCACTCTGCACATCCGGCAGTTCCCAAATGGCACTGGTGTAGCTGTGGCTGTTGAACCCCTCCTTGAACTGGGGCACCCCAAAGCGCTTATTCAAAGCGTTCTTCGTGGCGGCCAGCAATTCACTGATGGGCATGACACAGTAGCCGTCCGATGCACCGCTGTGAAGGGCAGACAGTTTACCGTAGCGAATCAGCAGCAGAGCGTTGCCCTTGGCATATTTCAGTCCGAGGTTCATGCTCTTGGCCAGGTCGCTGTACGCTTCCGCCTTGACCATATTCCCATTCGCCGGACCAATCTGACCGGCGGAGGTATAGAGTGTCATGCGGCCGGTATCCCGCAGACACCATGTCTGGCCCTGGTACTGGACCATCAGGTGCGTACCGGCAGAGGCATCATCCACAGTATCACGTGCAAGGTCAGGGTCAATTCCATATTTGTCTACAGCCTCCTGGATAAACATGGGCGCATCCAGAGAGAGAACGGTCAATGCAGTTCGAGGAATTCCCGGCATCCACGTAGAATTGTGTTCCATCTCGGAGATTTCCGTCAGAAATGCCGATTCGTCGTCGGAATAGAACACATAATCGTCAAATTTTTTCTCCAATTTCTTTTCCATGGCTACTACTCCTTTGATTTGATGTTTGTGTGTGATAGGGTCACTCGTCCCGGCCCTTGTGCTTGATTTTACGGGAATACACTTTCTTGTTTGGAACGACCCGTGTTACCGGATTCAGTCCATTCCAAGAACCGCGCATTCTCCGCATCAGCTCGAACTGGGTCGGGACGGTTTTCATAGGCTTCTTTCGAGCCATACGACATCTCCTCCTTCTTTTTTGGTTTGGTATATATAAAAAAGCAGCCAGCACCTGCAAAGCAGATACAAGCTACTTGAATCATCGTGAAAATATGGGTTTCGTTCTCGTTTATACTTCCTTGTTTGATGGGAATATCTTACCATGTAGAAATTTTTGAGTCAAATTTAGCCCCTGAGGGGCAAGTGCAGGGGCTTCCTATGTAAGCACCTAAGATACTAAGTACTTAAGTGCTTTAGTGCCTATTGAAAGCAAAAAGCCCCGCACCCTCTCTATCAGAGAAAGTGCGGGGCAGGATTCCGGTTATCGTAACATTCCTGCTGACACACAGAGATATGCTCTAAGACTATACCTTCCACTTAGTCCAGACTGACCCAAACTTTGTAGCGGTCGCACAAATCATAGAACTGTTCAAGCCGGTCGTCAATGAGTTCTTCTGCGCTATTAAAACCCATTTCTTGGATAAATGGGTTCCGCTTGCGAACATAGTCCGCTTCTCCAGCGATAATCCCCTGAAACTCTTCGAAGTCAAACAACTCGTCCTCGGGCAGTTTTCCTATGCATTCGTCAACACATTTTTCCAGTGCATCGAGAACCTGCGCTTGCTTTTCTTTGATATCTTCCGTGGCATGAAAAGCGGTTGAAATCGCTTCTCTCAATGCGCTGCCTGACTCAAGTGTAAGCCTCCACTTATTCATTGGTTGTTCCTCCTTTTTTTACCAAATCATGTGCCGCTCTGCGTCTGCCCCTTTGGCGGACCTTGAGACTATCTTCGCCATGGACCATCTAACCTCCTTGCGGATGACCGATTTTCATTCATCAACGCCTTTCTGATGGAATGTCTGGTCGTAGTCCTTGATAGCCCCTGCCCTTTTCAGGATATTTTCAAAGGACCATCCAGTCAGGGCAATGCAGAAGCCGTCAACGTCACCCTTCAGATACGCCTCCAGCATGGCACGGCCCTTCTTATCATAGGGCTCGTCATCTCCCCATGCCTCATCGACAAAAACTGCCGGGATTTCTGCCAGTATACTGGCATCGTCCTCCGCCAGCAAATTATTGATGGCGTCCTGCAGATTGAAAACCTTCTTCTCTTGGTGATTTGTGGTGTTTTTCATGGTATTTCCTCCATTCTCTTAATGCTGCTTTAGAAAGTAATAATACTCGTCCTCCTGGCAGGTTCTTGCATCGATACGGTAGCAAGCCGCTATTTTATGGACAGCCTCCTTCTCCGTATCGAAGGAACCAATATATTGTTCCTTCCCTGTCTGGATATGCCGCGCATATACATAGAACATGGTTGCAAACTCCTTTCTACCGTTTTGTTAGTCAGTTTTTTATATAAAAAAAGGCCACAAACTCAACTTTAGAGTCTGTGGTCTTGGATTTTTCTCTATGCCGTGATGTGATAAACATACTTCCTTGTCTGATAAAATTATTGTATCACGCCCAAAAATTGGCGTCAAATTGGAACAGGACCCACTCCGAAGGAGTGAGCCCTGTTTGTCTGGGTCAAATGAAGCGCTCTAGTGCTTAAGTGCTTAGGTGCTTACTATTTGATGAGCTTGGCATAGTTGGCCATGACCAACTTTACGACATACTCCCGGTCCACATCTGCCCCTGGCATGGTGCTGACAGCAATGTCACGCACTGTCTGCTCATCCAGATTTGGGGCCTTATAGAAGACACCCTCATCGTAGATGAGGTCGCGGAACATGTCAACAAGCATATTTGACGTTTTTTCCGGGTCCTCCGCATAGCCCCTGGAGATGAGCGCCATGTTGTTATCGAAGTTGGGGGCCATAGAGATGATTTCTCCAGTTTCCCCATCACGCAAGATACCGAAGTTCTGCGTATGCCGGTCCACGTTGAATACCAGGGCATCCATGAAGAGAATGTCCAGATACTCTCGCTCAAGGCCAGGCTGAAGCTGCTTCAGCGCGTGGTAGTTGTCCGCGTACTCCTCGTTTTCCCCTGTGAGGTAGGCCATGGGTTCGAAGTTGAGCCTGCCTTCCGTGAAATCTGTCGTAGCGGCGCAGCCGTTGATGACCTGGTAATCCGCCATTCGGAAGCCAAGGCGCTTTCCAAGTTCGGCGGTGAACACCTCAGAGTAGATTTCGCGGGTAGAGCCCTGCTTGAGCATGACCCACTTCCCATCCATCAGCCGCCAGCACTTCTCGTAACTGCCGATGTTGGTCAGTTCCGGCGTCGGGGTGCGAAGCTGTTCAGGCGTATACTGCTTGGAGAAGCTGTTGAAGGAGCCGTGCAGAGCCACATCCGCGAAATAGTTCTGGGAAAAGCGGACCTTTTCCCAGCATAGGTCTTGCTCCTCATCCGTCTTCACCCAGTAGTTGTCGGTAATCGTCGCGCCATGGACACGGAGAACCGTGTTCAGGTCCGAGGTATCGCCAAGCCGAAGTACACGCTTCAAGATGCGGCTGTTCGTCCGATGCCGGTCGATGGCCCGCATTTCAAGCCACGCCTCCAGGTCTCCCCCGTTACGGAAACATAGGGGAGCCCTGCTCGGCAAAATGGGGGTGACTGCCCGGCCAGAAAATCTGGCAACGGGTGTGTCTCCGCTCATAATGAGTCCAGTCAGCATAAGGTTCCCTCCCTTCTGTCTGTGTTATTGTACTATACCTTTTTGCCCTGGTCAATCCCAGGCAAGTCTGCATTTTGCATCAGTTTCTGAATAGATGATGTATCTATGCGGAAGCTGGCGAACTTATTTGACCGCAGTGTGATGATACAGGTTCCCATCATCGCACCGGATGAAGACATTTTTACCGTCGACCTCAACGTCCCCCAACACATGGAGCACGCAGCCGGTCTTTTTAACGATGACCTCATCCTCATCATGAAGTTTTTTCGCATCAACAAATTTCATATAAAACAACTCCTTTTTTATCATAATATCACGGGAAGAAACCGTGCCCTAAGTCAAATCGTCGAACATTTTGATATAGGCTTTGCGTCTCCCATCTTCTAACTGGTAGCTGACCTCTTTGGCCGTATCTGCAGTGAAGCAGTAGAAAGCCCTTGTATACCCCTTTTTCGAAATCCACCAGCTTGTCTTCTCGTTGAAAGCGTTTCTGACAGGGGTAAACACATAGTCACCAAATACATGATGTTTGATTTGGCTGTTGGTTTCTGCAAATGAAAGCATAAAATACCTCCCAAAAATCTAAAGTGATGCCACTTTCAAGAAAAAAGTGAGAGTTGTGCCTGCGTGGGCAGAATCGCAAATGTCTCAATTCCAACCCCAGGGTTCCTGTCAGAAAGAACGATGCCACTGCCCTGCACATCCATGATGGCGTCTAGGTTTTCACCGCATCCCTTCATGGGGATAAAGCAGTATGGCACAGGCTTGCTGTGGTTGAGCACGTCTTGGGCGTATAGTGGAATCCGCAGAATCTGACTGACGGCCTCCGCATCACGATAAAAGGTCAGATATCCACCATTGAGCATCGTGAGCACAAGACTCTCTGGGGCAGACTTCTTGACCAACTCATATGTTGACAAAAAGTAATGAATAGGAATTGCTCTGATATTTGTCTCCATACCTTTCACCTCCATGCATTATGCCATAGAAACGCACGGCCGATGCTGCGCCGCTTTCTGCAGCAGGGCCAACACCGCGTTCTTGATATACCGGCCAAGTGCGACAGGCACAGAGTTCCCTACCTGCTGCTGCTTCTGCCCAAGAGTGCCGCAGATGCGAAAATCGCCCGGCAGACCCTGCAGCGCTTTCGCCTCGGCCACGGTTAAAGTCCGGTTCTCCAGAGGATGAATCAGCGGCGGTTTCCGCCAGTTGACAATCGTCGGAGACGGCTCATTCCAGGCCAGGCGTCGGTAGGTGCAGGAGTGGCGGTTCTTGCTGTTCGTCCGATACTCCTCCGGGATATCCTGGTAGTTTCCTCCCTGTGGAACGAAGGACATCCGTTTCTTCGTATCCGCTCCAGGGAGCGTCACATCAGAGTAGTTGCTCCACTCCGGTGTCACCTTCCCAAGAGCCTTCCCCGCAGTGTGAATACCAGAGGTCAGCTCCGAAGGCGGAAATGAGACTGCTCCAATCCTGCTGCCAAGGATGACCGCACGCTTCCGTGTGGTGTAGCCGCCGACTTTGGAGTCCTGAACGATATTCGCGCCTAGCTCATATCCGCACTCCTTGGCGGTCTCCTTGATGGCGTCAAAGTAAGCCCCGCCACAGGCCGTCAGAACCTCGGGTACATTCTCCATTGCAAAAACCTTGGGTTTCAAGGTTTTGACAATGCGCATGTACTGCACAATGAGGTCGCTGTCCGGGTGGTCATCCAGCCTGGTATGGCGGTTCGCATTCGAGAATGGCTTACAGGACGGACCACCGATGATGATGTCTGGGTCAGAGACCGTCTCATCCAGAGGATATCCTGCTTGGGTGAATGCCTTGTGAATATCCCCATGGACAATGTGCATCCCGATGTTCTTCCGGTATGTCTCGCAGGCCGCAGCGTCATAGTCAATGGCGTAGCGGATAGAAAACTTCGGGTCCTGAGCAAAGGGCCAATCTAGGATACCTGCACCGCTGAACAGAGAGACGACCGTGTAGATATCGGCGATGTTCTTTTGAACAGTAGAGACCGAAAGCGGGTTTTGAGACTCAGCCAGGTATTCATCCAGGCTGATTTGTGTGTATTCCAGAATCCGCCCAGCCGCCGAGAGGTCATCCAATCCGGCCACCATGCGGAGCCTTGCCAGGTCCGCACGCTGGAAAACAATAATAGGGCTTTCCTTTTTGGATACTCTCCTTGTACGTACCTTGGCATCGGAGACGATGATTTGGTCATCGCTGATATGGATATAGAGCTGCTCCATCTCGGCGACTGTATTCAAAATCTCCTTATTCCTGATGTCAACCAGAGAATTCCACGTATTTCCTTTTTTCTTCCTAGAAATTTTGTACCGCCCTACTTCCGACGGTACAATAAGGATGCTCCGAGACTCCTTTTCGATTACATAGTCATAGTGGCTTCCAACAGACAGTCGCCCGGCCGAAGGGAAGCTAAATGTTAGTCCCCTACGGCTCTTTTTAATCCTCTTGTCTTTACAGACGCTATTTTTCATTGTGTGAATGCCTCCTCTGATTTGTTTGTGTATATATAGAAAAAGGCAGCAACCTCAGAGATGAGATTGCTGCCTTTAGAACAATATGATAACTATTTTACTGGATACTTCTTTGGTTTATATTTTTATTTTACCATCTGCCTGAAGAATGGTCAAATTGGCTTTTGGCCAGTTGCTCCGGCACGTTCTCTGAAATGTTTTCAAAAGGCAACCCCCGACACTGCAAAAACAGTGCCGGGGGTTTGTGTTAGCCTTCGGCTTCACCAGACTCGATAAGTACGTTCACCTGACGGACATACTCATTGAACAGTTCTGACAGCTTTTCCATATCTGTTTTATAGCTATCCTCTTCAGTATCGGGAGGGACCATATTTTCTGCATCAAGTGTTATATAGCCGGTCAGGAGACCGTTTTCAAACCGGAGCTGGTAGCGGTTGCCGTCGTAGTCCATACGAGGATACAGAAACTCAACGTCTCCGGCGCTCATGCCCGGAACAACGCACCAGCCTGTCTCCTTATCGACCTTGGTTATTTTCAATTCTCCGTTCTCTGGCTGTTCCGTCCGTTCTTCTTCGGCAACCAGGTCCAGAAATGTTCCTGTGTAGGATAAATCAGCCGGAACAGTATCTCCGCCAGGTGTGGAATTGGCGCATCCGGCGAGTACAGATACAAGCAGTATCACTGCTGCGAATAAAGAAAATTTGTGCATGGCATTTTATCTCCTTTACAAATCAAGTCAGAGTCTTTTCCGAAGCATCCCTCTGAGTAATGGAGGTCAGGTCACACTGAGAGTGCTTTTCACTGGATAGCTTCTGAATCAGCGCCTTCTTTGCAATGCTGAGCACCACATTCAAAGCTGCATGGTACTGCATGATTTCTTGCAGCGATTGGGGGTCGTCCAAATCAACTGCATCAAGCATCCGAGTCTGAAGGTACTCCACAGAAGCAATATTGGCGAACGCCTCACGGTCTCCGAGGCCCTCCAGCCGCTCGTTGAGAGAAATAGAGGAATCAGCGTCAACCTCATCCAGAAGCACATACGGCTTGCCAATTACCTTTACAGCACTCCGAACCTTTTCTTCCGCATCAATTTCGTCGATGATGGCGTTCATGAGGGCTACTTCCCACTGCGGGGAGCACTTCGGGCCCTCCTCACGGAGGGTAAACTGCCTGCTGACCTGTACGCCGTGTCCAGCAGCAGTCGCAGTCAAGCCCTGCGCCTGCAACAACCTCGCAGTATCCTGGGCATCGCTGAGGCTATCGCAAAGGATTAAGGCATAGTAAGATTTTATCACAAAATTCCCTCCCTGTAAATATTTGTTAATTCGTTACTTCTTGAATCAGCCGGTAGATGGTATTCATGGCCTCCCGGGACAAGCCACGCCCACGAATTTTGTTCATCGTATAATCCCGGAAGTAACCAACTACGGCCTGTTCTTTTTCTCGGGTATCGATTTCTGCCTCGTACTCTTCCTTGGAGGGATACATGACATACGATGAGTTCGTCTCACAGGCATCACAGTATTCCAAGGTGTCTCGGAAGAACTTCAATGTTCCGTGAACAGCAGGAACCTCTACATAGATGTACTTCCGCTTGATAGCGGTGATGGTAGCCTCCAACGGAGCCTTCGCACCGTGCCATCTGGCTGCGTTGCCGCAAGGCTCCAGGAATACCTTCTGGCCCTCTGTGATGGGGAATACAGGATAGTTGCCCATGTCACCACCCCCAGGCCCAGTTCAGGAAAATATTCCATACATGTCTGGCGAGGTCTGCCGCCGTGTAGACTGTAAAGACCGTATTGCCAGAATAGGCCATGGAACCCTGAAGCTCGAACAAAGCGTGCTCCTTGAACTCCGCGCTGTTGAACTTCTTCAGTTCCTCAGCATCAGACTTGAAAAAACTTCCCGGATGCTCGTTGATATACCCGGCTGCATCGTGAAACACTTTTTCCGAAATAGCGGCATTTTTCAAAATTTCTCTCTCCTTTCCAATTCCGTCATACTTCCATGTGGTCAACAATCATCCCATAAGTAATATTGGGATGATGCTTAAAAAACTGGCCCAGAGCTTCGTCCATATTGACCGCATCCGCAAAGCAATAGTAATGGTCTCCATTTACTTTGAATACGATTTCATAGCGGCCCAATTCGTTCCCGAGAACATCATCAGGCTCACGGTTCATATCGTACTCATGGTCCTCGTCATAATTGCGAAGTTCAGGAAATCGTTCAAGCCGTTTGCGGAGTTGACCACATGCGGCCTGGACTGCGCCATACAGCCAGCCGTTGATATACTCCTGGCTTCCTATTTGCACATAGTCATCAGTGCTCCCCCCCGCGCGACAGGCAATATAACGGTCTTCGTTCTTGACTCGGTAGAAGTCGAGGGGCTCCAAGTTAAATTCATACGCAGGATAGTTGCTAAATTCGGAACGGTCTACTTTGAGCATAATAATTCCTCCATTTTTTGTTTGTGTATATATAAAAAGCAGCCATACCCCATATGAGGATATAGCTGCTTGA
>ULUV01000873.1_pt1 | contig 16043 bp, 9 predicted proteins | sample 1958921 | NCBI WGS metagenome assembly ULUV01 (sample SAMEA4835772, study PRJEB28245) | human gut metagenome | biome: gut microbiome; material: fecal sample | place: Denmark | collected 2008
CCTGCCGATACTGGCTGTAAAGCCGGGTACGGTTGGAAGCACGCATCTGTGCGTTCCGTACAAACTGTTGATAATTCAGCCAACGATAAAGCATATTGGGACGAACCTGCAATTTATTGTAATAGTGGATATTCAAGTTCTTATACATCATACTGTCATTCGGCGCTTCTCCGTTCTTTCCGAACAGATAGACAGACGCATCACCCACGTAATAAGGACGCTGTGCCGCAGCCGGCAATCCCGGCACAGGAATCAGGCGAAGGCTGATATGCCCTCCGGGTACCAAAGTCGTATCCGCCTGGTAAGTCATATAGTCGGGACGGAAATAAAAATATCCGAGGTTACGCAACAATGTACTGATACGGGAGCGTTCTTCGTCCAAATCAACCACGTTGAACTGCTCACCCGGACTTATATAAGACATCCGGCGTCCGCGCTCCATAATCCGCAGAGTCTGAGGAGTGAACCGTTGATAGTAAACCGTATCAATGAAATAAGGGTTCTTCATATCCACCGTATAGATAATGCCCGCCTTCAGACTGTCTTTCTTATCAACAACCGTTTCATAAGCTACCTTCCCATTGAAATAGCCATAATCACGAAGCAAATTAGTCGTTACCTTCACACGTACCTCCGGGTTGACCGTAGAAATAAATACGGGAGGATTGGCCGCAAAACGGTTGAACATCCATTTACCGAATCCCTTCTTATATTTCACGAAGTCATTGTACATCCACATTTTAAAAGGGATAGGAAGGATACCACCAAACATCTTTGTACTAGGTGTCTTATCGAGTGCAGCATCAATTTCCGTCAGCGCCGTCTCTCCTACCGGTGTTGTCGATTTATTCAATATGACAGTCTTGCTTCCGGTGTAAAGCACCTCCCCTTCGGGAAGATGTTTCGTCACCGAACAAGCCGACAGTAACACTACACTTATCAGACAAACAGCCAATATATTTATATGTATCTCTTTCATACTTACTTCTTTTTCTTAAAGATGAACAGTTCACTAAGTTTGTCTAGCTTCTTGCGAAGCACAATACCGACTCCGGTTTCCGTAATCTCACCTTCGAGCACACTCTCGTAGTTCTTGTCATAGAACAGGCGGATATACCGGGTTCCGGTTCTATCCAGACGATATTCCAGAGAAATATTGTCGATGAAGGATTCGGCGTCATTCGTCGCATTCTCACCTTGAGAAACCTTGCCACCGATTACAATCTGAAAACGATTGTTAAACAAGCGTTGTGAATAACGGAAACTGTAATCCGTACGTTTACTTCCCGTCTCTGAATCGTCGTGGTCTTCGACACCGACAGAGAGACTCGCATTCTTCAAGTTACCCATCAAGGAGTTTATCTGACTACTCAATACAGAAGTCAGAGCAGATCCCATATTCAGCTTGCCGAGTCCGCCGCCACCCCCACCAATCGGTCCGGTGCCGAGATAAGTTTTCATCACCATGATATACAATGCCTGTTTACCTCGTTCTTCCGCCCCCATAGCGGTCAACTCGTTTTGTACGGTCGCATCTTCGGGAGCCGCAACATCGAATGCAAACGAAAGATTATCCAAGCGGTTCTTGACTACAACGGAAACATCGAAATTAACCATACGACTTCCACCATTCTCTCCTTCGGAAACTGACGCACGGATACGGTCAGTCGCCTTAAAGTTCAACATCGGGTCCATCGGATTTCCCGTCCATTCCACGTAACTACCGTTATCAATGGCAAATTCCTTTGCTGCAATCACCGGCAAAGCATATTTCATCAAGCCGCCACTCAACGTATAACGTCCGGTCAGAGTCAGGTCGCCTTGCGGAGTGTATTTCATGGAAAGGTCACCCCCGCCTTCCAGTTCGATACGGTTATCATTACTTGCATCCAGGTCAACTTTCACTCGGACGGACGGATCGATATGTACCATCATTACCATGTCCAATCCGCCTAAAGAGACAGTCGGCACTTCCTGCCGGACAACAGTTGTAGTATCGCTAAATGAAGTAAATGTTACCAAACTTCCCAAACGGTCCTGCACTGTCAATGGTGAATCGGTCAAGACATACGAAACATCGGTGTTCCCCAGCAGACTCACGTTCCCACGCATATTCAGCCCGTCCAAAGGCCCTTTCACCGTCGCCCGGAAATCAGCAAATACTTTGCCGTAAACCAGACTTTCACGGGTACGCTTAGCATCCAGTAACGTATAATTTTGTGCCAGCATATTCAGGTTCGCCATTGGACGGCTCATATCACGGAAATCAACATAGCCATCAATAGTAAACGGATTCTTCGATGTTGTGTAAATAGCAAATTTATCAAATTCCAACCGATTGTTCTTTATTTGCACAGGACGATTGTCAAACATGAAACGCGCACCATATTGACGGGAAAGGACAGCAACACTATCCAATACAAGTTCGCCGTTTATCAAAGGTTGTTCAGTACTGCCCGTTATATTCAGATTACCATCCATATCACCGGACAAAGTGACCATCTGGTCAGGAATAAACACATTCGCCACCCGCAGCGGAAAATGCTCCAATGTTGTATTCACTTCCAAACTATCTTTGCCTGTGCGGGTAGGAACCAGTTTCCCATCTGCCACCAGCACTTCTGCCTGATCGTGATTCAGATAAGCATTCAGATATTGTTTTCCCTGTTCGCCCGGCAACCACGTAGCCCCTAATGCAACGTCACCGATACGCTGACGTTCATAAGTCAGTTCATCAACAGACGCCTCAGCCGAGAGTTGCAAATCCTTTTCTGTCTGTATGTAATGAGCTTCCAACGAGAACAATCCGGTTATTTCGGGGAAGTAAGGCAACACACTCGTTATCTCTTGCAGACGGATTCTACGTATTTCAACATCTATATTCTGCAGAGACACCGTATCGCCCGGTACGGAATGTACCCTGAATCCCATTCCTTCTTCATCCCACATATCCACGTTCGCGTATACACGCATATTTTTATGCAGGTAAATCCAGTTATGATTCTCGTTGAAATGAAATCTTTGGAAGGCAACAATCGGATTCTCCGGAATCAGTGTGAAAGCGATTCCGTTCCCCTTACCATGTCCTTCGAACAGAGGGCGGGCATTTACCCCCAGCAATACGCCTGTTTCTCCTTTGCCGTTTTTGTAGTCTACCAGCAATTCCGCATCGCGGTCGCGAATCTCTCCGGTCAAAGTAGTAGCAAAAGAGAATTGCGGATTCTTCGGTCCGTTTATTACACCGGCACGTAGTTTCATTAAAGTAGTATCCTGTTTGACAGTGAAGAAGATTGTATCCAGTTGCAATGTGTCCATCTTCAATGCATGCACCGCAGCTTTTCCATTGATTCCCCAATCGGGAGCCGTACCGAACTTCATGGAAACATCATGGTAGGATATGTTTTTAGTAGCCAGAAAATAAGCTAACGGATTCTCTTTTCCTGCGGAGAAAGATAAAATAGCTGTCGGCAACGCTTCACGCAGTTCGGCGTGGTTCAAGGCGTTTTCATCAATCTGCTTCATCAGGACATCCATGAAGTGTGTAGACTGACTTATCAAAGGATTAACACCGGAACGTGCACTCAAGTTGAGTTTCATATCACCGGATGTTAGATGTGTGAACACCCTGTTTTGACGAGCTTCGGCAGAAAGATTAAAGGCGAGCGGGCGCTTCATCGGTTGAGGCATCAACCCCAGTTCGTGTAAGTCGAGCTGAGTGACGTCAACCGTCACTTTTCCATCTGGATAACGATGTGCCAGATTGTATTCTGCATCTGTTGTCATCTTCAACAGCGCATTGTCACTTGTCAGATTAGCCGTCACCAATGCACCTTTCAAAGCTCCAGTCAAATGAACATTGGAAAGCTGGTAACGTGCATAATGTAGTTGATCTAATGAAAGATTCAGTTTGGCTAAAGCACGATAAGACATGACGTCCAGCCCACGGCCTTTGGCATCTGCCGAAAGAGAAAGTTCGTAGATAGAGTCTTTCGGAAGGAAATTATGGAGTTGTAGATTGTCAATCTTCAAGTCGGCTGCATAAGCCTCGGTTGAGGTATTAAGTTCTGCATTCACCCCCATAGAGCCTTGCCCCTGTTTCAAGTGAAGATTAGCCTTATATTCAGGTCCTTTCAGCTCGACACGGGCCTTCAGATTCATGCTATCTGGGATTACGATAGTACCGTTGGGGGCTTCTCCCGTTAAAGCAGTCAGGAAGTTTAGATTCTGAGTAATCATATCCAGACCGATAGTCCCCGAACGCGTCAGGCTGTCAGCCAAGTTTTCAAGAATACCGCCTCCTTTCATGGAAAAAGCTCCCGGGAGATCGACTGTGAAACGGGAAATCTGCATTTGTTTCAGATTTCCGTCCGTACCGGCACGAACCACAAGCGGACGGAAGGGATACGCCTCTTTGAAACTATCCGGCAAACCGCCGGCAAATAACATAACATCCTCTTTACCGATATAAGCATTGAGACCGGCGGACAAACGTCCTGTAGTGGGAATATTGACAAGTTCCCAATATGTCTGGGCGGATAAATCTATTTCGGAATGAGGGGTTTGCAGTTTTATGCCGGGAATACGAATAATCGAGTCGTTAGAAAATGCCCTACCCGTCAATGAAGTGATACTCAATCCGGAACGTTCATTCATCGAAAACTCACGGATTACAGCATTCATATCCCTACCTTTATATAATAAGGAATCCAAACCGATACGGATATCACGAACGGCAATATGAGACGCATCGAAACCTTCTCCGGGTTTGGCTGCTCCGGTATCATAATTGGCAGAGCTTCCGGATAACAGGAATTGTTTCAGTTCATAAAACTGATTCTTCAGATCAGCTTGTGCATCATTGATAAATGCTTCTCCGATATGAGCAGCCATTCGCATCGAGTCAGCAGGAAGTTGCATACTGAACGACACATTCTTCAACTTCAGTTTATGAAGATCCACTTTCCAGTTTACAGGAGCAGAAGCTGTTGTGTCTTTAGGCGTAGTCGTAGTATCGTTCATCAACATTTGTACGTGAGTGTCCGATAATTCCGTCTGGTTGATAACGGCCAGCTCATTAGAAAGATCAACTCCATGACTTTGTAAAAAGAAACGTCCCAGTACCCCCTTTATCTTCATGCCTTCTATTAGATTAGCCGAATTGAACGCTACCTGACTTAATGTTACTTCATCTACCTCTACCTTTCCCTTGACGAGCGGCCATGCCTGTACACGCACGTTCAGACTTTCCAAAGACAACAGCGTATCCGGTTGCTGGATCACTTCCACGCCACGAACCAACAGATTGAGCGGAAAACGAAGGTCGATTCGTTCCACCTGAATCTGCATACCGGTTGCTTTGGAAGCGTATGCTGTCACCTCCCGACGCAAAAGATTCTGAACGGGAGGTATATAAAGTAATATCATTAGTATTACAAAAAGCAATACAGGAGTGAGCAATATCCAACTCACCCTTCTTATCCATTTTCGTTTCATGTAAAATGTGCCAGTGTATTAAAAGGTGACACAAAGTAAACAATTAATTCTGAAAAAAGGTTGACGTTAGGAGCAAAATGTTCAATCACAAAAGAAATACAAGCATTATGGTTTTCTTTCTTCACCTTCTTTACCGGAGCTCTTGTCACTACTTCAAGCTACTTATACCTTACGAGCTTCTTCCAGAACCTTCTGAATCTCCAGAAGTACACAAGCCGTTTTTTCACCTATCTCCTCTGAAAAACATTGCCCACGTTGTGTTTCCAGCCAGTTCAATAAAGGCACAGCTTCCATTGCCCCGATTAAAGTGAAAAGCGGAAGTAGTTTGTGAGCCATAGCCGCTATTCCGTCCACCTCCTTGCCTGCCAATGCTTGTTGCATCCGATCGGCATTCTTTCCGGTTTCTTCGATAAAGGTCTGAATAATGGAATGTGCGGCATCAGCATCGTCTTCAGAAAAGGCTGTTAATGCAGAAAAGTTCAAGGAACTTACAGTCTGCATATCCTCAGTAATGTGTGCTTCGTCAGCGGCAAGCTGTCCTTCGTTGACTGTGAGCAATAGTTCTTTCACCGTAAAAGGTTTGTGCAGGCAACCGGCAAAACCGTGTTCTTGTAAAGCATCTATGTCCATTTCACTGCGGGCAGTTACGGCAATCACAGGAATTGTCTTTGCCTGCGGAATATTGGAAGCGCGCAAGAGTTTTACCAAATCAAAGCCATTAATAGCAGGCATTTGTATATCAGTCAGCAATACATCGAAAACAGAGGTACGGAGCTGTTCTATCAACTCCTCCAATTGCTCACAACAAACGGCGTCAATTCCATGTTGCTTTAACATGGCTGCCGTCAAGCTTAATTGAATTTTATCATCATCAATCAACAGTACACGTATCACTTTCATCGGGGGAAGCGTGACAGGGTCTTCTGCCGAAATTGTTTTTTCTTCCAATGCCCTTTCGGACACAGATTTTCCCACCGGATAAAGAGGGAGAATGACTGTGAAGCAACTTCCCTCCCCCAGCTTACTTTGCACATCAATCGTACCTTCAAGCAAAACAACCAACTTCTTCACAATAGACAATCCCAAGCCGAAGCCTTCTTCTCCTTGTGCACCGGATAAACGGGTAAATTCCTGAAAAATCCGTTCGCGGTCTTCCGTAGCCATACCTTTTCCGGTATCCGAAATCGCTATCGTCAGCTTGGAAGAATCATATTTAGCCGTTAATGCAATCTCGCCTTTCGGAGTAAACTTCACTGCGTTGGACAAAAGATTATTCACTATCTGCCGGAGCCGTAAAGGGTCGCTGATGTATCTCCCATTTAATTCCTGAGCGACATGGCATTGCAAGGTTAATCCTTTGGCGGCTGTCAATGGTTCGAAGCTAACATGGATTTCTTCGAATAACTGCGAAGGATTGAAGGTGACGCGGTTCACTTCCGCTTTATTAAGGTCGAGCCGATGAAAGTCGAGCAAGTCGCTGACCAATTTCAAAAGATGTTCCGAAGAACTTTTCATATTGTCAAGATAGAAGCGCTGCCGTTCGTCCTCCGTCAGTCGGGAAAGTAATTCGGTATATCCCATAATAGAGCCTAACGGTGCTTTAAAGTCGTGAGTAATGGCGAGCATCAGCTTTTCACGGGCAATAAGCAGGTCTTCCGCCCGTTTATTAGCTTCTTCCAATTGCCGGCGGTAACGATTGCTGCGGGATATGTCACGCACTATCAAAATCAGGAAAAAGACAGAGAGCAGCACTGCTCCGATAGCTATTCCACCAATGGTGCGTACTGAACGCATTCTTACCTCCTGTTGCATTTCTGCATCCTGGCGGGCACGCAAGGTCATTTCCTCCTCGTATTGTTTTATCAGGCTATCCATTCTTGCTGTCAACTGCGAATTCATACGCTGATATTTTGTACTAGTCCGCCGGATTGTTTTTCGCCGCTGCAACCGTTTTTCCTCTGTAGCCATACGAATCTTTTGCTGAAGGGAATCTTTAGAAGTGGTCGGTTCCAGAATAGTATCCGTAGCAACCTCCATGGAGGTATTAACAAGCACGGCACTGTCTTGTTTAGTTGGGACAAACACTTCTGCCAATCTCTTAAAGAAACCTTTCTTCTTAGGCGTAGTCAGTAAAGAATCCCGTTTAGTGATAACTCGGTGTTGTACCCGTTGCTGAGTAATGACAGAATCTTGTTCGGAAATTATTTCTTCAATCTCCGAAGCGGAAAGTAAGCTGTCATTCGCTTCGCTCAATACCCGGAGCATCTGTATCGTATTCCGGTCTTTCTCGTGCAGCAGAGTCAACAGGCTGTCTGTCCGCAGATTCTCCTGGCCATCGGCAGCCGACAATGTCTCCATTTCGCGATGTACAAATACCAGAGAAAAAAGAAGAATTGCAAGTAATAACGTATAACCGATTGTTACTTTCAACTTTGTGGAACGATAGGAAGCCATACGGTAAAGTTTTAAGTATCAAGTATTCACTTGGGGAGTGGGGAGTTTCGTCATGTAATGAAAACGCCACCAAAGCATTAATCCTGCACTTGTCAGACCGAAAGGGAACGCCATCCAGACACCTACCACCCCCCAGCCCATTACGAAGCCACAGAAATAACCTACGGGAAGTGAGATGATAAAGTAAGCGATAAAGGCGATGAGCATCATCAGTTTTACATCCGAAATGCCACGCAAGGCATTAGCAAAAGTAATCTGTAACCCGTCCCCGAACTGATAAACGAGGAAAGGAAAAATGAGAGAAGTTACCATAGCCGCCACCTCAGGACTGTCGGTAAACCAACCTCCTAAATAGTTACGGCAAAGAAAGACAATAAAAGAAAGCACTACGCCCAATGTCATCATCAGATGAAAACCGGCATAGGCCGAACGACGAACGTTCAAAATATCGTTCTGACCTTTGAAGTTGCTGACACGAACAGCTACGGCAGCTCCCATGCCATAATACATCATAAACGTAAACTGTGAAATAGCCAACATAACCTGATGCGAAGCCAGTGCAATGGTCCCCAACCAACCTATCATTATGGCACTCAGACTAAAAGAAGCTGTTTCCATTCCCATTTGAAAAGCAACCGGCCAACCAAGTCCGTTCAACCGACCGAATATAGCCCGTGACCACCCCAAACGGAAGAAGCCGACTTTGTAACGGATAAAACGAGAACTACGCAAGAAGATAATGATAAACACGAGCACCATCATAATACGTGAAAACAATGTGCTGATACCGGCTCCCAACAATCCCAACTCGGGCAAACCTAACTTTCCGTAAATCAAAAGATAATTTCCTATGATATTCAATACATTTCCTCCCAAGAGTATCCACATGGCCGTCTTGGTATCCGTGATTCCATCCGTAAACTGCTTGAATCCATTGAAAAGCATAACAAACACCAATGAAGCCAGCAGCACCAAATAATAAGGCTTAATCAAAGGAATCAGTTCTTCCGGCTGGCCGAGATTCTCTATATTCAGATAAAGGACAGTCATACAAAGCGTCAATAATAACGCGACCATCAGATTCGCTAACAAACTGTTACGCAATGCCTGTCCGGCAGGTGCAAACTGATGTGTTCCATATAGACCTCCCACAACAGGAGTTAGCCCATATGAAAAACCGGTACTGAAAATGATAGCCAAATTGAACACGTTATTTACAAAAGAAGCTGCTCCCAATTCTACCGTACTATGATGTCCAATCATCAGGGTATCGGCAAACCCGAGCACGATCACTCCTATTTGTCCGATAACGATAGGTAAACCAAGAAAAAATAATGCTTTATAATGCTCTCTGTATGTTCTATATATATTTCTCATTTACTTTTATAATAGAGTACAACTCCGTTCTCTTTCCGAAAAGCCGATTGAGCGACTTCCCGCAACTGCATAGCAGTGACAGAGCGATAACGTTCTACTTCTTTCTCCAAATCTTCCACTTTACCGAGCAATTCGAACCAGGCAAGATTGGTAGCCACATTCAAATAATTTATATTACCGAATATCTGGGTAGACTCAAACTTATTTTTCACCTTCTCCAATTCCTGTCCGTCAACCAATTCTTGTTGCAGGCGATCGAGTTCGTCGCGCACTGCCGCTTCCGCCAGTTCGAGGCTAACTCCCGCCGAAGGTTTTCCGGCAATGTGAAACAAGCCTGCATCCACACTACCTGAGATGTAAGCATCAATGCTCGAGAATAGCTGTTTTTCCTGTACCAGATGTTGGTTCAATCGACTGGAACGCCCGTTACTCAATACATCCGACAGTATATCGAACACATAATAATCCGGGTGACGATGATCGCACATGTGATAAGCCATGAACAGAGAATCAAGAGGTACATTTCTCTCTACCGTCAGCCTGCGTTCTTCCGTCTGTTCCGGCTCCTGTGGCAGATTCCGTACAGGAACTTCCCGACGGGGAACAGATCCGAACCATTTCTCCGTCAATTCCACTGCTTCCTCAAAAGAGATATTCCCGGTCACCGCCAGTATCGCATTGTTAGGAGCATAAAAACGGAAAAAGAATGCTTTCACCTCTTCTAATGTTGCATTAGCGACATGCGACAGGTCTTTTCCGATAGTCGGCCATTGATAAGGATGTTTCTGATAAGCCAACGGGCGCAAAAGATGCCCCACATCTCCATAAGGCTGGTTCAGACAGCGTTGCTTGAATTCTTCCATTACTACCCCTCGCTGTACTTCCAGACTCCGTTCGCTGAAATCAAGGCTCAACATACGGTCGGACTCCAACCAGAAGCCGGTTTCCACATTCTGCCGGGGCACAGTGAGGTAGTAATTGGTGATATCATTGTTCGTCCAGGCATTATTCTCTCCACCCGCTAGCTGAAGCGGCATATCATAATCGGGGATATTTACCGATCCACCGAACATCAAGTGTTCAAACAGATGTGCGAAGCCGGTATGTTCGGGATGTTCGTCACGAGCTCCCACATTATATAATATATTTAGAGCCACCATCTGTGTACTTTCGTCCCGCGAATGTACCAGCCGCAACCCGTTGTCAAGAATGTGCCTATTGATTTTCATATCATTTAGTCAAGTATAGTCGCTTTTATTATCTTCACATCTTCTTCGGGACGGTCGCTACGGTCCGTCTTCACCTTCTGGATTTTATCTACGACGTCCATACCCTCCACTACTTCGCCGAATACTGTATATTCGCCATCCAGATGTGGAGTACCACCCACAGTAGTATATGCTTCTATCTGCTCCGGCGTAAAATGGAATTCCGGTTCTTTTGCCGACAATTCCTGTGCTTCCGCAAACAATTTCTCCTGCAAGTCATAAAGCCCGTTTTCGTCATTCGCCTTACGCATCTTATAAATTTCTTTCATGTGTTTCTGCGCCAATTTATTGAAAATGACATTGATCTTATTTTCATTCATCTGGCTTTCCATACCCAACAGTGTAGAATCATTGTAAACCTTACCCGTTACGATATAGAACTGACAACCGGAAGATTCTTTTTTCGGATTCACATTGTCTCCCTGACGGGCTGCAGACAACGCTCCTTTCTTATGGAAATACTTCGGATATACAAATTCTGCCGGTACGGTGTAGCCGACATCACCGGCACCCAACATCTTCCCTTTCGGCGCATTCTTTGAATCCGGGTCACCAGCTTGAATCATAAAATCTTTGATGACACGATGAAATAATGTTCCTTCATATACTCCGTCTTTCACCAGTTTGATAAAATTATCACGATGCTTGGGTGTCTCATTATACAACTTCACTTTGATATCTCCGGCTGTTGTTTCAATCTTTACCAATGTCTCTTTATCCATGTCTCCTCCTTTTTTTGTTCCGGTTTTGCAGGCAGTAAGTCCGCAAAACGATATAGTTAATAATATCAATGTAATCTTTTTCATAACGCTTTTATTTAATTTAAGTTTGCAAATATACCACTTTCGCCTAAATCATCTTACCTTTGTGACTTAAAAGAATCAAAACCTGACACAATGAAAGCCATATTAATAGTCGAAGATGATATAACTTTTGGAATGATGCTCAAAACCTGGTTAGGCAAAAAAGGATTTGAAGTATCATCAGTGAGTAATATAGCACGTGCCCGAAAGCATATCGAAAGCCAGACTGTTGACTTGGTATTATCCGATTTACGATTACCCGATTACGAAGGCATTGATTTGCTGAAATGGATGAATGACCGGGGACTGGATATTCCCCTGATTATCATGACCGGTTATGCGGATATTCAATCAGCGGTACTGGCCATGAAACTTGGTGCACGGGATTATATCGCAAAACCTGTCAACCCGGAAGAATTATTAAAGAAAATATCAGAAGCTCTACAAACAGAGAGAACGCCAACAGCTCATTCCGCAGCCAAGATGTCTTCGAAGAAAGTCTCTCCCGCCTCATCCAAAGAGACAACAGAAACTCGTCGTGCCTATCTGGAAGGAGAAAGTGATGCTGCCAAGCAACTCTACAATTATGTAGGCCTGGTAGCTCCTACTAATATGTCCGTACTCATCAACGGTTCTAGCGGAACAGGTAAAGAATATGTGGCACACCGTATTCATCAACTTAGCAAGCGTAGCGACAAACCGTTCATTGCCGTAGACTGCGGTTCGATACCTAAGGAATTGGCAGCCTCCGAATTCTTTGGTCATGTAAAAGGCTCGTTTACGGGAGCATTGACGGATAAAACGGGAGCTTTCGTTGCAGCCAACGGTGGCACTATCTTTCTGGATGAAATCGGAAATCTCAGCTACGAGGTGCAGATACAACTACTCCGCGCCCTGCAAGAGAGAAAAATACGTCCGGTCGGTTCTACACAAGAAATATCCGTGGATATCCGCCTGGTATCGGCCACCAACGAAAATCTGGAACAAGGAATCGAAAAGGGAACATTTCGCGAAGACCTTTATCATCGCATCAATGAATTTACCCTGCGAATGCCTGACTTGAAAGAACGGAAAGAAGATATCCTGCTATTCGCCAACTTCTTCCTTGATCAGGCAAACAAGGAATTGGACAAGCATCTGATTGGTTTCGACGCAAAAGCGTCACAAGCTTTATTGAGTTATCATTGGCCGGGAAACCTGCGTCAAATGAAGAATATCGTGAAAAGGGCAACCTTACTGGCGCAAGGCAGTTTTATTACATTGCTCGAATTAGGTACTGACTTACTGGATACTACTACAACTTGTACCACAAGCATGTCATTACGTAATGAGGAGACGGAAAAAGAACATATATTGGAAGCATTACGCCAAACCGGGAATAATAAAAGTAAGGCAGCACAGCTGTTGAATATTGACCGGAAGACGCTATATAATAAACTGAAACTATACAACATTGATTTATAGCATTCAAGTCAGCCCCAGACAACACACAAAACAACGATTGAATGAAACACATACGTAAATTGAAAGAAATGACATATTGCAAAAGCACACATTTGTGTACTTTTGCAATATAAAAGCCTTACGAATATTATCGCGCCATTGCATAAACATTAACACCATACAAATCAATATTATGAAGAAGTTTAATTTTATATGCCTTTCTATCCTCTATTCAATTTGTAGTTTTGCGCAACAGCAGAGTATTCCTGTCCCCAAGCCTCATCAACTGAAATGGCATGAAGCCGAAATGGGAGCAGTCTTTCATTACGACTTGCATGTATTCGATGGTATCCGCTACGGACAAGGCAATAACCGCATCAACCCCATTGAAGATTATAACATTTTTAATCCAACCGAACTCAATACTGATCAATGGGTACAAGCAGCCAAAGCTGCCGGATGCAAATTTGCCGTACTCACAGCCACCCACGAAACCGGATTCGGACTTTGGCAAAGTGATGTCAATCCGTATTGCCTGAAAGCTGTCAAGTGGAAAGACGGCAAAGGAGATATAGTCCGCGATTTTGTAAATTCCTGCCGTAAATACGGCCTTCAACCGGGCATTTATATAGGTATCCGTTGGAATTCTCTGTTGGGTATCCATAACTTCAAAGCTGAAGGCGAAGGAGAATTTGCCCGTAACCGCCAGGCGTGGTATAAACGCTTGTGCGAGAACATGGTAACAGAGCTATGTACACGTTATGGTGATCTCTATATGATATGGTTTGACGGCGGAGCTGATGATCCACGCGGTGACGGTCCTAACGTAGAACCTATTGTGAATAAATATCAGCCCGACTGTCTTTTTTATCACAACGTTGACCGCGCAGACTTTCGTTGGGGTGGTTCGGAAGCAGGTACAGTAGAGTACCCTTGTTGGTCTACCTTCCCCTACCCATACAGCCACAGTAATGCTACCGAACCCGCACGTAACCACAACATACTATTAAAACACGGCGATAAAGACGGCAAATATTGGGTACCGGCTATGGCAGATACTCCATTACGTGGAGCAAACGGACGTCACGAATGGTTTTGGGAACCGGATGATGAAAATAACATCTACCCATTGGATGCACTAATGGACAAATACGAGAAATCAGTAGGAAGAAATGCAACTCTCATCCTCGGATTAACGCCTGATCCGACCGGATTGATTCCCATAGGAGATACGCAACGACTGAAAGAAATGGGAGATGAAATAAACCGTCGTTTTTCTTCCCCCATAGCGAAAACTTTAGGGCAAAAAAAGAGCCTGACTTTGAATCTCGGGAAGAAGCAAACTGTAAATTACTGCATTATTCAGGAAAATATAAAAAACGGAGAACGTATCCGTCAATATAAGATAGAAGCAAAAGTTAATGGGAAATGGCAGTCTGTCTGTTCCGGAGAATCCGTAGGGCATAAACGTATTGAGAAGTTTGATCCGATAGAAGCAACCGCATTAAGACTAACCATTCCCGAGTCTGTTGCATTGCCTGACATTATCAATTTTAGCACATACTATATCAAATAAAAAGTACAAGAAGAAATCTGCAAATAACACCTAATAACTACCCCATGAATAAAAAGAAACTATTCCCACTCGCACTTGTGCCACTCGCAGCCACCAGCCTGCAAGCACAAAGCAACATTCAGACAGGGCGTACAGACAAACGCCCGAATATCATCCTCTTTATGGTAGATGATATGGGTTGGCAGGATACTTCCCTTCCTTTCTGGACACAAAAAACGCATTACAACGAACTATACGAAACGCCGAACATGGAACGACTGGCCCGTCAGGGAATGATGTTCACTCAAGCGTATGCCAGTAGCATCAGTTCTCCCACCCGATGCAGCCTCATCACCGGAACGAATGCGGCACGCCACAGGGTAACCAACTGGACGCTACAAAAAAACACCATGACAGACCGCAAAGACAAACAGCTTGCCGTCCCTGATTGGAATTATAACGGAGTAAGTCAGGTACCCGGTACTAACAACACCTTTGTAGGAACTTCTTTTGTACAAATCCTAAAAGACAACGGCTATCATACTATCCATTGCGGAAAAGCCCATTTCGGTTCCATCGACACTCCGGGAGAAGACCCGCACCATTGGGGATTTGAGGTAAACATCGCCGGACACGCTGCCGGAGGACTTGCCAGTTACCTCGGGGAAGAGAATTACGGACATACCAAAGACGGAAAACCAGTTTCACTAATGGCTGTCCCCGGACTTGAAAAATACTGGGGTACGGAAACATTTGTTACCGAAGCATTAACGCAGGAAGCTATCAAGGCACTAAACAAAGCCCAAAAATACAATCAGCCTTTTTATCTGTATATGGCTCAATATGCTATCCATGTTCCTCTGAATAAAGATATGCGCTTCTACGATAAATACAAGAAGAAAGGTATGACCGACCATGAAGCTGCTTATGCTACCCTTATCGAAGGAATGGATAAAAGCCTCGGCGACCTCATGAACTGGCTGGAGAAAAATGATGAAGCAGACAATACAATTATTATTTTTATGAGTGACAACGGAGGACTTGCAGCCGAATCCTACTGGCGTGACGGAAAGTTACATACACAGAATCATCCTTTGAATAGCGGCAAAGGTTCTACCTACGAAGGAGGTATTCGTGAACCGATGATTGTCAGTTGGCCGGGAGTGGTGAAGCCGGGTAGCAAATGTGACAATTACTTATTGATAGAAGACTTTTACCCTAGCATCCTCGAAATGGCAGGAATCAAGAAGTATAAAACAGTCCAGCCGATAGACGGGATCAGTTTTATTCCCCTATTGAAGCAAACGGGAAATCCTTCTAAAGGACGCAGTCTTTTCTGGAATATGCCCAATAACTGGGGGAATGACGGTCCCGGAATCAATTTTAACTGTGCAGTTCGCAATGGCGACTGGAAGTTGATTTATTATTACGGAACCGGTAAGAAAGAGTTATTCAATATCCCTAATGATATAGGTGAAAGCAACGACTTAAGTGCACAGCATCCTGACATCGTGAAAAGGCTTTCTAAAGAATTGGGAAACTATCTGCGAAAAGTAGATGCACAGCGACCAACTTTCAAGGCTACCGGACAACCTTGTCCCTGGCCGGATGAAAAGAAATAGCCGTTGAAAAGAAAAAGAACTGTGGCGG
>ULUV01032735.1_pt1 | contig 15887 bp, 9 predicted proteins | sample 1958921 | NCBI WGS metagenome assembly ULUV01 (sample SAMEA4835772, study PRJEB28245) | human gut metagenome | biome: gut microbiome; material: fecal sample | place: Denmark | collected 2008
GCGGCGTGGGCGAGCCATAGTATTCGACCATCACGTGTTCGAGAATGCCGACCGAGGCGCGGCCGGTGCGCAGCTTGGTATAGGCCTCGCGAAGCGATTCGATGCTGCGGCCCATCTTGTGTTCGGTCTGCTGCTGGATTTCTGCAATAGTGGTCATTTTGGAATCGATACCTTCTGATGTTTTCTTCAAGTCCCGTCGAGGCCTCAGAAGGGAGGCATCAGCCGGACGGCGGGAATGCACCCTCGCCTGCGGGCGTCCTCCAAAGGACGCCGCCAGAGGCAAAGGCGAATTGTTTGCAACTGTCAGTGCAAGTTTACAGGTGAATGCCGCTTTTTATGCGGCGCGCATCCGTTAGCTGTGCACGAGCGTGCCCTCATCTTCGCCGAGCACGACGCGGCGCATGGCGCCGGGCTTGACGATCGAGAAGACCTTGATCGGAAGCTTCTGGTCGCGGCACAGCGCAAAGGCCGTGGCGTCCATCACCTTGAGGTCGCGCTTGATCACTTCATCGAACGTGATGTCGTGATAGAGCTCGGCGTTGGGGTTCTTCACCGGATCTTCGGAGTAGATGCCGTCGACCTTGGTGGCCTTGAGAACAATCTCGGCGCCGATTTCAGCGCCGCGCAGCGCCGCAGTCGTATCCGTCGTAAAGAACGGATTGCCGGTGCCGGCCGCAAAGATCACCACGCGGCCCTTTTCGAGATAGCGAAGCGCACGGCCGCGGATGTACGGCTCGGCAACCTGCGAAAGCGTCAGAGCGCTCTGCACACGGGCCTCGACGCCGGCGTTGCGAAGCGCATCCTGAAGCGCCATGCCGTTCATCACCGTGGCGAGCATGCCCATGTAGTCGCCTGTGGCGCGGTCCATGCCGGTGGCGCCCAAAGCGACGCCGCGGAAGATGTTGCCGCCGCCCACGACGATGCCCAATTCCACGCCGAGCGAGAGCACGTCCTTGATGTCCTTCACGATGCCCGCGAGCGTGGTCCGGTTGATGCCGAACTGATCGGGCCCCATCAGGGCTTCGCCGGAAAGCTTAAGAAGAACTCGCTTGTACTTTGGCACGGGATTGGAATCAGGCATTTTCTTCTCCATTGTTTTTTACGCTTGCGCCGAAGCAAAATCGGCGCAAAAAAACGCATGATCCGCACTGTGCGGAACACGCCTACTCAAAATTGCCTAATCTTCGCACGTTCAGAAGCAAAAAACAAATTCGCCGGGCGACCCGAAACGGGTGACCCGGCGTTGTGCCCATGGAACCGCCTGACTCACTCAGAAAGGCGGCCGACAGGGGCTATTCCTATTCAAGTCCTATTGATTAGGCCTTGGCAGCGGCAGCCTGCTGGGCGGCCACTTCAGCAGCGAAGTCCTCGTTGCGCTTCTCGAGGCCTTCACCAACCACGTACAGGCCGAAGGCGGCCACGGAGGCGCCCTTGGACTTCAGCAGCTGGCCGACGGTGACCTTGTCGTCCTTCACGAACGGCTGGTCGAGCAGCGTCACGGACTTCAGGAACTTCTGCACGGAGCCTTCGGCGATGCGCTCGAGCATGGCTTCGGGCTTGCCGGCTTCGCGGGCCTTCTCGATGGCGACGCGACGCTCGGTCTCGATGAGATCCTGGTCAACGCCGGTCTTGTCGAGAGCCTTGGGCTTGGAGGCAGCCACGTGCATGGCGATGTCGTGAGCGAGCTCGTCGTCGCCGCCGACCATGTCCACGAGGGCAGCAATCTTGGCGCCGCCGTGGATGTACTTGTGCAGCGTGCCCTTGGCTTCAAAGCGCTGGAAGCGGCGGAAGGTCATGTTCTCGCCGATCTTGCCCACGAGGCCGGTGCGGACTTCTTCAAGAGTCTTGTCGCCGAGCTTGAGAGCGCCGAGAGCGGCAACGTCGGCCGGGTTCTGCTCGGCCACGAGGCGGGCGGCGTCCTGAGCCATCTGCTGGAACTCGGGGTTCTTGGCAACGAAGTCGGTCTCGGAATTGACTTCGATGATGGCGCCGGTCTTGGCGTCGGCGGTGAGGTACACGGCCACGATGCCTTCGGCGGTGACGCGGGAAGCGGCCTTGCTCGCCTTGTTGCCGAGCTTGACGCGCAGGATCTCCTCTGCCTTTGCGGGATCGCCATCAGCCTCGGCAAGCGCCTTCTTGCATTCCATCATCGGGGCATCGGTCTTCTGGCGAAGTTCCTTCACCATTGCGGCGGTAATAACGGCCATTGTTTAGCTCCTATTAATTGCTAAGAGAATGTGTTCTGGAAATGGTTGCGAACGAAAAAAGGGCGAATCGAAAATCCTTCGACCGCCCTCTGCATTCCGAGCCGCCCGTTTCTTCGGGGCCCCTCATTGACGTCAATGCTGAGCTCATTCGGAAATCGGCGGCCTGCGTCTGATCGGACGCTCGAAACAGCCTGCAAATTAGGCCGCCGGGGTCTCCTCGACCTCGACGAACTCCTCGTGCTGCTCTTCTTCGCCAGTGGCGGAATCTTCCTTGCCGGCGAGAACGGCATCAGCGATGCCGGTGGCGTAGATGGCCACGGCGCGGGCCGAGTCGTCGTTGCCCGGGATCACGTAGTCGACACCGTCGGGGTTGTGGTTGGTATCAACCACACCCACCACGGGGATGCCGAGCTTGTTGGCTTCCTGAATGGCGATCTTGTGGTAGCCGACGTCGATCACAAACAGAGCGTCCGGAAGGCTCGTCATGTTCTTGATGCCGCCGATCGACTTGTTGAGCTTCTCGATTTCACGGGTGAAGTCGAGGGCTTCCTTCTTGGTCATCTTCTCAAGGCCGCCGTCAGCGATGGTCTGCTCCATGTCCTTGAGGTGCTTGATCGTCTGCTTGACGGTCTTGAAGTTGGTGAGCGTGCCGCCGAGCCAGCGCTGATCAACGCAGCAGCAACCAGCGCGCTGAGCCTGCTCGACGATGATGTCGCGGCCACCGCGCTTGGTGTCGACGAAGAGGATCTTGCCGCCGCGAGCGGTGAGTTCACGAACGAACTTCTCGGCTTCGGCGAACTTCTCAACCGTCTTTTCGAGGTTGATGATGTGAATCTTGTTGCGGGCACCGAAGATGTACTGAGCCATCTTGGGGTTCCAGAAACGGGTCTGATGGCCGAAGTGGCAACCGGCCTCAAGCATTTCACGCATGCTGACGGACATTTTTTGTCTCCAAGGTTAATGTCTAACGCCGCGGCCATTTGTGAATGAAGCAACCCTAGGGTTCCTCACCTCGGAAGAGCCGCGAACGTGCGATTTACTAGCCTGCCGACAACACGAAGGCAGGCCGACTGAAAATCCCGCCCTAAAAGCGGGAACGCGGCATTATACAGAAAAATGCTCAGTTCGGGAGCCCTTTTTTTGCGTCCTGAACCTTGATCTCAAAAAAATTTTTCGCCTTTGCCGCGTTGTCTGCAGGCCGCACACGCGCGGCGGGCGATCTGAGTGCGGCCTTCCCTGCCCCCTTCCCCTCCGGGACTCTTTCCTCACGGACACGCGTCCCCGGAAAGCAGATGCTCACCGGGGACGAGTCAAAGGTGGTGCACAGTCAGCCAGGGAGGCGCGTTCTACTGATGCGGACGTGTTCGGACGAACCGGCACGCACCGATATGTGCACCCGCGCGATTACCAGGCGTAGCGCATGCCAATCGTTGCGCGGTAGTCGGTATCGACCTCACCGCCGTCGCCGCGCTCGAGCTCTGCCCAGAAGTGCAACTGGTCGGTCATGTTGAAGTCTGCGCCGATGCCGTATTCGTACCAAGTACCTCCGAGGTCTTCGGAAAGCGTGCGCGTCCCCATATTGGGCTTGCCGAAGCGGAAGTCCGCCTCACCCTTCCAATCGTGCAGGACGGAGGCCTTCAGGAAGGCCGAGCCGCGGTTGTTCGGGCAGCTGATGCCAAAACGCACGCCCGCACGACCGACCAAAGAGTCCGTTGAGGCCTGATCAACCTCAACGCCGGTCGACGTTTGGTACTGCGCGTCAAAGACATGGCCGTACCAGAGCTCAAGCTGCGGCTCCACGAAGACGTTCTCAACCGGAGAGAATCGCCAGCCAGCTTCCGCCGAAATCGACACGGCATTGGTGTGATAGTCGCCCGAAGACCGCATGTCGCTCACGCTGATGTCGAACGAGTTCTTCATGCGGCCAACCTTGCCGGTGAAGTCCAGATAAAGGCCGTTGTCGTACAGACGGCTTGCATAACCGGTAAAGGCAAGCAGGCTGCTGTCGCCGCCGCCGTGGTTGAAGCTGTTGTCGCCGTACGTGTAGGACATGGCGCCGCCCACCCAGAGGCCAGGCTGCGCCTGACGGTCGTAGCCGAACTGAAAAGCAGTGTATTTGTTCTCGATGTTCTGACCGCCGAAGGACGCTCTTCCGTTGTAGACACGCGTCCAGATGCCGTTGGATTGTGCACTGCTGTCGCGCAGCTCGCCCAGACGGCGATGCATGTCATCGATTTCGTTGCGCCAGATGTGCAGTCCGAGAGCCGTCATCTCGGCAATGCCGTTGATGTTGGGATTGGCGGTCTGCGTGATGTTGCTGACGGAACAATTGACGCAATCGCCGGATTCGTCCGTTTCGCCGATGACAACTCCCTGCGCTGCATCGTAAAGATCATTTGCTTGTTGAACAAGCACGACACCAGGAAGACATTCAGGACGATTGACTCGATCCTCGCCATCCTTGTAGTTTGTCTGGACGACGCCGGCAAGCTTGTCGAGATCGGCAAAAGCGTTGCCGGTATTGTTTGACGAAGCGGCTACGACGCGGATGTTGCCTGCTGCGGTTTGAAGTCCGGGCTTCGAAAGGTAGACAAGATTCGAGCCGTCCGAATCCTCGATGTTGACGGTAATCGTGCTGGCGGCAATCGTAATATGTTCGGGAGCCCAATCCCTGTTGTCTGCAGAGTTGTACCCACCGAAATCGACAACAGCGCCGGAAGCCAAATTGAAGGTTATGTTGCCGTTCTTTCCTTCAATCAACATAGGGGGAGTTGAGGGGCTGAACGCGTTGGTGTTTTCATCGATTCCCCCAAAGACGCTTGCTCGAAAGTTGGCGTCCTTTTCCAGGGTTACGGTATTGAGGATAAAAGTCCCTTTATATTCTTCGCCGGTTCCCATATTGCTTTGTGTCTGAATATTCATGTATCCAGACTCAATATGAATATCGCCGATTTCGAAAACCACGTCATGAGTACCATGATTGGAGGTTTGGAGCTTGTTCTTGGCGCTACTGCTGTATGTATTGCTTATGACGCGATCAACATAGTAGTAAGCATCGCTTTGGGAGTCTTTCGATCCTTCAGCTTCAATACGAGCTTCCTGGGTTCCTGAAACGGTATTAAGCACGACTGTCCCGTTGTAGGACGCACCGTTTTCCGCACCATGATCGAGAAACAACCCAGTCCTGGCTCCGTTAGACTCGATATAAATTTCCTCAACACCTGCAAGTTGCGATGATTTGGTTATTCTGAGACCTGCTCGATCGCTGTCATTACTACTGGAACCACTTATGAACGACAACCTTTGAGATTCAATCCGGTCGCCTTCAAATATCTTATAGTTACGACTGAAAATCGTAAACTCGTCAGCTATAACAGTACCGCCGAACGAAGAGCTGGACGTTTCAAGCCAGAGTGTATTAGTATCAATAGTTCCGATGTTTGTAATAGATCCGCCCTTGAGAACGATTTTATTGTTTATGATTGTTCCGCTATTGTCGATGGAGATCGTATCATCTTCCGCTAGGATATCATGTCCGTACGTACTGTCGGCTGATACTTCGATTGTTTCTGCTCCGGCGGCCAGAACAGTCAGCGAAACACCCAATGCCATCAATCGTGAACAGCGCAACAAGGCGGGTTTCGCCTGGAACTTTGCACTACCACTAATTACCGTACGACGAGAAGAAAGAAAGTGAAGATATTTTCGGTGGGGGGGGGTCACTCGAACACTCATTATTTTCTGCCCTTATTGCTTGGTTTGCCTTAAGAACTATGCCTTTCGACAAGTTGATATGTACTCATCAGTATGATTTTTCGTACAGGTGAAATGGTAGAACAAGCTTCCGAGTTGCGCAAGGGCTTGCAGGAAGAACTGTCAGCCACAATGTAAAGCCCTGTGCCATCGCCTCCCGCTACGTTCCGAAACCATAAAAACAGACTGCATTCATGAAGATGGTAGTATCTAAGGCAAGCTTTTATCCAACGTGCAGATCTTTCGACTCAATACTTTTCTGATATTAGCGCTTGGATTTGAAGCGACTCTGGGAGGCAAAGTCGTGAAACACTGTTAAGCGCCGGAGTACTAGGCCAGTAACAACTACAAGATTGGGGCACCCCTACAGAAGTTCAATACAAGCGTTATATAGTCGATGTGCTGGTTGTCCAGTCAACTTCAACGACAGCAAAGACAAACATGACAACCGAATTCTTCAACGGTTTGATCAACGGCATGAGCCTTGACCGTTCACCCCACCGGAAACCTCAACAGTAGTCGATTCCGAAGCAGGCAAACCTTCCTACAGGCCTCCCGAAGAAGATAGACAAAACATCCGGCTTCAATGTTCCCGGAAAATCAGTCCATGTCAAACACATTCCTGACGAATTCGCCGGCATCGTTCTTTCCTTCAGAAGGCATCAGTACGCTGAGACTACGCGAACGTTTCGTCTCCAAAAAAGCATTGAGCTTGCTGTCGTATGAGGACTCGTCATTCGGTCCGAATACGGCTAGCGGCACATGGCAGACTACGTCCTTGACCTGACCGATGCGGTACACACGATCGCTGCACTGATCCTCCACCGCAGGATTCCACCAACGTTCAAGATGAATGACATGGTTGGCTGCCGTTAGAGTCAAACCAGTACCAGCCGCCCGTCCTGTGAGAATGACGATATCGAACCCGTTCGGACCGTTTTGAAATCGTTCGACCACCCGCTGGCGTGCGGCAATCGGCATTTGGCCGTTGATCTGCCCAATATTCTCCCGCAACCCGAAGCGGCGTTTGACGGCCTGCGCCACCAACGCCTGCGTACGGACATGCTGCACGAAGACGACGACCTTTTCGCGCCGTGCTCGAATCTGCTCAAGGATTCGGAAAAAGGCCTTCAAGCGGGCAGACGATTCGATCTGTTCGTCGCTGAGCTCCTGAACGTCGCCCGACATCTGAAGGCAGAGAGAGCAAGCCGCAAGAAGGTGCAACGTCCTCAACGCCTCTCCAAGTTCCTTCGTGCTGTGCTCATAATCTTTGAGAATCTGCCGGTAGGCTGCGGCCTGCTCGGGCGGCATGACTTCCTTGACGACCTCAATGGTCTTCTTGGGAAGAGACTTGAGGCGATCTTCCTTCATACGGCGCAGCATCAGGACGACGGAGTCCTCGCCTGCCTTTCCGGTCAAGACGTCATGCAGCTCCCGGCCGCTCTCCTCAATCCTCTCGAGGTCCTCATAGCGATCGTGGAAATCCTTTAAAGCTCCCATCACGCCGGGAACCGCCGTATCCATGATCGACCAGAGATCACTGAACTGATTCTCCACGGGCGTGCCGGTCATGGCAAGCGTGAAGTCGCTCTGCAGGGCCTTGCACGTCTCCGTCAACCGCGACACGGGGTTTTTGATGCGCTGCGCCTCGTCGAAGACGACGAGTCCCCAGTAGACGCGGGAAAAAAGCTCAAATTTGTCTCGTACGGTTTCGTAATTGGTGAGCACCCAATCGCTTTGCCCGACCTCGGCAAGGAAATCATCCAAGGGCTGCTGTGTGGCGAGCTTCGCTGCCTTTCCCGTCAGGATCAACGGCTCGGAGAGAACCGTCGAATAGTACTTTTCGCCTTCCTGAGCCCAGTTGTTGATCAAGCCAACGGGCGCCACGACGAGCGCCGGGCGCTGAGTCCCCTCTCGCATCATCCCCTGCCTCAGCCAGCACATGAAGGAGAGGCACTGCAATGTCTTACCGAGACCCATGTCGTCGGCAAGCAATGCGCCGGGCACACCCTTGTTCCAAAGCTCCTGAAGCCACTTGAGCGCCTCTTTCTGGTGCTCAAGCAGATGAAAGCCCGGCGCAAGACCCCGCAATTCATGGGAAAAACAAGGTCTGCCCTTGCTCATACCCACGTACTGCAGCATTTCAATGTTGTCCTTGATGATCGGACCAAACACCGTCGCTCTGGGGCGCTTTTCCTCGCCTCCGACCTTTTGATGGCGTACGGGCTTCTCTTCAGGCGTCTGATCATGCTGCTGTCTGATGTTGTCCGCAAGCTCGCGTACTTTCGCAATATCAATCAGGCCGACATCAACATCGAGACCACCGACCTTAATCTGCTCAATCCCCTTGCTTGCGCAAGCCTCATAATCCTTGATGAGCTTTTGGATTTCACCTTCGGTGAGGGCGACGAATTCGCCACCGAGCAGCAGCGTCCAGTGCTCGTCGTCAGCCTCAAACCAGGGCGTCTTCACCGGCGAGGTGAACGCCAGCATTTTCGGGTGCCATGGGCCCAACGCGGTGACGCGATCGCTCAGATACTCGGGCGTCTCCACAAAAATCCGATCGAGCTCCTTCACGAGGGCTTCGTCGTCGATGTACTTGGCGATCTCTCGGGAGGGATTGGCCAAAAGCCGAGTTTTTTCCTCGGCAGTACCGCGCCTTAAACGGTTGGCCACGGAGAGAACCTTTTTGAGCTCCGGCGTCAGGTAGACGAAAGTGCTGCTGTCGGCGACCAGATAATCGTGCCCGATGCCGCCCTCGTCGACCTGGTTGAGAACCGAACGCATCTTCCTGGTCGGCAGCAAGGGCGAAAAGTCCTTGCGCGACAAAGCCGTCAAACCGCTGCGCTTGAGCAGGTACGGAACCAGCTCCCCCGAGTCCTTGTCCATCATCAGCGAAAACTCAGAGGCCGGGATCAACCGAATGCCGGCAAAAATATCATCGAGCTCCGGGACGCCGCACAGGCTCAGAAACGCCTGCAGCCGCATCCACGCCTTTTCATGATCGGTCGATCTGGCGGCGTTGTATCGATCAACGGCATCGGCAGTCATGAAGAACCGCGGATCAAGGCAGTACGCATGACTTCCCGTATTGAGAAATGCGCCTTGCCGCGATGCATTCGTCAGACGCGAGCGGTTGCGAACCCAGGAAACGGACAGACCGACGTCGCCGTTTCCGAGACCCCGGGTTCGTTCGATTCGCATGTTGAGCTGCGTTTGCTCGCCCAGCCCGAGCTGCTTGCGCTCAATGTCGCCGAGTCCAGCCAGCACGATGTCGGGAAGGCAGACGGCTGCGCCGTCATCGACAAGAAAGGCCTTGTTGCCCAGAACCAGATCCTGCAGAACATTGCCGCCGTCAAGCTGTCGAAAGCCTCGAGACAGGTCATCGGCGCCAACATGTCCGGGATTGGAGGCAAAGCCCTCGGGCACAGTGACGATCGAGCAGCTTCGATCCGCAGTCTCACTCACGAAAAGGCGGTAGCTCGCCAGAGCCTTCTCATCGTCGAGAAAGTCCGAGGACTCCTCCTCGCCGAGCAGGACGGCGCGGACGCGCTGCCACTGCGCATCATCGAGCTCGCGTCGTTCCTTGATCCGCCAGCCTGCCGCCGCCTTCTTACCGAACAGTCTTCCCAGAAAACTCATGATGATATGGACGCTTATAACAAAATCTCTTTGAGCACACGTTCCGCATTTCTCTGCCACCCGGACGAATGGTTGATTCGTTCGTCCGTGAGGTAATCCAAGTCATAGAAGCTCAAAGAGTATCGTTCGTCGTTGAGGTCGCTGCTGGTTCTGCCGATTCGCATCGCTCCGTTGTTTGAAAACTCGACAACAAAGGATCCTTCGGTCAGAGTCATGAAAAGCATGAGTCTGAATGTCGAGTTGTAGCGCAGCACCCCCATCGTCGACACTGCCTTGGCGAAGGCGGGATTCTTACCGTAGGTTCTTTTCAACTCAGAAAACTGAGACGGATTCGGTGCATACAGCCTGCAGCCCTTGATGAAGCCCTTTCTCAAATAGCGGTCCCAAAACACCCGCCTTTCCCTCCATTGACCGACATCCGCAGTCGTGCTCAACGTGTGATTCAGCAGAACACACTCGACGAATGCGAAAGCGCTGTCAAAGCGCTGCGCAACCTGCCACAGCTCCAAAAGAGACTTGACGGGATCATGCGTCGTCTCCCACCAGTTTTCCCCGCTGTTTGTACCGAGTATGCGGTCAAGGCACTCAAAAACAGCGTCCCGCACAGGGGCGTCAGGCACGTCGTGGAATTCGAGGAAGGGCGCCAAAACACTCTCGAGGAATACGTCCTGATTCGAGTAAATCGTCGTTTTCTTGACCGTCTGGCAATCGGAGTAGATGCGCTGCAGGGCAGATGAAACATCGTTGCGGTCGTAGTAGGCGTCGTTCATCAGATCAGAGTAGACCTGGCATCGATACGTCCACACACAATCCAGAAAATCACTGCCCTTGGAGAAATAGTCGCCCAGGCAGTCGCGCAAACCGTCTTCGATTCCACTGTCGACGTCAATCAACTCGGCGCACTTGCGCGCACCGTCAGCGTCGAGCAGCCCATCGTCGGCGAGCCGCTTCAGACCGTCGACATCATGTCTGACCGCGGCAATCTGCCGCAGTTTCGTGCAGATGGCTTCGAAGACTTCGGGGTTCTTCTTGGGATAACGGCTGAAAAACAACGTGACCAAGGAATGCAGACCTTCCGGACTCGCACTCTCGGCCATCTTCGACATCAGGAACGCGCAAATCTCCGGATCCTTATAAAAGGGCTCCTTCTTTTCCTTGACGCGCGTAAAGAGCACCAGAGGAATCAAATCGACTTCCTCTTCTTCCAAATCCGCGTTCTGGCGAAACCTCGCAATCTTGTTCCAGAGCTCCTCTGTCACCATGTCCCTGAGCTCACTTGCGGCACCCCATTGCGCCCGCAGCTGCTCCACCAGAGCAGGGAGCTGGACCAATTTCGGCGAAGGCAGCTTCAGCCGAGAAAGCTTGGCTCTGATCTCTTTCACATGCCCCAAATCGAATGCGTGCATAGTCGATCCCTGTCCTACTTCGCCTGGGAATGGATCAGTCGGCTCTCGTCTGCGCTTACGCTCGGAGGCGTGAGAAGAAAACGAAATTCGATTCGACGGTTCGCGGCATCATTGGTCGGGGCCTTATGCGCGTGCCCCGGCAAAGGCCTGTCTGCGCCGTAACCCGCAATGGAAAAAAGCGACTCGTCCTTGGGATTGTTCATTCTTCGGAGATCGTCATTGCCGAGCACCATCACCTCATAAACCGCATTGGCACGGGCCGCCGACAGGATTCGATTTCTTCGTTCGGTGGTATCGCCTCGATACGACTGATTGTCCGTGTGACCTTCAATGAGAACGGCGTCAAGCGTATGTCCGTCGGGGTTGGTCTGCCTGCAGTGCGGCGTTTTTCTTCCCTTCGGCAAAAAGCAGCTGATCTCCTCGCTCATGACCTCACCGAGCTCTTCGACCTTTCTCAGATTGATCGAATCGAGGGCTGCAGAGCCGACCTTGAAGGTAACGGCCGACTCGGGGATTCTCAAAATTCCGCGAACCGTATCCGCGGAGGCGTCGATGTTCCTGCTTCGCAGCCGCGTTTCGAGCGAAGCAAGAAGCGACTGCAGGGCATTTGCCGTTTCGCGCAGACGCCTTTCGACGGTACCGAGCTTCTTCTGCGTCACGAGAAGCTCAATAGTCGCCTGCCTTGCCTGCTGCGCCTCCTCCTGTGCGGTTCTCGCCGCTGAACGGGCCTGAATAATGGCCACTGCAAGCGTCAAGATGAACACAAAGAGCAGCGCCGACATCAGATCGGAGACGCTCGCAAGATAATTCACCTGCTCTTTGGAAGAGCGCTTGCTTCTCATTGGCGGCCTCCGGCTGCGTTTCCGACTTTCACGGCAGCCGCGTGAAGATTCTTCACCAACGTCTCAAGTTCCGACACGGAGTTGTGCAGATTCTTGTCCGACAAAGTCATGAACTTCATCCATTTTTCAAGTCCCTGAGTCAAGGATCCAACCGCCTGAGACACCTGGCTGTCGAACGCTCTGATCGTGTCGTTCGTGACATTGTTGAGTTTTGACGTGAATTCAGCAAACTGCTCCACGCCTTCCCCAAGCAGCGACTGCAACGCTTCCGTCGTCTGTTGAAATGTAACTTGGGCCGTGAGTGCCTGTTGCAGCTGCTTTCTCACCTGATCGATTGCGATGCCGCAGGTTTTATTGACTTCATCAACCTGCTCCTGACCACCCTGCACAAGTCTGCCCATAGCTTCGCCCTTGGCTGCGATCTTTTCGGCCGACGCGTTGTAATCCTGCACGAGCAGCTTCATCGACGAGCTTGCCGTGTTGAGACTGTCGATGATTTCGGCAAACGACTTTTCGATCGACTTCTGGGAATCGGCAATCTGCTCGATCGAGTCGCCGACGGTCTTCGCGCAATCGACAGCCTTGTTCATGCAGGCTGACAGTTCTTCGGAAGGCTTGCTGAAGGAATCCTCAATGTTCTTGGCAAACGTGCCGGCCGAGGCCTCAATGGAAGCCGCAAAACCTTCGGCACCGGCGTGAATTTCCGTGTTGAATTTTCCGGAAGCATCGGACAACGATTCCGAGAATTGATCTCCGGAATTCTTGATTTTTTCTCCAAATCCATCTGCAGCCCGGGTAAATGTTTCGGATATTTCAGACAACGATTCTGCAAACCGATTTTGGGAATCCTGAATTCTTTCTCCGAACTCTGCCGCAGTTTTGGCAATTTTTTCGGACACCTGGAACAACGATTGGGAATACTGAGCGCCGGAGTCATTGACTTTGTCGCCGAAACTATCAGCCGTTTGAACAATTTTCTCCGATATCGCAGACACCGATGCAGAAAGTTGATCCCCGGATTCCTTGACCTTTTCGCCCAAGCCCTCAGCCGTCTGAACGATTTTCTCCGCGACTTCAGACACCGATTCGGCAAACTGCTCGCCGGAACCTTGAACTTTCTCACCGAACTCCTCGGCGGTCCGGACAAACCTCTGGGACACTTTGCCTGCGCTGTCTTCAACGCGCATGCAGCAGCTTTCAACGAGTTCCGTGATCCGCTCTCCTCCGTTGCGAAGGCCTTCGCTCAGCGTATTGACGGCCCCCTTCATGTCGACGGTCGACTGCTCGAGCCCCTTGCCGGCATCTCGGGCGGAATCCACCATCTGCGCAAGCGTCTGCCTTGCATTTGCAAACGCAAGATCCATGTTCTCGGACATTCCGCCGATCGTCTTGTCAAGCGAGCTGACCGTCTTGTCGAGGTTCACGGCGGTTTCGTCCAACGACTCCTTCATCCGCCCCATCGCCGTATTGAGAACCCCGGAAATATTCTTGAGCACTTCCTGCGTTCTCGCGTTGTCCCGATGCTCCTCTTTCGCCTTCAGGTCGGACAAGGACTGAGACAAGGACTGATTGAGAGCATCAAGCGAGCTCTTGAGAGACTCCGTCTGCTCTCTGGTGACCTGACTGAAGCCCTGGGTGAATTTCTCGACAAGCAAGTCGACCCAATGGTCTGCCCCGCTCTTGATGCCGGAGACCGTCTGCTCGAGCATTTCGTTGCGTTTGGCAAGAAAAAGCAGCGTCGTCTGAAAGTCAAGCGTCGGGGCGACTTCTGAAAATGCCGCCTGAAGATTCTCTATCGCTTTGAAGATCTGCTGCTCACGCTTGTGCATGAGATACGAAAAAAAGATGGAGGCGGCCAGACCCGCAATGGAGGTGGCAAATGCCTGTCCGGCACCATCAAGGAGGCTGCCGATTGACTGCAAAAGCCCTGTGATATCAGTGCTGGAAACAACTTCGGACTGATTCCCCATCAGTCCCGAGGTCGCCAAGCCGACGCCGCCGGCGAGGCCGACAAAGGTAAAGAAGATCCCGAGACCGGTCAAAACGCCGGGCGTCGAGTGGTAGGCCGGCACATTGACCTGCCCTTCATACAAAACATCTTCGGTAAAAACTTCTTCGGGCGGCAGCAGTGCATACAGCCGCTCCTTTCCCGATGTATTCAGAGAAAATCGATCAAGATCATTGGACGCCGAAGCTGCAAAACGATCAAAAAGGCGTTTGTAGGGCTGCCCCATTTTCTCAAACACCTCAGAGAGCTCATCCCATTGACTTGATCTCACCTTGTCGGCGGCATGTACGAGCTTCTTGAGAAGACGCCTTGTATCCAGATAAAACCGACACCAGACCCAACAACCGATACATACGATCAGGACCGACACGCAAACCGTGACGCGTGTGGAAACCATCCATTCCAATATGAAATCGGGCAGACCTATCGTCCCGTTCGCATCTTGCCAGACATATATGCCAACCGGCAACAAGATCAGCAAAATGAAACCGAGCAAGGCAAATCCGAGAAATGAAAGAAATTTACTCATCACAAATACATGCAATCTTCTCAACAAGCACCAGATTCAAACAGCGCTCGCAAATCTTTGAATCTTTTTTCCACGCAAAATCCACATGTTTTGAGTGAAAGTGCGAATGATAATACGACATCTCTTTTACGACAATGCTTGGCCCGAGGCCCGTTGGCGCCAATAAGAAAGCTCTTGATGCAGCATTACCTAGACACGGTCTTATGCAGCTGATCCGGAGCGTTTTCACTACGTGGAACAAGTCTTCGTACTGGTTTGATTTTTTTCTATTTTTGGGACGGCGCTTCCCCTGCACTTTGTTCAAACTGTTCACAAAGCAACAAATTGCAGAAAGCCTCGTCGACATCCGCCATTTGAGATATGCTTTTTTTGACAGCTCGAGATCCTGCGAAGATACAGTTGCAGAAAATCAGCGCACATTCGCCCCGGCACAACGGCTCAATCTTCTGACGTTTCGTGGCATAGTACTGTGACGCGCAACAATGCGAATGACATCATGAATACGGTTAAACAAGTCCGGCACTTGATGAACGAATACTTCAATTAGCTGAGAGAAACGGCCTCAATCAAATCCGTCGCTTCCGACGAGTGGGTTGAAATCACGACTCCGATGCTTGATCGCCACAATGACAATATCCAGATCTATGTCAAACGCGATCAAAATGGGTGGGTTCTGACGGACGACTCCTTCACACTTGATGATCTAGCCATGTCCGGTTGCGAGATCACGTCTCCCCGACGCAGAAGATGGCTCGAGCAGGTTCTCGCCGGCTTCGGCGTATCGATTGACGACAAGGACGCACTCTTGGTCAAGGCTGCCGATGGCGATTTCTGCCAAAAGAATCATTTACTGCTGCAGGCCATTCTTGCCGTGAGTGATCTTTTTTATCTCACCGACCCGAATGTCGAGAACTTCTTTTTCGAAGACGTTTCCGAATGGCTTGACAAGCATGAGATCCGCAACTTGAGTCGCGTCATCGTCAAGGGGAAAAGCCTCTTTTCGCATCAGTTCGATTTTGTTGTACCGAAAAGCAAAGCGGCCGGAGAACGACTCATCAAGTTGGTCAACAATCCAACCCAATCGATCATTGAAAGTGCCCTCTTCGCCTGGCTCGACGCAAAAGAGAAACGCACCGAAGCTTCTGCTGCCTACATCATCGTGAACGACGAGTCTTCCGCCAGCCTTGACGAATGGGAAACCGCTCTGGAGGCTTGTGGCATGAAGCTGCTCCCTTGGTCGCAACGAAATGACTTTATCCCCCTGCTTGCCGCCTAGCCCGCAGATTCCGAGGCGTTCAGCTATCGCCGCCACTTTTGAAGTGGGTCAACGAATTTTGACCCGAGCAGGGGTTAAATAATTTTGACCCTTGACATGCGAGGTTGCCGGATCATCGTTCGCGTTTGCTGGAACGCCGTTCGCTATTGGCGGAATCCGTGCACGATTTGGTGGAATCTGCGTTCGCGAACGGTAGATTCTGCACGGTTCACAGGTGCTACGAC
>ULUV01055912.1_pt1 | contig 15792 bp, 10 predicted proteins | sample 1958921 | NCBI WGS metagenome assembly ULUV01 (sample SAMEA4835772, study PRJEB28245) | human gut metagenome | biome: gut microbiome; material: fecal sample | place: Denmark | collected 2008
AAAATAATCAGATATCGGATTAATCGGATTATCGGACGCGCATACGCACGCACACGCGAGGGACGGATCGTCTTCAGGCTCAATCTCCGGCGCAAGCTGCAAATTTTCTGTTTCTTCAACAAAATCAACGGGTTGTGATTCTTCGGTTGTAGCAAAATTTTCGTTTGCTAGGGTTTTGCCAGAGGTTTGCTTGGTGTTTGCTACAACTTTGCTAGAACTTTGCCAGCCGTTTGCTACAGTTTTGCTAGGAGTTTGGTAGCCGTTTGCTAGAGGTTTGCTAGAACTTTGCTTGGAGTTTGCTAGCTCTTTGCTAGAAGTTTGCTTGGCATTTGCTACAACTTTGCTAGGATTTTGCCAGCCGTTTGCTACGGTTTTGCTAGGAGTTTGGTAGCCGTTTGCTAGAGGTTTGCTAGAGGTTTGCTTCAAATCTTCCGGTTCTTCGCAGAAAGCTTGCTGCTCTTCCTGCACTTCGCTAATAAGGATTTCCCCTTCAGAAACCAATGTATTTTGGTTTTTTCGATTCCGCGACTTCGATAAACCGCCTTTCATTCCGGCCAGAGCTCGGGCGACGCGTTTTTGAACTTCTTTTTCGATTAATTGCTCTATGTTTAATTGATGTTCTTTTCTCTTCTCGATTTGACTCTCTATCCTTATGTCAATGAAAACACCGCCTTTCTTCGTGAAAAATTTATTAAGCACTTTGCCCAACGTCTTTTCATGAACAGGGGTATAGACTGGGTAGAGCCCATCGATATCATCTTCTGATAATGGACTTCCTTTTAATGCGTAAGCTGAACGCAACTTAAAGAGGCAAGCAAGTTGAGGTTCCGGAAGCGATAAATAGTCCTGTGTATATTCTTCTGCTGATAGAAAGTAACAAGGACTTTCAAATTGATTGGATTTACTCATATTGCACTACCCGTTGCCTATAAAAATTATCTACCTCGATATGAGTAAATCATAATAGTAAAAACAGAATTTGTACACTACGTACAAATTAATTTTTTTATGTTGTAAAATATTGGTATAGTGATTCCCCGGAGATATTTTTATGGCTAAAACTACTTTTTGTTGTATTTTGGTTGCACTTGCCTGCGGTTGCGTTCAAGCAGCCGATTCTTCCATAACGGACCTGAAGTCTGCTAACTTTCAACAATTAAAGTTAGAGGCTTCCTCGTTGGAGTTAAACGAACGGCAATGCAATAAAGATTACCTTTGGGAATTTCGAAACAGACTGACAGAGTTGCAATTTCAAAAAGTTATTGACTTTAAAACCAAGTACTCAGTGGATCGCTTGGTAGAGAAACATCTCAAAAAATGTGTTGATGCCAAGCTCTACAAATAAAAGTCTGGGTGGTTTGAGGAGTTGGAGTACGGCTTACAGGCTTGTTCCTGAGCAAACGTATAACGCCTTAGCTAATATTTTTATTCTTGATAAATCCGTCAAACGTTGAGAAAAATCATCGGTCCGAATTTGATAGCCCCCTTCATAGTCAATGGAGATCAGACGAAGCAACTGTTCTCCGTTAACTTCTATCAGGTAAATACCCTCACGTGTAAAAGTATTAACTCCAAAATCAAGGATCAAAGCATCGCCAATCTTACATTTTGATTTCAAAGAGTTATCTTCAACGACTACAAATCGCAAATTTTCTTCAGAAGAGGCTTTTAAAACTGACTTGATAAAATAATCACTCAATTTCATTTCTCCATCGAAAAGTGTAAAAGTTAGATTCGATGGAGTGACGCTGTTTAAACGATAGCTTCTTATCCTATTGAAAGAAGATTTCAAAAAATTTTCAGATTCCTTAATTAGTTCAGTTTGAGGTTTATCGTGAACTACATCCATCCAACCCGGTGGAAGGTGTAGTTTCATTTCAATTTCTCGCGCAACCTCCGCTCCCATAACTCTTGGAGTTTTGGCGCTAGGTGGTTGAGATTTGTTTTTTATTTGGTTAAAGGTTCCGTCATACCGTTTTCTTCCCAAAGCAGAATTGAGATTAGCGACGGACTTATACATAGAGATCAGCTCTATTAAATTTTTCCGACGGATTTCATGCACATCTGTCATTTCTTCACCTCTTAGAAAGATATAACAGAACTGCTTTTTTGTTTATTCTTAGATGAACTAATGAAATTTGTACTTTTTGTATATTATTTGTACATGATTGTACAAAATCAGGTAAAATAAAAACAACAAAATAAGGTGTAGCAATGAATTTGAAAGACTATTGTTCGTTTCTAAAGGAAGCTGGGGTTGCTGATCCTAGACGGTATTTAGCAACCGAGCTGGGACTTTCTAAAGCGACGATTAACTCTTACATCTGCGGACGTCGTTTAATCTCACCCGAGAATTGCCTGACATTGGTCAACCTTTCCCGGGGACACCTAACTTGTGAAGAGTTACGTCCGGATATCCCGTGGAAGTTCGCTCAATTAGATAGAAGTAATGCCGAAACCGGCAGATTAAAAAAAGAGATTAAGCAGTATTTGAGCTGCCCCGGCGCAGAAGCATTAACCGCTTGACTCAAAGAATAAGAACAAGGAAAAGCAATGAAAATCATAGGCTGCTTGAATATGAGGGAAAAAGATGGAGGCCAATCTTCAGTCACCGTTGGGTGTGTTTACCTTCCTGTTTCTTTTTTTAACGCTTGCACTTCTGATTATCTGCGTACTGAACGCTTGTTTCTTCAAAGACCTATCTCTCCTCAAATGGCTTCTCGTTGTTTTTCTTATTTCGCAGCTTTGTTGTTGGAAATTAGGAATATTGCCTTTTTCATTGTCAGATTCTCTAATTTGACAAAAGGCAGAGTTTTCTCTTCTGAGTCAAAAGAAAATGTCAGATGCAGCCTTTTTCAGAACGGTTGTAATCACCTTAACTACAGCCTTCATTCTTTTTTATTGCTGTCTAAAAGCGTGGCCGCAAATAACAAAAATTTGTATCGGACGGCCTCTCTCTTCGGAAGACAAGCTTTATTTGCTGATGCTTTTGGTTGCCTCAATAGTTGGTTCAACCCCGGCAATCTTAGCCGTCGTCTTCTCCGAAGAAATCTCCTCAGCAATATTGGATTTTTTACCCTGAACCAATTGTCTGCTAATGGAAAGAGCCAGCCAAGCACAACCGGCAGAGATAGCCGTACCAAGGGCAGTAATGATGTCGCAAAGATGATCTATCTCCTGCGGGAATTTGCTTCTAAGGAACAAAAGTGCTCCCGCAAAGCCAATAACGGCTGCAATGATAAGGCTAATTATCAACATACTTTTAAGACACTGCTGAAGAAATTTGACCATTTCTTTGGTGTTCACAGTTTCCTCCGGGTATTGGGTTTGGATTTTTGTCTGACAGCTCAAATTTTACCCAGTACACCGGAGACCAATTTCGTGAGGATGGGATGATGGCGGAACAGAAATTTTTCTTCATCCTTCTTCTGTCCGGCCCTTGCTGTCTGGCAATTGCGCCTCTTTTCCTGTTTCCAAAGGGCGAAAGAAACTCTGTGTCCTTTACCGCACCCGGCCTGATGCTTGTCGGCATAGCTTTTGTCCTTATCGGCTGCTGCGGTTTTGTGGGACTGGACAGTTACGGGGGCTGATATGAACAGTTTTCAAATAATGAATTTCCTCGGACTCTCGATGAAGGAATCGAAACAGGCACCCACCCCCCGTCTGTCCGATTCTTTAGAGGGTCTTCCAGCGCTAATAGTGCTTCTGAGCATCGAGCCCGTTACTAGGCTCCTTGGGTTAATTGATTTGTATGTACAACTCCTTCATTTTCAGAACATTGTCCGGTTATCCGGCGGCGCTGCTTTTTATTCTAGATCGGAGGCTCTATGAGTAATTTAAGCCTCAATCAATTAAGACCTGAGCAGGTCTGTGAACGGCTCGGTTGCTGCCGGGCTCAACTGTACAAGTTGGTCGATAACGATCCGACATTTCCGAAACCGATTCAAGTGACGAAAAGATGGGTCTTTTGGTATGAGTGTGAAATAGACGCTTGGACGATAAAAAAAGCCGCCGAGCAGCAAGGCATAAGCATAGAAGCGATGACGGAACGTTTAGCGAATGCAAGCGCTTTTTCCATGAAATTCAAAGAATTGATGGCAAGCTGAAAATGAAAATAAAAGTCTCAAATCCCAAAACATTATTAGCTTTGACAGCCGTCAGCGCCCTGCTGTCCTGCGCGGGTTTCAAAGTATTGGCCGATACGACGGACTATTCTCAGATTCCGGGTATGCCGAAGATCGAATTGATGACCGGCAACGACCGCTGGGGATGCGAAGTCCTGCTCTGTTTAGCTAATCCGAACGGACCGAGAGCGGTCAGCGAATGCCGTCCTCCGATTGACAAACTGTTTGACTGCCTTTCGTGGCGTCACCCGTGCAAGTTCCCTTCCTGTCCGATGGCCGGTGAAGGCAACTATGCCAAGCAGCTTTCAGACGGTTTTGATCCCTGCATTCTTCAGGGGATGGAGGATGCCCCCGAAGGCTGGATCGTCGAGGGAAACATTAACGACAACAATCAATTCAAAACCGACCGTCGGAAAAATAAGATTTTGAGAAAACGCAATGCAAGCTACAACTGGGGCGGTGAGCATTGGTTCAAAGCAACCGAAGACTCTCCCGGTCATTGGGGCGGAACAAAGGCTTGCGTTAAGGGCTATCAGGGCACGGCCTATGAGAGCTACACCTGCTATGACAGCTCGGGTGAAAGCAGCAGCTCTTCCACTTGTTACCGACCTGTCCGTGTCTATGAACAGGTGAAATGGCAGAAGTATCAATCCAGACGAGCCATTGATGTCTTCATCAACGGAAAAAACTGGACACGCGTGCATTGGTAATTAAGGGTTAATTATGGTTGAAATCACGGCTTCCGATATTTTTTGGATCGGACAGATGGACAAAATTTCGATAAGTCTTGCCTTATTGGGGCTGTTATGCCTGTATTTAAGTGCACTGGCTGTTTATTGGGATTCGGTGAAATTCTTTACCTTTTCTCTTTTAGTCGGAATTTTGTCACTCATAGCTTGGGTCTTTATCCCAAGTTCTCAGACTTTGGCTGCAATGAAGGTTCTTCCGGCTGTTGTAAACAATCAGCGGATACAAGGAGTTGCTGAAAATGCCTTGGAACTGACAGAACAATTTCTTCAAGACAAACTGGAAAGTTTGATGAGCAAAGAAAAATCGGGAGCTGAAAAATGAGAATCAATAATGTGGAATACTCGAATGTTTCCATCCGAGTCGTTGAATCCAGACGCATTGTGGGTCTTACCGGATCGAAAGCAGTCCATCGGTATGAAGCAAGTATTAAAAAAGGCGCAGTTACCCAAAAAAGGGCTTCTGAAAACATAGCAGAACTTCAGGACTGGATTCTTTTGAAGGTCGGAGGCCGATTGCGGTCAGCGTAACAGTTTATGCCCGGAAGCAGACGGCCTTATTGACAGGCGCGGTTGCATCCTTGGCGGGACAATGCAGCCTCCGGGCACCAAACATTTTAATAGTCCCGCCCCGTAGAAAGAACGGTGACAGTAGATCTTTCAGCTCATAACAGTCTGCACAGAAAGTCCCGCCAGATTTTTTGAAAACGAGAGTTATGAACTACAGACAAATCTCAAGCTGCGGACTTTCCTTCTTTAAGGACGGTTCGGCTTTTTGCGCCCTTTTTCCTCCTCAGTTTCTTTAGGAAAAGGCTTTCGGTTTCCGAAAACCCTTTCCCAAACCAACTTCATTTCCTTAAGGAGGAAAAACAATGCCAGAAAAAATCTACATCCAGCGTCTCGCTCTTTACCTGAAGAGCGGAACCAATCTCGTCATTGATTTCAAAGTCGATGATCCGGGAACCACCTGCCAGCAAATTGAAGACCTGAAAAAAGCCCTTGATAAGCCTGAATCCGAAGAACCGGCTGAAGAACCCAAAGATAAAGCTCTTGAGTCGAAGAAAGAGTTCATTGAATTCAAAGGACAGCGCGAAGTTCATGTCCGCATTGGAGAAATAGCTGCTTTTGAAGTGCTTTCTCTGGTTCTGACACCGACTCCGAAAGAAACGGCCAAAGCCGAATAAAGAACAAATCCCGAGGGGGATCTATGAACAAAATCTTTAAAAAAGTTTGGAACAAACGCCGGGGTTGCTTTGTCGCTGTTTCCGAAGCGATGACGGCAGCAAGCCAGAACACTGGAAAAGCGGCAGTTATCACAGCCGGACTAGCACTAGCCCTTGCATCGACGCCTTCATACGCCATTTATAAGCATATTTATGCAGGGGAATCAACAGCCGGACAGAACCTAGACTATGCCGAACAGGATTATTCATTAAATCTGCACGGCAATTACACTGTTGGTGCGGGTTCCAATGTTTCTTGGTCCGTTCGAGGTAGAGCAGCTTTTAACATCGGGCCGGACTATACCGTCACTACCGTTAACGGAAATCTGTTACTTCATTCATGGAAAAGTGGGGATTTAGGTCACTTTACTTGGGACAGATCAAATTCCATTCTGGTTAATAGCACCGGCTCCCTTTATATCGGTGACTACGACGAGATCGGCAATCTTACGCGCGGTGGTACAAACGGAAGTAACAACCTTACAGAATTTCGGCTGAAGGACTCTTCGTCCATAACTATCAACGGAAGAGGCTTCTCTAACACAACCTTTGTCCAAGAAGGCAACAGCGTTCTTTCTATCAACGGCTCCGGGATGGTTTTTGACGGACCCTTCCATATCAATGGAAATTCACGTGTTGACGTCCACAACAATCTTCAAACCCGCAGCAATACCTACATGACCGGGGGAACTATCAATCCATATGGTAATTGGATAAATACCGGTTCATTTAATTTGCAGGGCGGGAATGTCAATGCCGGAAACGGCAGCCTTATTAACAACGGAACTGTGACGCAAACCGGTGGAAACTTTTCCTCTAAGTTAACAGGCAGCGGCACCTATAACTATAACGGCGGTTCATTTAATGCCTCCAAAGTTTCGGGAGATATCATCGTCAATATCGCTTCCGGTCTCGGGGCTTCTACATCGAACTTTGAAGGCGGAAACATCAACAACCGAGGAACTTTAACTGTCAACGGCGGGTGGTACAAGAATCTCAACAATTACGGTACTGCAAACTTCAACGGTAATGCAACAATTGCCAAAACCACTAACTACGGGACTATCAATAGTTATGGTGCAGTTAATTTCACGGATAAGTTAAATACTTCCGGAACGCTCAACACACATGACGGGGTGTGGTCTTTCGGCCCTTCCGGCGTTTTGGCAGTAAGCGGTGGAATTGTCCAAACCAACAACATATTTAACGTCTTCGATTCATTAGGGACGACCGCTCAACAAGAACTTCATTATGTTGGATTGAATTCGGTTTTACCGCAAGAAGTTAAATCCAGTTTGAATGATTTCTTCACTAAGTATGCCCCCGGTTCAATTGCTCAGAAGCTAATTAATCATGCCTCGTTTACCGGCGGAAAAATCGTCATTACCGGCGTGAACCTTACCCAGACACAAGCCGACGATTTGGCAAAGGCATTCAAAACTAAGTTTGGAAGTGCAACGACCCTTGAGTTCCAAGGCACGATAGCGGGCGTTTCACATGATGATAAGCTCACGGTCGCAAAAACCAACGAACTTTATGACAATGTTGAACACCTTCGCGATGTCATTTTCGTAGACCGCAAGCTCGAGGCTGAAAACGGAGCTGTGGTTGTTGGTAATTCCGGGCTGCGGAACAACACCGGCTTTACCGGTATCAATGAAGCAACCGGCACTACAATTCAGGACGGAAAAGAACTGACGTTGATCGGCGGCAAATCCGACGGATCAGGAAACCGATTCAATCTTGCCGAAAAAGTTATTTCTGCTGTAGGAGACGGTGCAAAACTGATTCTGGGCAGTCTCGGCATTAAGGATTCTTCCCTTTATCAGGGTCAGGCCGCAGAGGTCAACCTGTCCAACGGCGGAGAATTGAAGATCACTGCCGGTGATTATCTTGTAAGGAATCACTCCTCCGCCGGTGGTACGACGACGGTAGATAAAAACTCTACATTCCGCAGCGATAACGCGACATTCACTGATAAAGCCGTTCTTGAAAATAACGGTGAAACTATCCTCGGAGCTTTAAACGGTTGGAACAGTGCAGAAGTTCGCAACAATAGCAAGCTTACAGTCAACGGAAATACTCAGTTTGGCGGCCGGTTTATTAATAATGCCAATGCCAAATTAGTCGGAACAGCAGATATCGACGGAACTCTGCAAAACAGTCAAGGTGCCCGATTAATTGCAAATACCGTTAATGTGAACGGTACTCTGCGCAACTTCGGATATATGGAGGCGTTGGATAATTCCACTGTCTTCGGAACGCTTGAAAATCCGGGTGAAATTCGTCTCTTCAATACGCATATCGGTTCCAGAGGCTCGGGAGACATCGGAACCATCGGCAATACTTATACTCTGAAAGCAACCGGAAAGACTCAGGTTTCCGGCCTTCTCGCCAATGCACCCGGTGCAATCGCCGAATTTAGCGGTAATGATTCCGAGCTGGTGATTTTATCCGGAGGTTCCGTTTCCAATAACGGAACCTTGATCGCCGACTCACTTGTCGTCAATGAAGGCGGTTATTTCATTAATGGCGACAATGCTCAGAAAACATTCACCGCTTCCCCGCTGCGTCTCAGAGCCGTAACAAGAGCCGTTGCTAAAGCTACGGAACAATTAAAGAATCTGACAGTTTCCGAAGGGGGCACCAAGACGAATAACGGATTGGCGTATTACGGAACAGGCTCGATTGCGGGTGAATTTATCAATGCTGCGGGAGCAGAAGCCTACGGCGGTGTGTCGGATATTTTTGCTGACGGCAGCGGCTTAGGCATTACCAATACCGGTTCCATTAGGAATGCCGGAACATTTACTTTCGGCGGTTCTTTGAACAACTCCGGCTCCATAACCGGTGACGGGCTGATTGTTTTCAAACGCGCCGGTCTGGGGAATGACACGTTCACAAACGCCGGACAAATTAATGTCGGAAGCCTCGAAGCTGACAACATTGAGTATGTCCAGACGGCAGGCAGCCTTTCCAGTCCTTCAGGATGGTTCTCCAATTCAACGGTGGAACTTACCGGCGGTACGATTGAACACGCAGTCCTTGGTTCGGGTAACACCTACAATTTGGGTTCCGGCTCCGGTTCCAATGATGCAGCAACGTTTACGGTCGGCACACTGGACAGTTCTTCTGTCGTGAATATCAACCGGGGCGCCACGCTGAGAACCGAAAAAATTGCAATGACTAGTCATAAGACCACTAACTTGCAGGGCGGACGTCTTTCTACCACTCTCAATCAGGTCTTTGCCGATCTTGATTACCGCACGCTGAATCTTGATGCGGCAAACCCGGACGACAAAGTGGAAGTCTCGAGCAATCCTCAGATTGTGACCGGTGTAGGAAACGTTATTGATTCAGTAGCCGAAGGCATTGCTTTCAAGTGGGGCACAGTCGCGTTTGACGACGCCTCCTACAGCGCAGCACTGGCCGGGGATGCAGTAAACAAACTTGTAGCCATCGGAGACGTTCCTGCGGATCGTCACGGAGAGCTTGAAGTTGCGTTTAACGGCAAAGCAGCCGAGAGATTCAATGTTGATTTGGCTAATTCCATTAAGGCCACTGCGAACGGCGGACAGGCTTATGCAACATTTGCCAATGAAACGCTTTCTAACGAAAGCGCAGCCAATCCGGGCGCAACTTCTTTAGTTGTCGGCGTTAATGACCGCAGCGCAGTCATTATTCCGACATCCGGCAAGCCGAATGTTTTGAACCAAAACATGGGCTTTATGAATGTTACCGGCGTCACCGACGGCCTCTATATTAATAATGGCAGCCACTTCGTTTTGGTTGGTCAGGAGCAGCCCAATCCCAATCTCGCTCCGGTGGAATTAGCAGACGGTACCGTTTGGGTTGGCGGCAACAAAAACATTGACGGTTCCGTCACTCCTTCCAAACTAACACTTGGTTCTTACGGTTCTGCTTCTGAAACAAAAGGTCATCTTGGTGAGTTAAACATTGGAATATCCCCTGCGAATCCCGCTCTCGGCGGTGCCGGAGGTCAGGTAATTGTCAAAAACGGTGTATTCACAGTTGATACGTTGAACAATGGGTCAGCAGGTTACGGCACAGACCGAGAAGGACTTGTTATCGGCAATGCTGAAGACACGACAACTCAACTGATTGTCGGCACCTATACGGCTGTTGACGGAAGCGCGATGAGCAACCACGGCCTTTTCAAAGCCGAGAATATTGCTTCCCGCAACACCAACAATTCCTTTGTCAATCACGGAACCTTTGAGATCGGTTCTGCCGATGTCAGCGGTTATCTTGAAAACAACGGCAAAGCCGATTTTGAAGAGCTCACCCTCCGCGAATACGGTACGGTTAACCGTAACGGCGGCGAATTGACGGCAGGAAAACTAACGGTTACAGGTAACGCTCTTGCCGGTGCTTCGGGAACATATGCCATTCGTGGATCGTTGGAAAATCAGGGCAAACTGTCCGTTACGGAGGAATTAACAGTTGCCGGTGATATGACCAACGGCGGCGAATTGGACATTGCAAAACTCACCGTTCAAGCCGCAACACCCGTTCAGGATGCAAAGGCCGGCAGCTTTATCAATAACGCGCTTGCCAAAGTAGACTCCCTGCTGACCGAAGCAGGATCTCTTGTCACCAATGCTGCCGATGCCGTCCTGACAATTGCAGGTCTTAACGGAACATCCGAACTTAACGGAACCGTTACCAATGACGGAACTCTCAAAGTTGACGGAACTCAGAGTGTCACGGTTGCCTCCGGTGAACTGAACAACAACGGCTCAATGGAAAATACCAATGTGCTGAATGTCACAGGCGGCACGGTTGGCAATAACGGCTCCTTAGCTTTGAACGGTTTGAATATCACCGGCGGTCAGGTACAAAACTCTGCCCAAGCCGCTCAGTTCAAAGATTCCGGCACAACCAAGATTGAAATGGCTGAGGCCTCCGACGTCGGCATTGCCAATGAAGGGCACCTTGAGCTTTCAAACCTCATGTTACTGAAGGGCATGATTCAAGGTGGTTCCGTCGGTTCTAAGGATGTGACTCTGGCAGATGTCCGGCAGGATGCCTCGATTGAGGCTGAAACGGTTCAATTAAAAGAACTGAACAATGCCGGTACGGTAAAAGTCACTGAATTTGCCGCAGCCAAGACTGAAAATACAGGCACCGTCGAGGCCGGAAACCTTGTTCTGGCTGAAAACGACCGCTTCCTTAACCAATCGGCCGGTTCAGTCAAGGCCGATCAGTTGGTTCTCAACGGCGGAGAATTTGTCAATGCCGGTGGAAACACCTCGGATATTGCTCTGACGCAAATCGCGACCGGCGGTCAATTTACTTCCGACGGAGACAGCAGCCTTCAGAAGGTTGTTTCCAACGTGGGAACGATCAACCTCAACAAGGGCAATCTCAATATTGCCGAGCTCGATGCGAAGAACTCCGTCTATAACCAGTTGGGTGGACATTTCAAAGCTGATAAAGGATTCTTTGAAGATTCCACGCTCAACATCAAGGGCGGTATTTTTGATGCTTCCGAAGTTCGCGATTCCGAAGGAAACGTTACCGGTCTCCTCGGCAATAACATAGTTAATATCTCCGGCGGCAATAAGACTCCGGTGATTGATAACGAGGATTCCGCTGAAGTTAAGTCCCACTACAAAGATAATTTAACTCAGGTTATCGCAGGAGTGGTCAACAGCGAAACCACGGTCAATATCATGGAAGGCGGCGTTCTTGACGTTGCCAAGATCGAACTTGACGGAACGAAGGCTGACACTATTAATCTTCAGGGCGGCGTTCTTCAGACAAGTGCCGATCAAATTTTCAGCTCTGTAACGACTGAGGCTATTCGTATCGACGCATCGGACGCCGAAACAGGCACCGTACAGCTTCCGACCACAGTGCTTTCTGCAACTACCGTCGGCGTAGTTAAAGATGAGATCAAAATCGGTCTTAATGTTGAGAGCGGCAACCTCGCGTTGGACGACGACTATTTCAGCGCTTCGCTGATTGTCAGCGTCACCGACAAAATTGCGAATGCATTTGAAAACGCAGCTAATCTGACCATCAATTTCTTGGGACAGATGACCGCGCCCTTCACTATCACAACTGCCAACGATTTGGAAAAAGAAGGACTCGATGTCGTTCTGAATCCGGGCATTGTGCTCAACACCACCACTTTGCACAATGAGTCTGCCGATGAGTACAACAAAGACACCGATACAGCCCAGACGATCAAAGGTTTAGTGATCGGAGCCGAGTCCAATGATCCGAACACCAATTCGATCAATATCTCTATGGGCTTCAAAGATGTCTCCCATACCGATAAGGTCACAATCGAAGGAGGCAAGGAATTTGTTCTTGTCGGCAATGCTGTCAATGCCATTCCCGAAGGTTCTTTCGGTGACGACGCCAATAAACTGCTGAAGGATTCCGCCGACGGCGGTTCGATTGACGTGAATAACGGTGCCTTTACGTTCGGATCGCACGGCGGAGTTACTCCGACGGTAGGCTGGATTCTCTCCTCCAATGTTGCTGAAAACGGCTCTCTTGAGGCTAAGAATGGCGAATTTGCTGATTGGACTATTGCCAATAACGGCAATGTTCACGTTCACTCCAATGCCATTTTGCACACCAACAGTCTGACCGGAAGCGGTTCGACCGTTAATGAAGGGAAATTGTCTCTGGACGAAAAAGACGGAAATCTTCCGGTCTTTGATGTCACCGGAAACTTCCTGAATAAGGGTCAGAACTCTGTCTTGGACGCTTCCAAGGTTGACAAGGTAACGGTATCCGGCACGCACGCCAATGAAGGCAAAGCAGATTACAACGATATGCTGATTGCCGAGGGCGGCAACTCCAATAACAGCGGCACGGAAAAAGGCAACATCCTCACCGTTGAAGGGACTCATGCCAACTCCGGCACATCTATTTGGAACGGTGTCACCGTCGCCGATTCCGGCAAAGGCGACAACTCCGGCAAACTGGACGTCGGAAGCGTATTTGATGTAATCGGTGAGTTTGTCAACAAAGGCAAAGACGCTGTTCTTGACGCTACTAAGACAGCTGTGACCACCGTCGCGGGCTTGCTGCGCAACGAGGGAACTGCCAATTACGACGACATGACCGTCGCTTCCGGCGGCACGTCGAACAATTCCGGTTTCGAGAAAGGCGACATCCTGACGGTTGCCAACGGCGGTCAGCACACCAACAGCGGGACGTCGATTTGGAACAATGTCACGATCCAGACGGGCGCTTCTTCAACGGTTGATGCCGGCGGCAAGGAAACAATCAACGGTACCTACGATATTGCGGGCGACCGCACCAACAAAGGAGAAGTTGACGCAACGAAGGTTGCCAATACTCAGGTTTCCGGGACGCTCGAGAACCAAGGAACCTCCAACTATGACGATATGACCGTCGCTTCCGGCGGTACGTCGAACAACTCGGGCTTCGAGAAAGGCGACATCCTTACCATCGAAGACGGCGGTGAGCATTTCAACTCAGGAACCTCGATCTGGAACAACCAGACCGTACAAGTCGGAGGCTCGGCCACAACCGAAGAAGGCGGCAAAGAGACCATTAACGACAAATATGTCATAGCCGGTGATAAGACGAATAAAGGTGAAATCGACGCCACCAAGGTCACTGATACCCTTGTTTCCGGGACACTCGACAACCAAGGCAAATCTGAATACGACGATATGACGATTCAGGGCGGCGGTACGTCGAATAATTCCGGGTACGAAAAAGGCGACATCCTAACGATTGACTCGAACGGCGAACACAATAACTCCGGCACCTCTATTTGGAACAACGTCGTGGTGGCCGGAGGCGATGTGAACAACACGGGAGATATTGAGACCGGCAAACTCACCATTGACGACGGCCTTGTCAAGATCGACGGCGGCAGTCTGAAAGCCGAGGAAACCGATCTTAATGGCGGAGACCTTGTTATCGGAAACGACAGAGAACCGACCGAAGAAAATCACGTTAAAGCCGAGATCAATCCGACGGGCGACGTTATCGACACGAATATCTACGTGAAGAATAACGGCGACTTAAACTTGGGACCCAAAGGCGGTCTTGATTGGGCCGACTCTATCGGATCTCCGACGGTGCCTAGCGGCACACCGAGCCGATTGGTTATCACCAATAACGTGACAACAGGCCCGGGAGGAGGTATTGCCGTAGGTCCCAACGTTTGGACGGATAAGGATACGCACGTCCAGATCGGAAACGGTGATTTGTATTTCGCTAAAGACTCTTTAACCGTTATTGACAGCTCCATCCTGACAGACGGTAAGAGCGCATTCAATACCACAAGCGATATTGCGAAAGTGACCGTCGAACCGGGTGCAAACCTTGTTCTCGGCAATATTGAAGAAGTTGGCGACTACACGATTGTCAACGGCTACATCACCGGCGGGAATGAAACCGACGGAATGTGGACCGGCGGCTGGACAGGTGAGAACCTCTATGCACTGCCCCAAGACGGCAGCGGCATCAATTGGATTCTGACGCTGCACAATGACCCGAGCAAGATTTGGGTGAATGCGACATTAGCTGATGTTCGCACTGTCTATCCTGACATTGCCATCCCCAACATTGCGAACGACGATCTGCTGCACTGCAAGAGCGGTGACGCAGGAGTCGATTTTGTTTGCCGAGTTCTGCGAGATAAGGAACTCGATGTTGCCGGTAAGACCAAAGTCATCAACTCCGTTGCCAATATCGCATTTGCAGGCGGCGCTATGAGCGTTTCCATGAACGACCTCAACACGGCAGCCGACTCCATCGAGGGCAGAGTTTCTATGCGGAACGAGGCCTTTACAGAGTATGGCGTTATGCGTGAATGGGAGCGCGGAAATGATCTTTGGGTTGATGTCATCGGCGGCAAACAGAAATACAAGAGCCTCAGCGCTACGGGTATTTCTAAGGCCGGATTCGATACAAACGCATACGGTCTGGTTATGGGCTATGACCGCAAGCTTGCCGGTAAATCCGTCATCTTGGGAGCGGCATTCAGCTATAACCACGGCTCTCTGGATTCCACCGGCGACGTGCTGAAGACCAAGAACAAGTATGACAGCTTCGGTCTGCACGCTTACGGCGCCTATGCCCCTGTCGATAGAGTCAACCTGATCGGCACCCTGAGCTGGATACATAACTCCTCTGATATTACTCAGAGCATTAATGCAGCCGGATTCAACAAGGCCGACGCAGATGTTAAGACCAACTTATTCAGTCTCGGCGCTCGAGCCGAAGCCACTCTGCCGGTAGGCAAGGCAAACGTGATTCCTCACGCAGGACTGCGTTATGTGTGGGCCAAGTCCGGCAGCTACGACACGAAAGTAGACGGTAAGAAAGTATGGGGCAACACACCTGATGCCACCAATACTTTCCAGCTGCCTGTCGGTGTTGCGGTTCGAGGCGACATTATGACTGCTTCCGGCTGGAATGTCCGTCCGCAAGCTGATCTGACGTTCATCCCGCAGTTCGGAGATACCGAACAGAAGACGAAACTCAGCAACTTCAACGGCGTCAGCGACAAGCTCTCCGGCGAATTTGCGGGCAAATTCGGCACCAACATCAATCTGGGTGTTCAGGCCGATAAAGGTCCGGCAACGTTTGGCGTCCACTACGGATTCACGGGCGGCACCAAAGGAAAAGCAGACCATGCCTTCAAGTTCGAGGCCAGATACCGCTTCTAAACAAATC
>ULUV01044209.1_pt1 | contig 15559 bp, 13 predicted proteins | sample 1958921 | NCBI WGS metagenome assembly ULUV01 (sample SAMEA4835772, study PRJEB28245) | human gut metagenome | biome: gut microbiome; material: fecal sample | place: Denmark | collected 2008
GGGCTTGGCGTTTCCGCTGCTCACCATCGTGTCTACGCAGCTCGTGGGTGCCGAAGAAGCAGGCAAATTCTCCATCGCCTTTGTCACCGGCACACTCATCATGATCGCGTGCAACTACGGCGTGCGCAATTTCCAGGTCTCGGACATCGACGAAAAGACGTCCTTTGCCTCCCACCAGCTCAACCGCTGGCTTTGCGGAGCGCTCGCCCTAGGCTGCGGCCTCATGTACAGCAGCGCCCGCGGCTATGACGCGCAGATGGCGACGATCGGCCTGGGCGTCTACCTGTATAAGGTCATCGACGGCGTCGCCGACGTGTACGAAGGCCGCCTGCAGCAGGCCGACAAACTCTACTTGGCTGGAATGAGCCAAACGCTACGCTCCGTCGGCGTCATCGCGGTCTTCAGCGTGGCGCTGTTCCTCACGCGCAGCATGCCCATCGCGGCCATGGCCATGGGTGTCACCGCGATCGCCTCGCTCGTGCTGGTCACCGCGCCGCTCGCCCTGCTCGAGACCGAAAAATCGCGCCGCGTGAGCCTGCGCGAGGTCGGCCACCTGTTTGTCCAGTGCGCCCCGCTCTTTGGTGCACTGTTCCTGTTCAACCTAATTGAGAGCATGCCCAAGTTTGCGATGGAAGGCACGCTGGCATACAAATATCAGCTGTACTTTAATGCCCTGTTCTTTCCGGCGCAGGCTATTTTGCTGAGCATTGGATTTATCTATAAACCGCAGCTCCTGCGCTTGTCGAGCATTTGGGCTAATCCTCGCAAGCGTCGTCGCTTTGACCTGATTATTGTTGCCGTTATGGCGCTGATCGTGGTCATCACCGGCGCGTGCGCCGCATTTATGGCAGGTCCCGGTATTCCCCTCATGAGCTTTATGTACGGCCTCAGCTTTGAGCGCTACCGTACGCTGGCGCTGCTGATGGTCGTCGCCGGCGGCGTCACCGCGGCCATCGACTTTATCTACGCCATCATCACGGTGCTGCGCCACGCTGGAGACGTCACCAAGATCTACCTGATCTGCTTCGCCGTAAGCGTGGTGCTGCCGGTGATCTTGATTAAGCTGCTGGGTCTGATGGGCGCCGTGGTGAGCTACCTAGCCATCATGGCCCTACTCCTGGTGCTACTGATTATCGAGTACGCCCACATCCGCCAACGCATCGAACGCGACCGCAACCCATACGAAGCCTAATTAGCTGCCCCCGGAACCGGAATTTACGATGGAATCACCCCCGTCTGGGGTCTCGTTGCGGACAATATTCATCACGCAAAACTAAGTGAGTAGACTTTTACCGAATCCCCGACCACACCAACAGAGCACAAGTCTGTGACCTGCGGTTTTATTGAGGCAAATATGTTGGGTGCTCGGCATTTCCAAAAAAGTCTACTCACTTAGCCAGCGGGCAGCCAAATGATTATTTAATCCCCGTCCCAGAGAAATCAATTAGCGGGCAGAAGGGCAAAAGTAGTCAAAAATAGCCCCGTCCCAAATTAGCTACCCCTTGCACCGATTATTCGCCCGGGTTGATGTTCGCGTAGAACTCCGCCCCGTCGTCCAGGCGCAGGATGCCCACGCGACCGAACTCGGAGCCGGTGGCGGCAGCGCAGTCGATGTCGATGCGATCGGGCACACCGGCGGCATCCTCGCCGCCCAGGCGCACGATCTGCCCGCGGCCCGACTCCTCATCGAGCCTCGCAAGACCACCGACCTCGCAATAACGCCCGAGCGACACCGTTGGCGTGTGACCGCTCACCACGACCGGACCCTTGCCCTCGGCAGAAAGCAGCCCGGTCGGCACATCCCAATAGCCGTGACGAATCCACAGCAGGTCATCGGACGACTGCACTGCGAGCATCTGCTGCAGCAGCTCGCGATCAGCACCCACCGCTCCGACGCCATCGGCACAATCGACACCATGCTCAAGCAAAAACGCGCGCGCCGCCTTCATCTCGATTCCAGCATGTACCAGCAGATACGGGCGCTCCTCGGTCTCGACCACCGCGTAGAGCGGCAGCGCGGCCATCCATCGCACGAGCTCCTCGTATGCCTCAAATTCCATGTCGTTGAGCTGCTCGCGCGTCGTCCAGCCACCGTTGATATCCCAGGTCTCGGCATCGAGCGGATCCTGACCAATGATGGCATCGAGCATGATCTGCTCGTGATTACCCTTGAGCACGCGGGCGTTGGGCAGCGAGCGTACGAGCTTAATAACGCCGACCGGATCGGGCCCACGATCGATCATGTCGCCCAGCACGTACAGCGTGTCGTCGGACGTCAACGAGATCTTAGACAGGGCCTCGTCAAGCGCACGCACGTGCCCGTGAGCATCAGATGTCACATAGATCGCCATGGTACGCCTCTCCTTGCATTGCGGCCGAAGCCCGACGCCGCAACTAAAACTTCAAGTTGAACTTAAATGTTACTCATTGTACTCCGTTGCAATAAAGCTGGAAAGGGTTTCCGAGCAGAGGCAAAGACGGCAGCCGTCTATGACGATATCGCGCACGCCCGCAATCCAACCCCATAAACCCACCATCTTTGGGTACAAATAACCGCAGACAACTGACCGTGCCACGCCAACCACCCAGGAGCGGACACCATCCATGAACCAGATACTTCTCTTTATCGGCCTCGTCATCATTTTGTGCCTGACCATCAAACCCGTTGGCAAAAAGCTCCCCTTCCCCACCCTGCTTATCTTTATCGCGCTCGGCATGCTGCTGGGCGTTAACGGGCCGGCGCACATCGACTTTAGCGACTACGCGCTTACCGAAACCGTCTGCAGTACGGCGCTGCTGTTCATCATGTTCTACGGCGGCTTTAACACCAACATCGACCGCGCCAAGCCCGTCGCCGCGCCCGCGGTACTGCTGAGCACGCTCGGCGTTATCGCCACCGCCGGCATCACGGGCGCCTTTGCGCACTTCGCACTGGGCTTCGACTGGATCGGCGGCCTACTGCTGGGCTCGGTCGTGGCGTCTACCGATGCGGCAAGCGTCTTTAGCGTGCTGCGCGAGCACAGCCTGTCGCTGAGAGGTGGCACCGACTCACTGCTCGAGGTCGAATCGGGCTCCAACGATCCCGTCGCCTACATGCTCACCGCCGTGCTCGCCACACTCGCGGCCGGCGGCGACATTAACATCCCTGTGCTGCTGGCCAAGCAAATCATCCTAGGCGTGGGCCTGGGCATTGTCATCGGCTGGGCGGCGGGCCGCCTGATTGAACGCGCGCACGCAACGGCCAAGGACGCGCAGACCATCTTCTTGTTTGCCGTGGCCATCGTCGCCTACGCGCTGCCGAGCTACCTGGGCGGCAACGGCTTTTTAGCCGTGTACCTTGCCGGCATTGTGCTAGGCGCGAGCGACATCACCGGCAAGGTCGAACTGGCGCACTTCTTCGACACCCTCACCGAGATGGCCGAGATGACCATCTTCTTCTTGCTCGGCCTGCTCGTGACGCCCGCACGCCTACCGCAAATGCTGCTGCCGGGCCTGGCGCTCATGGCGTTTATGCTCTTTGTGAGCCGCCCCATCGCCGTTGGCGTGCTACTGGCGCCCTTTAAGACCAATCCTCGCCAGGTCTCACTCGTAAGCTGGGCGGGCCTGCGCGGCGCCGCTTCGGTCGTGTTTAGTCTCTTTGCCGTGGTGGCCGGTGTACCCGGCGGTCACGACCTGTTTGACCTGGTGTTTGTAATTGCCGTGTCGAGCATTGTGGTACAGGGCTCGCTTCTGCCAGCAGTGGCGAAGAAACTCGATATGATCGATGCAGAAGGCGACGTACGCCGCACCTTTAACGATTACCGCGACGAAGAAGGTATGTCGTTCGTCAAGCTCAAGGTGGGAGCTGGACATCCGTTTGCCGGACGCTCGCTCGCGGATATTGGCAGTGCGACGGACATGCTCGTGGTCCTGGTGCTTCGTGACGGTGCGCACCCGGTGCTACCCAACGGCGATACCGTGATTGAGGAAGGCGACCTATTGGTGATGGCTGCCCCGACGTTCGAAGAGCGTGCCGAGGTTACGCTGCGCGAGGTCACCGTGACGCCCCACGGTCGCCTGGCCGGCCAGCGCTTGCGCGACGTGCCGCAAGGCAAGCATCCGTTTATTGTGGTGATGCTCAAGCGCGACGGCCAAACGATCATTCCCGATGGCAACACCCTAATATACGCCGGCGACGAAGCCGTCATTGCCACGCTGGCGTCGTAGCCATCCCCACCCATAAGTTGCGGTGAAATAGGGACTGAATAGGCCTCTGAACAGCCATTCCAGTCCCTATTTCACCGCAAGTTATTGAGGGGATGGGTTGAAAAACATTTGAATTGACACCGTAATGAAAAAGCCGGGGAAAACGTCCCCGGCACTTAGAAGCCTTCTCTTTTGAGATAACCGACTTCTATCGCATCACGAACGCTAGTTAGATGCCATTCATTGAGGGCTTTATCAGGCGCGCCATCCCATCCACATGGCGTCATTTGAAAGCCGTCCGATCTCATGCTATAAAGAATTCGGTACCCTCGAACAGAGGGACCTCCAAGAGCCGGGGGATGTCCCCCGGCATTTTTATGCGAATCAAGACTAAATAGTTCTCGCGAAACTGCCGGCGCTATTGCGTCTGCAATTTACGAGCCGCCCTACCCCACCTCTTAACGGCTAAGGACTTTTCGCAGGTAGTTTGACGAACATATGTTTGCATACTATAATTTTACTTGAAAGCGCCCCTCATCTCGTGGTATAAAGAAGTCGGTTCCCTCCAAGAGAGGGGCCTCCAAGAGCCGGGGTCTTACCCCCGGCATTTTTTTGCAAAAATGGAGGCCCACCATGAGCGAACTCTCCGTCTTTGTTGACGAATCTGGCGACCTCGGAGGCGTCTCCAACTACTACCTCGTCACCCTCGTTTTTCACGATCAAAACGATGCAATCGTTGAACGCATTGACCACTACGAGCGTGCCCTTTCGCAGTCCTCGCTTCCCAATACGCCTTTTCATGCAGGACCCCTACTGAATGGAAACGGCGACTACAAAGATCTTCCCAAAGAGCATCGACGGCACATGCTGAGCGCATTTCGCGCGTTCATTCAGCATCTCCCCATACGTTACCTCTGCCTGCAATACCGAATGAGCGAATTCGCCGACAATCAAAATGGTCTTGCGGAGAGAATGAGGCGAGACCTCACGGTTGAACTTTTCGACCATCTGGAATTCTTCCAGCGATACGACACCGTTAAGATTTACTACGACAACGGCCAACCGATTGTAACGGAGGTCATTCATTCTGCGCTTGAGTACGTTCTAGCAAGGGATGTCATCGTATACCGAGAAGCCACACCACGAGCCTACCGGCTATTCCAAGTTGCCGACTACATCTGCACGATCGAGCTAACGGCTATCAAGTTTGACAGTAAGGAAGAAACCAAGACGGATCGGCTATTTTTTGGAACCCGAAGGACGTTCAAAAAGGGATTTCTCTTATATCTCAGGAAGAAAAGGATGAACTGACCCGGGATCACCAGTCGTAAGCCGCTCCGTAGTCATCGTCGGCGGCAAAGTCGCGAAGGTCGAGGCCTTCGCGTTCGGCTTGGGTTAGGAGCTCTTGGGGCGACTCACCCTCGATATCCACTACGTCGAGCATGGCGGCCGAAAAGCCCACGCCAGCCGCACTCCCCACACGGTCGAGCAGGCTCTCGCGCAGCTGGTCGACGTCAACTTCGATCTTCATGGCGAAACCCCCTATCGGGCAATCGCGAACGAACAAACCGCACGCCCAAATGGGGTGCAATAAACCCCAGATACGGCCATAATAAAACAATGAACATCAGGGGGGTTGCGGACAATGGACAAGCTCAATGCCATGACGGAACAAGTCAGAGATTTTTGTGATGCGCGCGATTGGCGCAAATATCACACGCCAAAAGAGCTCGCCATCGGCATGGCAACCGAAGCCTCCGAACTGCTGCAGCTTTTCCGCTTTATGAGCGACGAGCGCATTGCAGAAATGTTCGATAACCCTGATCAGCGCCAAGCCATCGAAGACGAAGTCGCTGACACGCTCCTCTTTCTCCTGCGTTTCGCCGACCTAAACGGAATCGACCTCCCAAAGGCGCTCTCGTCCAAACTCAAACGCAATGGCGGGCGCTATCCCGTCGACACCAGCTCCAGCGAATATAGAAAGGCGGACCACTATGAGTAACGAGTTCGCCCTTCGGCAATACACGCTTCCCCTGCCCCAGCCCTTCGAGACAAGCAAATCGCTGCAAGACTTTGGCACGCCAAAGCCAGGGTCGCACCACGACGAAAGCTGGCCTGTTCTCTACATCCTGACCAACAGCAAAAACAAAACGGCGTACATCGGTCAAACGACCAATTATCGACGCCGCATGAAGCAACACGCCGCAAACGTGGACAAAGACTTCGACCGGACCCTTCTGATTGACAACCCAACCTTCAATCAATCAGCAACATTTGAGTTTGAGAATCGACTTATCGAGCTGTTCTGCGCTGACGAAAAATACCAGGTAACCAATGCCAACAATGGCTATGCCCAGTTCGATTATTTTGAGCGACCTCAGTATCGCCAGAAGTTCAGAGACCTCTGGACGAAGCTTCGCGAAGAGAACTATGCGATCCACCCCATCGAAGAGCTCGAGAACACTGACCTGTTCAAATTCTCGCCCTTTAAAACGCTCACGCCCGATCAATACGAAACGATTGAGGCGATTTACAGGCGGCTCGAGCAAGAGCATGAAGACATTAAACACGGCGGTCCCAAGAAAGAGCGCGTAACCGTCGTGAACGGCGCGCCGGGAACAGGCAAAACAATCCTCGCCATCAGTCTCATGTTCAAAATCAAAAATGAGCCGAACCTTTCCGGTCTGCGGGTCGGCTTCGTGACGCCCATGGAGTCTCTGAGCAAGACGCTCAAAAAACTCACGCACTTCCTCCCCGGGCTAAAGCCCGGCGACATCCTGAGCCCCAGCGACGTCACAAAAAACGATCGGTATGACATCTTGCTTGTCGACGAGGCGCACCGACTGGGAAACTACTTGACCGCCGGCGCCGGCATCGGAGCTTTCTACAACACATGCGAACGACTCAACTTGCCGCGCACGAGTAACCAGGTGGATTGGATTTTCAAATGCTGCGACAAGGCGTACCTGTTCTATGACCCCAAACAGCAAGTCCGCGCATCGGGACTCAACCGAGATGGCCTTGAGCAGCGACTCAACCAACTCGAAGAAGCTGGCATCGAGACCGAAGAATTCAACTTGAGTACCCAAATGCGTGTGCGTGGCGGCGATGAGTACCTCGATTTCGTCTACGACCTGCTTGATAACAAAGCGTACATGCATGCCGGCATGAAGTTTGATGAGCTCTTTGCCTCTCAGCCTTACGACTCGCAAGCCGGCGATCCTGACAGTGATATCCCCAGGTACCAGTTTGGCATAGTCGACCGGTTTGAAGATTTCTGCTCCCTACAGCAGGCCAAAGAAAAAGAAGTTGGGCTGTCCCGTATGACAGCCGGTTTTGCTTGGAAATGGGAAAGCAAGAGCAATAAAGATGCGTTCGATATCGTCATCGAGGGCATTCCCAAACGCTGGAACTCGACCCAGAAGGATTGGGTTAACTCCGCCAACGCCGTCAACGAAGTCGGATGCATTCATACGGTACAAGGCTACGATCTCAACTACGGATTCGTAATTCTGGGTCCCGACATTTACTACGATTCGGACAAAGATGCAGTCTACGTCAACAGAGCGAACTTCAAAGATGCCGTTGCCAAGAAAAAGGCAAGCGACGATGATCTGCAAAAGATTATCGTCAACGCCTACTACGTCCTCATGACGCGCGGCATGCTAGGAACGTATCTCTATGTGTGCAACCCCGCGCTCAAAGAGTACCTTTCACGGTATATCCCGGTGGTATAGACCTAGCGACCGCGCTCCCCCATGTAACCATCCTGTAAATCATAGCGGCGCAGTCGAGTTTTACCGTGATGCGGTCGCGCCTGGCGCTCCACTGTGCTAAAGTATCCCGAACGTTCAAACGACTGCGAGGGAGACTAGAAGATGGCACGTGTGCACAACTTCTCAGCTGGCCCGGCCGCACTGCCTACAAGCGTGCTCGCCGAGATCGCCGACGAGATGATGGACTACCGCGGTTGCGGCATGTCCGTGCTCGAGATGAGCCATCGATCTAGCATGTACCAGCAGATCATCGACGACGCCGAGGCAACCCTACGCCGTCTGCTGAGCATCCCCGACAACTACCGCGTCCTGTTTTTGCAGGGCGGCGCCACGCTGCAGTTTGCGGGCATCCCCATGAACCTCATGCGCCGCGGCCGCGCCGGCTACGTCGTGACCGGCAACTTTGCCAACAAGGCGTACAAGGAGGCCGCCAAGTACGGCGAGGCCGTGCTGCTCGCGAGCTCCGAGGACACCAACTTCGACCGCATTCCCAACATGGCCGACATCAACGCGCGCATTGCCGCCGAGGCCGCGGGCGACGGGCTCGACTACGTCTACATCTGCCAGAACAACACTATCTTTGGCACCATGTTCCACGAGCTGCCCGATTGCGGCGACGTGCCGCTGGTCGCCGATGTCTCGAGCTGCTTTCTGTCGCAGCCGCTCGACGTTGAGCGCTACGGGCTCATTTACGCCGGCGCGCAGAAAAACGCCGGTGCCGCGGGCGTGACCGTGGTCATCGTGCGCGACGATCTCATCGCCGACGGCCCCGCCTTTGCGCAGACGCCGCAGTACATGGACCTTAAGGCCCAGGCCGCCAAGGGCTCCATGCTCAACACGCCCAACACCTTTGGCATCTACGTGTGCGGCAAGGTGTTCCGTTGGGTTGAGAAAACCGGCGGACTTGCCGCCATGGCCGAGCGCAACTGGGCCAAGGCCAATCTGCTCTATGACCTGCTCGAGCACAGCGAGCTGTTCCATAGCACTACGCAGGCCGACAGCCGCTCCATCGCCAACGTCACCTTCCGCACCGGCGACGCCGAACTCGACGCGGCCTTTGTCGCAGGCGCGGCCGAGCACCAGATTCAAAACGTCAAGGGCCATCGCCTGGTGGGCGGCATGCGCGCGAGCGTCTACAACGCCGTAACCATGGAAGATGCCCAGGCACTGGCCTCGTACATGAAGGACTTCGAAGCGCAGCATAGTTTGAGTCCGCGATCTAACTAGCCCGCAACGCGCGGGCCGACCAGCCACTTCAAACCACTTGTTTTAGACAAACCTGCTAAGGAGTTTTTCATGCGCAAGATTAAGACCATCGACGACATTACCAAAGACGGCAAGGTCGAGTTTGGCGAGGGCTACGAGTTTGTGGGCACCGCCGAGGAGGCCGACGCCATCCTGATGCGCTCTACCGACCTGCACGGCTACGAGCTGCCCGAGGGCATCCGCGCCATCGCCCGCTGCGGCGCAGGCGTCAACAACATCCCCGTTGAGGAGTACGCCAAGAAGGGCGTCGTCGTCTTTAACTCCCCCGGCGCCAACAGCAACGCCGTCAAGGAGCTCGTCCTAGGCATGCTGGTGCTCTCGAGCCGCGGCGTGGTGCAGTCGATGAACTGGGTGCGAGACAACGCCGACGACCCCGAGATCCAGGTCGATGCCGAGAAGGCCAAGAAGGCCTTTGTGGGCCGCGAGCTCAGGGGTAAGCGCATCGGCGTCATCGGTCTGGGCAACGTGGGCTCCAAGGTTGCTAACGCCTGCGTCGACCTGGGCATGGACGTCTACGGCTACGATCCGTTCATTTCCGTCGAGCACGCGTGGGTGCTGAGCCGCGAGGTGCAGCGCGTGGGCACGCTCGAGGATCTCTGCCGCGGCTGCGACTACCTCACCGTACACGTGCCCAGCAAGGCCGACACCATCGGCATGATCAGCACCGAGCAGATTAACCTGCTGGCACCCGACGCCGTGCTCATCAACTACGCACGCGAAACCATCATTGACGAGGACGCCGTCGACGCTGCCCTGCGCGAGGGCAAGCTGAGCTGGTTTAGCTGCGACTTTGCCACGCCCAAGACCGTCAAGATGCCCAACACGTTTATCACCACGCACTCGGGCGCCGGCACTGGCGAGGCCGAGGCCAACTGCGCCGATATGGCCATCAGCGAGCTCAAGGATTACCTGGAGAACGGCAACATCGCGCACAGCGTCAACTACCCCGCTTGCAGCATGGGCAAGGCGCGCGCCGCGAGCCGCATCGCCTGCCTGCACGCCAACGTGCCCAACATGATCGGCCAGATCACGGCCATCCTAGCCAAGGACAACGCCAACGTGCAGCGCATGACCAACGAATCCGCCGGAGAGAACGCCTACACCATGTTCGACACCGACGAGCACCTGGACAGCAGCACCATCGAGGCGCTCAAGCAGATTCCTTCGATGTATCGCGTGCGCGTGATCAAGTAGCGTCGGCTGATCTGACGGGCAGTTCCCCATGTGGCCTGCCCGTCACTGACATTGAATGCCCGCGGGGGCGCCTTTCGCACGAGAGGCGCCCCCGTTTTTATGAGCGCTCCATTAAATGCACCGAGCCGCTTCTTGACATACAATTTGTATGTTGACCTAACTATATGTGAGGTGCCTATGGTTGATACAGATTTTGCTTGGCGGCTTACGCAAGGGCTCGTGCGGATCGACAGTTCCGACCCAGGTGCGTATGAGGGCGAGATTGAACGCTATATCAAAGCGTTGGTTGAGGAACGGTTGGCACAGCTGAGCCATCCGGTACTCGATGCCGTGCAGATTGCAGAGCTCGAAGTACTCCCCGGGCGCCGCAACCTTATGGTCACCGTGCCAGGCCAAAGCGACGAGCCGCGACTCGTCTATATCTGTCATATGGATACCGTTACGCTGGGCGATGGCTGGGACGCGGACATTCCGCCGCTCGGGACAGTTGTGCGTAACGACAAACTCTATGGCCGTGGCGCCTGCGACATGAAGGGTGGCCTGGCCTGCGCCATTGCCGCACTGGTCCATACGCTCGAGCACGTGTTGGCGGATGGCGCGCTGCCCCGCCGCGGCTTTTCGCTCATCTGCTCGGTCGACGAGGAAGATTTTATGCGTGGCTCAGAGGCCGCGATCGATGCTGGCTGGGTCGGCTCGCGCGAATGGGTGCTGGATACCGAGCCCACCGACGGACAGATTCAGGTGGCGCACAAGGGGCGTACGTGGTTCGAGATTGAAATGGCTGGCGTGACAGCGCATGCGAGCCAGCCCTGGAAGGGCGCCGACGCCGTCGCCGCCATGGCCGAGGCCGTCTGTGCGCTGCGCCATGCGTTCGCGGCTCTGCCCGTACATGATGAGCTGGGACCATCGACCATCACGTTTGGCCAAATCGAGGGCGGCTATCGCCCCTATGTCGTGCCCGACCACGCCAAGGTCTGGGTCGACATGCGCTTGACCCCGCCGACCGATACAGCCGCCGCAATCAATATGGTCGAGCATGCTATTGCCGCCGCCGAGGCCGCGGTTCCCGGTTGCCACGGCAGCTACGCCGTGACGGGCGACCGCCCCGCTATCGAGCGCGATCCGGTCTCTCCCCTTCTAGCTGCACTCAAGTGCGCAGCAGACGATGTAACGGGCACGGACACGACCGTCGGCTTCTTTACCGGCTACACCGACACTGCCGTCATTGCCGGCAAGACGGGTAACCGTAGCTGCATGAGCTATGGCCCAGGCTCGCTCGCACTCGCCCACAAGCCCAACGAATATGTGCCCCACGCCGACATCGTTCGCTGCCAGAGCGTGCTCATCGCGCTCGCCGACAACACGCTCTGGGGCGCGGATGGCCAAGTTGGGGCATAATAAGCCGCGAACAAACCGACTCGCGCGTTAGGACCGCCCATGAAAGCACTCCCGTTTCCCTGCATCCGCCCGGCTCAGGACCACGTGCTCGAGGCGCTACCCGCAATGGGCAGCATCCTGAGCGGCAACGATGCTCTGCGCGGAGCCATTGCCGATGGCCTGATGCTTAAGGACCCAGGTGCGGCGTATTACGTGTACGAATGCTCGGACGAGCCGGGACGCGTGACGGGTGTCGTGGCGATTTGCCCGGTTAACGTGCTGACGGGCAGCGACGAGGCTGCTGCCGAGAGCGTCGACGCACTCGCCGCTGCGCACGCGATCGCTGAACTCAAAGTTCAGCCTCGTCCCGTGTCGCTCGCCTACGAGGCCTCGCCCGTCATGGATATCATCCTGGGCGCCGCCAAAGAGGGCGCCTCGCTCTACGCCGTCACCGATCCTGCGGGCATTACACACCGCGTGTGGGAGGTCAAGCGCGAGGACGCCGTCGGCGCCATCCGTGCCATGCTCGACCAGGCGCCGGAGCCGGTACTGGCCGACGACCCTGCCTACGCTGGCGCACTAGTCGGGGCATCACAGCTCCTGGCCGATGAGGCCCGTTCCGCCGGAACATACACCGGCAAGGAGCCGTTCAACTTTACCGTTGCCGTGCTCTTCCCCGCTGCGCAGGTCAGCGGCGGCGCACCGCAGGTTCCGACGGGTCTGCTCACGCACCAAGTCGCGCGGTTCTAGCAAGACCAGACCGCGCAGCACAAAAATCGGCAGCTCAACAAACAGGGGGCGGAGATGCAGCAGGTACATGCATCTCCGCCCCTTTTGCGTCGAGAAGTTATGCCGGCGACCCGAGCCGCCACGCTCGCGTTATCCGCGCTGCGGACCTGCAGTAGCCACAAGCGGTTCAAGGCCCAGCTCGCGTGCGTAATCCTCCTGCGTAAAAATCTCAATCAGCTCAAACGTGTCGGATTCGTCGTCAAACGCAAAGTGCAGCACCGAGCAGTTGCCCGGCACACGGTCGCGCTCGTCTGCCGCCGCGCCCTTCACGTGATCCATGAACTCCTTGATGGCCGATCCGTGGCTTACCGCAAGCACGCACGTATGGTCCGGACGCTGCATAAGCTCGGTCAGCGTCGTCACCATGCGGTCGCGCACCTGCATCTGGCCCTCGCCGCCAAACTGACGATAGAAATCGCGCCACGGGCGCTCGGGCATAAGCATCACGCGCTCGGCCTCAAAGTCGCCAAAGAACCACTCGCGCAGGCCGTCCAGGCGCTCGTACGCCAAGCCCGGCCACAAGTTGGCGATAGTCTGCTCGGTGCGATGAAGTGTGGAGGTGTAAGCATGATCGGGCTCAATGCCGCGTGCGCGCAAAAACATACCGGCGCGCGCCGCCTGATCGCAGCCCAGCTGCGTAAGCGGCGAGTCACTCCACCCCTGAATGATACGCTTAAGGTTGAATATCGTCTGTCCATGACGGACCAGATACAGATCTTTATTCATAGGGGTCCTTTCGTTCGTTACCAACCCAAGAGCGAAAACGCCCCGTCGCAATAGCCAAAATGAAGCACGGCACCGTTGTCGGGTAGCTCCCCTTCGCCAGTCACATACTCAAGAAACTCCTGGCAGGCTGAGCCGTGGGAAACCGCCAGCACGCAGTCGTGCTGCGGCCTGGCCATGATGCGGGACAGCGCCGCGACCATGCGCGACTGAAGCCGCACTTCCGACTCGCCACCAAAGGCCACCGGATAATCGCCCCAGGGCTGCGGCGGCATCTCGCGATTTGATGTGCCCTCCAGCGAGCCAAAATGCCACTCACGCAGGTCATCGACCAGCTCAATGGAACGGCCCTCGCCAACGATAAGCTCGGCCGTATGCCGCGCCCGGCCCAACGGCGAGGAATACACATGATCAAAGGCCACGCCGTGCGCCTCAAACGCCGCGCGCGTCGCCAGCGCCTGCTGACGCCCGCGCGCCGTAAGCGGCGAATCGTGCCAGCCCTGCAAAATGCTCTGCACATTGAGCTCAGTCTGCCCATGCCGCACCAAATACAGATCGGCCACATGCCCTCCCCTCGTACCACCACAAAGGGGACAGGAGTCTTTGTGGTGATTTTGCCGCCGGATTGCGCCGCAACGACGCACAACTACAGCAGCACGTCGGCAAGCGGACGCTTGGGTACGTGGTGCACCCGCGCCTCGTCGCGCCAATAATTGATGGAGCCGTCGGGGTTGGAATCGATCGCATCGATCACCTGTGTCTCGGCCGGAACGCCAAACGCCATGATCAGCTTGAGCTCATATTTGTCGTTATCGAGCCCCATGGCATCGATCGCGTGGGGCGTAAAGGCCTTGAACATGCAAGCTGCCACCTCGGGCGTGGCGCTGCGGGCGGCGAGCATCATCGTCTGCGCGGCAATGCCCGTGTCGACATCGGTAATGGGAGCGGCGGGCTTGCCCGGAACGGCGCGCTCAGCAAGAATCGCGATGTAGCCGGTCGGGCGCTCGCCCTCGGCAGGACCCGGCCAATCCTTAAGCGCGCCGGCCCATGCAAGCTCATCAAATACGCGCGCGCAATCCACGGCACCGCTCACCACATGAAAACGCAGACGCTGAGCATTGGCACCACAGGGAGTCAGGTGAGCCAGCTCTGCCAGCTCGAACAAAAACTCACGCGGCACGCGCATGGACTCGTCAAAGCGACGACACGTACGGGCGCGGCGAACCAACGCATCAAACGCGTTCAAGCCGAGCTTTTCGCAACCTTGCTTTGCCATCGATTCGACACTCGACGGTGCCTCGGGAACTGCTTCGTTCATAGGGACCCCCAATACAAGCCAATTGTCCTTAGGAAAATCTAACCTAAAACGTAGGCAATAACGAACAGGGCTGCAATGTTCTACACCTGTTGAATAGAAAATCGCGACGTGGGGAACAACGGGAACAATTCGGGACCTTTGGGTTACGTTTCGCCCTCCCCGACCCATACGCCAGTGCCTTTAGGCGATACTGGTTGTAACGATCAAGGCTTACGCCGCACGGAAAGGAGACATTATGGGCATCTTTAAGAACGATGACCAAAAATCGAGCCAGTTTGGATTTGACGAGAAAAGCATGGCGGGCAAAGCCGTCAAGGCCGTACGCTGGATCTACGCCATCACGGGCGTCTTAGCGCTCATTGCTGGTATCGCGCTGCTTTTTGCACCCGCCAAGTCCCTCGTCTTTTTGACGACCGTCCTGGGTTTTTACTTTGTAATCACTGCTGCCATTAGGCTGTTCACTGCCATTTTTGAGCCGCTGCTGCCCACCGGCTGGCGCGTGACGAGCATCATCTCCAACCTACTCATTATCTTGGGCGGCGTCATAATCCTGCGCAACCAGGCCTTCTCGACCGCGACGCTCACCACGATGGTGGTTATCGTGGCCGGCTTTGGCTGGATTGTCGAAGGTGTCATGTCCATTCTGGAGTCCGAGCTTTCGTCCAACCGTGCCCTCGCCATCCTGAGCGGCGCACTTTCCATCATCGCCGGCATGTTCGTGTTTATCTATCCGCTGTGGTCGGCCAAGATGCTCGTTATCTTTAGCGGCGCCGCGCTGCTGGTGTTTGGCGTTACGCTGATTGTTCGCGCTATTCAATTTGGCAAACTGGTGCACTAGATGCCGCGAACGCTCTTTATTGATGCCGACGCCTGCCCGGTCACGCGCGAGTCGATTGATTGCGCGCGGCGGGCGGGCGTCGCCGTTGTTATC
>ULUV01021651.1_pt1 | contig 15236 bp, 16 predicted proteins | sample 1958921 | NCBI WGS metagenome assembly ULUV01 (sample SAMEA4835772, study PRJEB28245) | human gut metagenome | biome: gut microbiome; material: fecal sample | place: Denmark | collected 2008
GCTTCGCTCAGATTGAAAACATTAAGCGACAATCCCTAATTATACTTTGTTTCTTTTCGAACATGTTCACATATATAACAGGACAAATACGGAAAAGGTGACGTGCAATTTCAGCCAATCTTCAATCTGTCGGATAATTTCCTCTCTGGTGGATTCCGGACAATGCGGCCAGACGTCTTCCAGCTTCGCCGCCCTCATCTGCGATGTCTGCTCCTGTGATCAGTGTAATTTTCAAATATGTCTCTTCTAAGTTAATGAGAATATTCGAATATTTCCTCTAACTTTACGTTATGGTGAGTGTTATTCTAATGATTGTCGGCCTCGTCGCAGGATTGCTTTCTGGTTCAGTCGGTTTTGCCGGCGGAATGATACTGCTGCCGGTGATTACTTATTTTTATGGCGTTGAGGTAGCAGTGCCGGTATCGACTGTAGCTCAGCTTCTTAGTAATCTTTCAAGGGTGGTGATCGGCTGGAAAGAAATCAGTTGGAAGGCAGTGGGATGGTTTCTGCTTCTTGCGTTGCCATTCACGGCGTTGGGCGCCTTCGGTTTCGCCAAGGTTCCTAAAGCTCCGATGACGGTAGTGTTGTGCTTTTTCCTGATAGTTTTCGCTATCATGAAGCTGATGGGCAAGATGAAATTGCCCCACAGGCCTTCGACGATGATTGTCGGCGGGGGAGTGACGGGATTCGTGAACGGACTGTTGGGAATTTCAGGTCCGCTGAGCAGTGCCGTGTTCCTCAGCATTGAATTGGCCCCGGTCAGCTACATTGCCTCCGAGGCGACAGCCGCAGCAGCAATGCATATCGTCAAGGCACTTGTCTATGGCAAGCTCAACCTCATGCATGTCAATATCTTTCTGAGTGGTATCGGTATCGGCTGCGCAATGATGATCGGAAATTTCATCGCGATGCGCTGCATCAGGAATGTCAATAAAAAGCTATATCAGAAGATTGTTGCCGGCATCATGATAGCCGTGTCACTCTGGCTGATCATTTCGACGGTAGGGTAGTCGGTATTTATCATTGGACAGTTTAAAGAAAAAGTTGCATAAATATGAAACCTTTTCTATATTTGTTGCACTATGAGAATGGTTACATCAAATATGATCAAGTCACTGCGTAAGTCTCGAAACTTGACGCAAGAACAGTTGGGTATTCTTTCCGGTATGTCGAAGTCTCAGATTTCGAAAATGGAAAATGGTACTTTGGGCAGTGAAGAAACAGTTCTGCGTTTGCTCGATGCTTTGGGGTATGAACTGGAACTGAAAGTTGTGGACAAATATCCAGGTGAAAGATCGGAACGAGAGCGGATATTGGGTGTCTTGAGATCTTTTAAGAATAGCCAAGGTGACAAATACGGAATAGAGAGGATAGCTCTCTTCGGGAGTTGTGCGCGGGGAGAGCAAACCATTGATAGTGACGTGGATATATTAATCTCTATCAAGAAACCTTCTTTATTTGTACTGTCTGAGATATCTGTGCTGCTGGAGTCAGTACTTAAACGAAAAGTGGATCTCGTATCTGAAAAATCGAGAAGCCGTCAGGAGTTTATGGACAATATTAAGAAAGATTTGATATATGTGTAGTGCGAAAGACAGGATCAAAACATACCTGAAAGTATCTATTGAAGAAATCAATTTGATTGAGAAAATGTCTGCAGGAATAAAGTCTCCACAAGATTTCGGGCAGAGTATCACAGGTATGACAGTGTTCAGAGCTTGTGGAATGAGTATTCAATATATTACTGAAAACTTCATTAAGATTCGGAATAAAGTTACTGCTGATTTTTTCTCGTCATATAAACAAGTGCCGTGGAAAGCCGTATTCGGTATGCGGAATGTGATAGCTCATGAATATACCGATATAGATGATGAAGCCGTATTCAATACTATTCATAATGACATGCCGGTTCTGAAAGAAACTGCAGAGAAGATTCTGGCGGATCTTGATGAGGGAAAACTGGATAGGTATATCAATGACTAGAGCATTAAGTATCATGAAGAAAGCGATTGTCATTGGTGCTACTTCCGGAATCGGGCGGGAGACGGCGGTCCGTCTGGTGGAGGAAGGCTGGGAAGTGGGCGTTTCCGGCAGGCGGATAGAAGCCCTTGAGGCTTTTCGGGAGGAGTATGGTGAGAGAGTCCATATTAAGCAAATGGATGTGACTCGGGAAGATGCTGCGGCCAGGCTTGATGCTCTGATTGAAGAAATGGGTGCACCGGACCTGTTATTGTATGTCTCCGGTGTGGGGTATCAGAACAGGGAACTGGATATTGATAAGGAAATCCGTACTGTGCGGACCAATTGCGAAGGCATGGTGCGTATCCTGGCACATTTTGTCGACTATGTCAGGAAGCATCCGGATGCGTATTCTGCTGAACATAAGGCACATATAGCGGTTGTTACATCTGTGGCCGGAACAGCCGGCTTAGGAACTGCACCAGCATATTCCGCCACCAAAAGAATGCAGCAGACATATGTTTCCGCATTGGCGCAATTGGTCAGAATGGAGAAGATACCGGTCATGTTTACGGATATCCGCCCAGGTTTCGTGGCAACTGACATCCTCAATCCCGACAAGAAATATCCGATGCTGCTCACATTGCAAAAGGCGGCCGACGAGGTGATGAAAGCCATCCGACGGAAAAGACGCATCTACACATTCGACTGGAAATTCCGCATCCTCGTATTCTTCTGGCGCCTTGTCCCGCGCTGCATCTGGGAGCGTCTTACCTGGGTGAAAAACTGAGATTAGTGTTTGTCTCTCCTCCACTCGCTGGCGGACATTCCTGTAAATGAATTATGCTTGCAAATCTTGCCGATATCGGCAAGATTTGCTATATTCGTGCTTGACATTGAATGAAAATATTTGCCGATAACATGGATTATATTTCTATAGCGGAGTTTGCAGGAAAGAATGGCGTTTCCGAAAGAACGGTCAGGAATTGGTGTGCTTCAGGAAAGATGGAGGGCGCTTTCCTGACAGGAAAGACATGGAATGTTCCGGAGGATGCTTCTTTGCCGGGCAGGAAGAATGCCAAGGCCCGAAAAGAGTTTCCGCTTTTGTCGAGACTCAGGGAGGAAAAGTCGAGCCGTCTGAAAGGTGGTATTTACCATCGTACGCAGATTGATCTTACATATAATTCCAATCATATCGAGGGGAGTCGCTTGTCTCATGAGCAGACCAGATACATTTATGAAACGAACACCATTGGCATTTCCGATGAATCTGTCAATGTTGATGACATCGTGGAGACGGTGAATCATTTCCGCTGTATTGATTATATAATAGATCATGCGCAGGATAAGCTTACGGAAGGGATGATCAAGGAAATACACCGTATCTTGAAAACCGGAACTTCTGACAGTCGGAAATCCTGGTTCAATGTGGGTGATTATAAGAAGATTCCCAATGAGGTAGGTGGAAATCAGACTTGTCCCCCGGAGAAGGTGCATTCCATGTTGAGCGTATTGCTCAAGTCATATAACTCCAAGAAGAAAAAGACATTGGACGATATCATTGACTTTCACAAGCAGTTCGAGTCGATTCATCCGTTTCAGGACGGGAATGGAAGGACGGGACGGCTTATCATGTTCAAGGAATGCCTGGCCAACGGAATAGTGCCGTTCATCATAACGGACGACCTGAAGTATTTCTACTATAGAGGCCTTCAGAATTGGCCGGATATCCCTGGCTATTTGAGAGATACATGCCTGACCGCGCAGGATAACTATGCAGAGCTGTTGGCATATTTTGAAATCAAGCATTGAACGATAATGTCGCGCTGAAATATGATTTACATTCAACACTATAATTCTTATGTAGGTGGAATTACTCTATCGAGTGATGGCGACGCCTTGACTGGACTGTGGTTTGATGGACAGAAGTATTTTGCGGGCAACATTGATGATGAGATTGAAGAGAAAGATCTTCCGGTCTTTGCGCAGGCCCGTCAATGGCTTGACATCTACTTCAGCGGACATGACCCGGGTTTTACCCCGGCATTGACATTGGATTCGACACCATTCCGGAGGGCTGTCTGGGAAATATTGCTTACTATTCCTTTCGGTAAGACAATGACTTACGGTGAAATTGCTGACCGCATTGCCGAAATGAAAGGAGTGCGGAGGATGTCCGCCCAAGCCGTGGGCCACGCTGTCGGTCATAATCCCATTTCGCTCATCATACCATGCCATAGGGTCATTGGCGCTGACGGCAGTATGACCGGTTATGCCGGAGGAATCGACAGGAAGATTAAATTGCTTGAAATGGAACGTGCTGACACCTATAAATCAATTTAATTGACCTGTCTTAGTCCTGGTTCTGCGCCACTCGCTGGCGGACATTCCTGTAAATTTGCGGAAATCCGTGTGGAAGTTGCTGCTGTCGCTGTAACCGATGTATTCACTGATCTGTTTCGCATTCATTTCAGGGTGTTCCGTATCTGCTGCACTTTGGAGTGCGAGGACCAGCAGGCAACAGACATCTACTTCGAGGATAACCACGACAAACTTTATCTGCTCACATTTATCAACGAGATGAATGAGGAAGATGAGACCTCTTAGGAGAATACGATTATTCTCATATATTGTTACTCCTATCAATCTCAATCATTATCCTATGGTTGCAGTCATCCGCCTGTCGGGTGTCTGCAACTGAATAATAATCTCTAAGTAAGATAGACAATCTATGATAGTAAAGATTATGATTATATTTCTGATCCTACTTTGCGGATATGCCAAAGTTCTGACGCATGGTGGCGACTCTTCACCGCCACTGCCAAAGGAGATTTAGCGGAGATGTTCGATAAGGCAGTAGCTCTTGGGAGGAAGTCTGATTGGTGGTACTCGGAAAGGCACTATCCGTTTATCGGTTACAAACGAATGTTTTTGCTGACACTATAACATGAGGGTAATTTCCGAGATGCAGCTGGATTCGTTGTTGAGTGATGACCTCTTGGAACGATACAAATATTTCCGAAAGTATGGATCATATGCTCTTTTGCTGACGGTCTTAGCATACAATGTTGGTCATTAACGCTTGTTTGGTTATGGTAAACGCCCGAGGAGTAACATAGTCAAGATAATTGAGTCTGGCGACAGGAATATCAACGAGGAGTATATCTCGTACCGTTGTTACAAATACAACCCATTATCCAGCATCGAACGCCGCAGAAAAGGAGAATTTCAAATGCGGTATATCCCGTAGCCGTTGTTTAAAGAGCCTTCCCTTAAACAATTGAGAGAATGCTCTAATTGTAAAACTAAGATTAACAGAGTGTACTATGATATCTATAAAATTAAAGTTTAGACCTTCATCTATTGATGGTAAAGCCGGTAGTTTATTCTACCAAGTGATTTATATGCGTAAGGTCCGGCAGATTGCTACAGACTTTCGGATTTTACAAAGTGAATGGGATTCGAAATTGGAAGAGCTGATTATTAAAGATAGTGACTCTTCTCGTAGTAACTATCTTTACTATGTGCAAAATCATATTGAATATGATAAGAAGTGTTTCAATCGTATTGTGAAAAAATTGACATTATCTGATGGTGTGTTCTCGGTTGATACTGCTGTGATGAGGTTTCAAGAGTTGTCTTCTGAAATAACATTATTCTCTTATATGGAGAAATTAATAGGAAAACTCTGGAGACAAGGACAGCATCGTACAAGTGAGACATATCAAGCTACGCTAAATAGTTTCAGGAAGTTTAGAAATGGTATAGATTTATATTTCGATGATATAGATTCGGAACTGCTCATTTCTTATGAATATCATTTGAGAGCAAAAGAGTTATCTCCGAACACCGTATCTTTTTATATGAAACGACTTCGTGCAGTATATAACAATGCTGTAGAAGATGGTTACGCGGATAACAAGAATCCTTTTAAAAAAGTATTTACATCATCTGAGAAGACTATAAAAAGAGCTATTCAACTAAAATACATTCGCAAACTGAAGGCGCTGGATTTAAGTTATTCTGCATCCATGAGTTTTGCCCGAGATATGTTTCTATTTAGTTTCTATACACGAGGAATGTCGTTTGTTGATATAGCGTATTTACAAAAGAAAAATTTAAAAGATGAGGTTCTTACATACAGACGCAAGAAAACAGGACAACTATTATCAATCCGTTGGGAAAAATGTATGCAAAAGATTGTGGATCAGCATTCTTCATTGGCCTCTCCGTTCCTAATCTCGATTTTTAAAGATGTTACAGGAAATACTCGCAAACAGTATCACAATGCCTTAGCACTTATAAATCGTAATCTAAAAGAGATTGGGAAAGAACTAGGATTAGTTATGCCTCTTACAATGTATGTGGCCCGTCATTCATGGGCAAGTATTGCCAGAGATGAGGGAATCCCATTATCTGTGATCAGTGAAGGAATGGGGCATGATTCGGAAAGTACCACACAAATCTATTTAGCCTCATTGGAAACACAGGTCATAGATAAAGCAAACAAGAAAATTTTGAAGTTGCTATGACAGAGATAGTTATTTATTTGAGGCGTTTGTGAACGAGCTCCTTTTTTGAGGTGTCCAGCATGAACATGTACTAATGGGTGCAAGTCACTAAACTGCCATGATGGCGGAAAGGTTACAGCCAAAGCCAAGGATGTCCGCCATAAGGCGGAATCTGAAGGAGGCTGGCGGCAAACATCTGGTTTGACGGACGGAAACCTGATATGAGGTCTGGGAGTGAGAATAAGTGTAAATCTCGAAAAAAAACGGAAGTCGGCTATTTTCGTGGAATGAGTGCCTGACACTCCTTTTACAAGACGAGAGAGGGCTGAAGGTTGTGTGTGTCCATTCCAAGCGTCTGTTCAAACTGAAGGCAATACTTAAGATGTTAACGAGCAGAAGCAATGGGATGCGGTGTGAACGCAGGAAGGTATGCTTCATTAGGTCATATGCGGATAGGTGTCGTACTTCAAATATGCAGACTTGAAAACGACACTGGCAGCCACTAATAAATGCACTCTCGGACGGATACGTATGAGCATATGGAAAGATGAAAAAGAACAAGACGGGTAAAGAATTTAGTACGATGTTGTATTAAGTATGAGCAAGAAGCTACGGCCGCATTAAGGGATATTGGTCAAATGCAACAGGTATAATGTGTCACGCTGCCAATGATAAACTTCGCGCTGCAGGCTATTCTTGTTTGATGTACTACTATGTCCGATTACACGTGAAATTAGGAATCGCAAGTACGGTGGTGTGAGAGGTCGGAAAATGAAAGCGGGAAGAATATACTTCCTACTCCTCCTACTCGATTGTGGCTGATGAACTGTAATCTGTTAAGAGAAAACAACTCTCCTAACAGGAGATAATAATCTCATTGAACTTTCCTGATTTAGGCTAACTCATATTAATACAAAGTTACGCAAAATATTTCATTTGGATGCACTTTGAGCAAATATTTTTCAAACAAAAGTCATTTAGGTCTGTATTATGTTTATCAACTATTTCAATAATTCCCAGTAAGTAATTGTAAGACAAAGCAATAGAACCTGACTATATCTCCTGTTAGGAGATGCATACCGACTATAACCGACTATAGTTATGAGTGCATGCAAAAGAAACTTGAATTATAATCGTGATACGTTTGTCAATGGGACAAACGAAAGCGGAGCGTACCCAAAACGTTGGATTGCATCACTCGTTCAAGTGAATTGTGGAAAGAGAACAGCCGCCCAATTAAGCAAAGCTGGTTACGAAATATACATGCGCTCACAGCAAGAAGCACATCAATGGGTTGATCGCAAGAAGAAGGTTGATTGCCTCATTAGGCCGATGGTTGTCTTTATTCGTGCTTCTGTTGTTGAAGAAGAGAGGCTTCGTGACCAGTCTTCATCTTCAAACGTCTCTCACTACGGTACTGACGAGAATAAAATGAAATTTGCAACTCCTATTCCTGATTACCAAATTGAACGTTTGAAGTTTCTGCTTGATAATGCGGAAAGCGAGGTGACCATTGTTGGTAAGCTAACAGTTGGAGATGCTGTCCGAGTGGTATCTCGGCCCCATAAAGGACTTGAGGGTGTGGTTAGTGAGGCTGACGATAAAGGTCCTATCGTAGGAGTTTTAATTGATAGACTAGGCTATTCCTGAATGAGAATTCTAACGACGAATAACAAATATCTGTATTATTAATTATTAAATTATAAGTGAGTATGGCTATATTATTTATTCCTCAAGGTTATTTGGCATCTGATAACGATGCTGCTGCAAAAATCCGTGCAAGTCTTGCTAAAGATCTTAAAGAGGGAAAGCCTGTAGAAATTGCGTCTTCAGGAGATGTTATGGGTCAGAACGGTGAGCAAAAGAAATTAGTAACCCAACCTGGTAAATTGGCATCGGAAGAAGATGCTGCTGCAAAAATCCGTGCAAGCCTCGCTAAAGATCTTAAAGAAGGAAAGCCTGTGGAAATTGCCTCTTCAGGAGACGTTATGGGTCAGAACGGTGAGCAAAAGAAGTTAGTGACCCAACCTGGTAAATTGGCAAGTTATCAATGGTATGATAGGGAACCCCAAAGACTAAGAGATGAAATTGAAGGAATGAATCATTTCTTTCCTCAATTTAAATTATACAAAATGGATGATGGACGATATTATTGGAAAGGGACTTTACGCCCAAATGTTTTACCTAATGGTGGGGCATGGGAAGTTGCTGCAATTTACAACAATGACCACCCTGCTCCTGTAATGGGAGGTTCTGTACGTGTCGTTCTTTTAAATCCAAGTATCGATACTGTAATTAACGCATTAGGATGGAGACCACATCATCTTTTATATTGTCCTAAAGATGGTACATACTTATGTACAACCCGCAAAGAGGATATGAGTTATGGTACTCAATATGAAACTACGGCGGTGCAAACTTTGACTTGGGCAAATAAGTGGTTGATGGCTCTTGAATTGGTGTTGACAGGAGACTTATCTAAAGAATTGTTTAATAGTCCCGTTGGAATATAATAGCGCTATGATTTCTCATGTTATTTTTACTAAAAGAGCATTCAATGCAATTATTACAGAGACCATAGATAAAAACCCCGTTGAAACTGGAGGTATATTTATTGGATACGTGCTTGATAATGGTATTTGTATAGTGGTGGAAACTATACCACCTGGAATTAAAACAGTAAATCAGAGAGCATATTTTGAATATGACGCAGATTTTATAAACTATTTATCAAATGTTATTGCAAAACAATATGTTGGAAACCTTAATGTTTTAGGTTTATGGCATCGACATCCTGGAAGCATGGATTCATTCTCCACAACAGACGATGGCACAAATATCCTATTTGCCAGGAATAATGGTAAGTATGGAGCAATATCTGCTCTTGTAAATTGCGATCCGAAACTAAGATTAACGATGTACCATGTTGATTCCAATTGTGGATATACTCCTATTGATTGGAGTGTCGATGATGGTATTATTCCAGCTGATTTTCTGAGATTGCATTATGAAGATGCCACAAATCTCCCGATTTTAGGTGAACGGCCACATAATTTGAGCACCATTATTCCTACATCTTCAAATGATAATAAAGGTAATGAACTTGTTGAGGATTCTGTGTGTCAATCTCCTGAAATAGAAGCCTCGAATTATAGTATAGCAGATGCAATTGATGATATTTGTAAAATAATTAAGAAGCTCATTTATAAGGCATAAATCAAAACCAACAATGAATGCAACTGAAATTAGAAATAGCGTTAAAGAATCCATATTAAGTGAGATACAAAATAATCCAACAATAATCCAATATGTAAAGGAGATATCATTAGTAAAATCCAATATACATGTGCATTGTGAAAATGGAACAGCAGGTGAAATTTTTAATATCATTGTCGTAGATCGGAAATTTGGGAAATGCTATATAATTAAAAATCTATTTTCCGGTTCCGATTGTGAAAAGTTATCGACAATTCTTGAGAAAACTTTTAGGCAATTATATGATACAATTGAAACAATAAAATCTGGTTCAGATACAAATGATGTTTATTTAGACTCTCCTATATGGCATTTCGAATGTGTTCCAATAAATCCTAACGAGCGTTCCTATATAAATTTTAGTAAAATGGAATTACTTTACAAACTGTAATAATTGACAAATATGAATTCGCCCATTATAGAATCTGCCAACTTGAAACTTGAAACTAAACAATCGGGTAAAATTATTTTCCCATCAAATATTTATGATGAGAAATATATTGGCCCATTGTATGGGTATTATGTCCCAGAAACTAATGTCTTTAATGTTATTCCAATTGATTCACCTAATAAAATTAAAGATGATAAAAGAATTTCATTACTTGGGTATGTCTTACCAATCAATCCTTTGAAGGTTATATTAAATGAAAATCAGATATTAGACAAAGAAGATACTGGTGAAAATCGATTGAAGCGATTGAGTGAACTGTTAAGAAATGGAGAAGTCTTAAAAAATGACGAATACATTTGCATAAACTATGATGAACATTCAGACTCAGTTAAAAATGCATTAATTCCTAAATTGAGAAAGATTTTGGAATTTAATCCTTTGTCAAATTCTATAATAGAATGGGTTGAATTTATTTTTGGATCAGACAAAAACTCGTTTTGTAATTTATTACTCGGATACTGGGATGGAGGCAATTTGCTCTTTAACCATATAAGCGTTCAGGGATATATCACAAATGTAGCTAAGACTCCGCTAATACATGAAACATATACATTAAAACTTGATGTATTTTCCAGGAACACTGGAATCCTTGAATCTGATATAATGTTAACAAAAGGGGCTGTTTTTATTGGGTGTGGTTCAGTGGGTAGTTTATTTGCATTAGAATTGGCACGTGCGGGAGTTGGTCGCTTTATGCTAATAGATAGTGATACATTAGGATATCATAATATCTGTCGTCATCAGTGTGGAATCTTTGATGTTGGCAGGTATAAAACAGATGCTGTGCGAGATCGAATTCTACAAATTAATCCATATGCAGAGGTTATTACCCATAATATGAGAATTCAAGAAGTTCCTTTGAATGATTTAATGAACTTTTGCGATTCTAACACAATTGTAGTCGGTGGGGCAGATAATCGAGAAGGAGATTTATATGCAAATGGAATAGCCCAAAATGTAGGAATGCCATTTATGTCTATTGGGTGTTGGGAAAGAGCGTTTGCGGGTGAAATATTTTATTGCTTACCAACGGGAATGCCGACATATAAAGATTTTATGGAAGTTGCTGGTCATATGTCTGCACGTGTAAATCAAAATAGAAGATTTTATACAACAGAAGCAGAACTTGAGAAAGTGTCATTTGAGCCAGGAATCTCCGTGGATATAAATTTTGTTACAACGATTGCGGTCAAATTAGCTATTGATTTACTGAATAGGGACAATAAAGATTACACCCAAAGATTGTTACCACATTTGACACAATATACACTTGTATGTAACACGAATAACACCAAAGTTGGTGGAGAGATGGCAGAAATATTTTCGTATCCGCTTCAAGTGACAACAAGTATTATAGTTCCATATTCAAATAAAGATTAATATGGCTGAGTTTGATCAATATGGACGATTAAAAAACAACAACTTTAGGCCCCAACCGCTATCTAGTTTTGCCTCTACATATACCTATTCCAGCTCGTCATTTGGAAGGCCTAATTTGTGGAGAAGATTCAATAGTTTTATAGAAGATATAGGCGAATGGTTACGAGATAATACAGAAGCCCTATCTAACAATATTGCTATTGGTGTCTTTTTTCTTGCCTGCGCAGTCGCTATAATAGGCGCTATCGTAGTTTGGATTGATGAAGGCTTTTGGTCCTTTGTCGGTTATACCATTATAGGATATCTTGTTATGTATTACGGAGGTGTGATAATAACAGGTATAATGATGTATGCTTTGAGAATACCGATTTTCATTCTCGGATTAGTGTTCTATAATGCGTATGTGCTACTAATAGCAATTGCTATATCTCTTGGGGTACTATTCTATAATGTTAATGATTGGTCGTTTCAACCTAAAGAGCATAGTATTGTAAATACTACCACCAATATACCGACTTCAACTCGCTATAAATGTACTGCAAATACTTTTTTGAATGTGCGAAAAGAACCAAACTCTTCATCTCAAATAATTGGGACTATTCACCGTAATTCAATTGTTGATGTCTATGATATTTCAAATGGTTTCGCTCATATAAAGTATAAATATCAAGATGCTTACATAAGTGAAAAATATATAGTGAAAATATATTAATTTAACTAAAGATGAAAGATTATGACAATAAAAGAGAACTTGTTAGAAAGGCAAATCGGTGAACGTTATTTCTTAAATTCTTCTGATAATGGAAGTTGTGTATATATCATGAATGAAACTACCTATATGATTTATTCATTCATAAAAGAAGGAAGAGAGATTCCAGAAATTATTGATCGACTTTTTGATGAATTTGACGTAGACAAGAGTGAACTAGAAACAGATGTTAATGCATGCATAAAGGATATGATTAATGCAGGAGTAATAATTCAATAACTGAGTAAGAATGATATCAATACTGTCTAAGAACGATTATCTGAATAGTTTTATTATCGAACAATATTCTAATTCAGATAATACAAATTATAAGTGGTCTGATTTTAATGTTATTCGGATTGAAGGTTTAGAAACATTAATTTATAATACCTTCTCAAAATCATTAGTTCATCTATCTTGGAATATTAGTCATCGTCAGATAGAGGATTTGACATCTGATGAAATTCAGATTTTACATTCGTGTAATGTTATTGTAAATATTGATATCGATGAGCAAGTTAAATATTGGGAACTTCATCATTTATTAAGACAGATAGAATATTCAATAGATGCAATTTATCGATATAATATTCTAACAACAACAGGTTGTAACGCCCGTTGCTTTTATTGCTTTGAAGATGGGGTTGAAATCAAAACAATGTCGCCAAGAACGGCAGAACAAGTTGCCACATACATATATAACAATTCATTAAATGATGAAATGATTGAGTTAAGATGGTTTGGTGGTGAACCTCTTGTAAATTATAAAGCTATAGATATAATATGTTCCAATTTGCGTAAAAAAGGACAATTATTCTATTCTACAATTTCAACCAATGGTACCTTAATAGGCCTCCCTCATATATATAACTCATTAAAAAAATGGAATATCAAACAGGTTCGTCTATCATTTGACGGACTTAAAGAAGAACATAATCGACGCAAGAACTATCTTTCTATTCACGATGCTTATACAGTAACTCTTGAAAATGTTGATAAGTTAATTGCTATAGGAATCGAAACTAGTATTCGCTTGACATTTGACGAAAATAACTTAAATGACATTTGCAAGGTTGCTGAAGTGCTTATTAAAAAATATAGGGGCAACAAATTAGTTAAGGTATATTCTAGATGTATTTTTGAGAAACTTACAACTATTGCTGCAAATAATAATTTAGCTCAGGTTAAAAAATTAGTTGAATTTAAAGAGTTTATAGATTCTCTGTTATTTAAAAATGGTCTTTACGATGAGACTAAATGGCAACCAATAGGATACCAGCCAAGTTTTTGTGCAGCTAATAATCCCAATGCTGTTGTAATTGACCCAATAGGGAGATTAACTTCATGTGAAACTATTACACCCAACACACAATTTTGGGGAGATATAACAAATGGGGTTACTGATGATAATGAAAAGAATCGGTGGATTGAAATTACGCCTATAAAAGAGAAATGTAAGACATGTCATTTTTTACCATCATGTACGACATTCAGCTTGTGTCCCAATGATTATTACGATTGCATAGAACGTGCGAACAATAGTTATCAAAATTATCTTTTATCAGAATTTTTAAAATTATCGCCTCGTAAGAATGATTGACCATTTATGATGCATTCTGAAGAGGTATTGTATAACCCTTTTATACTTTTAATATCAAATTGTCAATGTTTGTTATTTTAGGTATAAAATAAAAATGAAGCAATATGAAAAAGTATCAGAAGCCTTCATTTACAGTAGTTAACAGCACTGTAAAGAGCGGTAAGGATGCTATCGTTTCTTGCTGTAGCTATTCTCAGTAAGTTTTGATGTAAAACACCGCTTGGAGAGCAAGTGGATAGTTTAACTAGACTTGCTCTCCATTTTTTTAAATTTGAAAACTATGACTGATAAAAAAGATTATTTTGTAGTTGTTTACATAACAAAAAATTGTAATCTCAACTGTAAATATTGTTTGCAATCATACAAAGAATCCGCAAACATGTCGTTTACAACAGCAAAGGAGATTGTTCAAAGAGAGATGTTAAAAGCACGCAGCCTCAATCGTAAAATGGAGTTACGGTTGATGGGTGGCGAACCATTTATGAATTTCGGGCTTATAAAAGAATTATGTGAATGGATATGGTCAGAATATCCGAGTGAACATATAAATGTTTCGATTAGAACTAACGGAACGTTGATGTCAGAAGATAAAAAACAATGGCTATCAGAGCACCATTCTTTACTATCATGTGGCCCAAGTATCGATGGTATAAAAGAAGTTAATAAAATCAATAGAGGGATAAACAAGGACATCAAAGATTTTTTTATGAAATATTGGCCACAATATGGAGCTCATGGAACCTTATTCCCTGATTCTGTTGAATATCTATATGATTCTTTTGTGTATTTCAATGAGGTTTTACATTTTCCATTTGACATAAAAATAGGATTAGGAACAAAGTGGAATGTAAATGCTGCTACTATACTTGAAAAGCAATTGAAGAAGTTGGCACATTACTTAATTGAGCATCCAGAATTGGAGATTCCTTCTGTGTTCATTAAAGATATTAGCCAATTTGGGGAAGAGGCTATAAATGACCCGAATTTCAATTGCCTAGGAAATCAAGGTGGAGCCGTGTATGATGTTGATGGGAAACAATATTCGTGCGAAACCTTGATGCCACTTGTTCATGGTTTAAAAAAATCCATGGAAATTAATAGCCAGGAGCACTTGATGCGTGAATATGCTGTAGATCCTGAGTGTAAAGAATGTCCTGCATTAGCAATATGCCCTACTTGTCCTTCGATGAATATCAAATACCGTGGAGATTCTAAAAGATCAGCAACCCTAACTACAACATGTAAGGCATTTAAAGTGCAGTTGAAGATGTCTGCATATCTTACATTATTAAAATAGGGACTGTCGTGAAATGCCTAAAAAGTTTTCAACTT
>ULUV01012588.1_pt1 | contig 15128 bp, 12 predicted proteins | sample 1958921 | NCBI WGS metagenome assembly ULUV01 (sample SAMEA4835772, study PRJEB28245) | human gut metagenome | biome: gut microbiome; material: fecal sample | place: Denmark | collected 2008
GCCGCACGATTCCAATTCGCGCAAGGATAAAAAATGATTCAACATAAAAGTCCTATTACGCAGCCCGTCGTTCGAATCGTTGATGACGAAGCTAATGTGCGGGAGTCTCTCGCCTTCATGCTTCGGCAGGAAGGCTTTGAGTGCGAGACCTTTGCCTCGGCCAAGGAGTTCTTGGTCAACGACCGGCCTTCTGTGCCGGGCTGTCTGCTTCTTGACGTTCAGATGCCTGAAATGACCGGACTCGAACTGCAGCAGGAGATGATCCGGCAGGGAAGGACGCTGCCGATCGTTTTTCTGTCCGCGCACGGCACGATTGACATTGCCGTCGACACCATGCAGAAGGGTGCCGTTGCCTTCGTTGAAAAGACGGCCGACCGGTCGCGGCTCATCAGTGCAGTGAATAAGGCGCTCGAAAATGAGATGCATAAGCTTTCGATCGCTCCGGCCGATCTGGTCGCCAAGTGGAAAAGTCTCACGCCCCGCGAGCGCGACGTGGCGCTTCTCATTGCGCAGGGGCTGCTTAATCGCGACGTGGGCGAGCGCTTGGGCGGCATCTCCATCAAGACCGTGCAGGTGCACCGCAGCGAGGTCTGCCGCAAGCTCGACGTGCGCGGCGCAACCGGCATTTCGCAGGCCGTGCGCGCCATCACCGCGCTTGGAGAGGAGCCATGACGCAAAGACGCACGGCTCTTTTAGGCGCGCTGCCGCTCCTTTACGGAGCCAGCGAGGAAGAAGAGCTCTTTGACGAGCAGTGGGATGTCGTCGTGATCGGTTCCGGCGTCGCGGGCCTTTCGGCTGCCGTCGAGGCGCGAAAGAGCGGCGCCTCCGTACTCATTCTTGAAAAAATGGGCAGTATCGGCGGGAACTCCGTCTTGAGCGACGGCCAGGTCGCCGTTCCCGGGACAGCCATGCAGGAGTACCTGGGAATCAAGGATTCGCCCGAGCTCTTTGCAAAGGATCTGCGCCGGCTTGGTCGAATCAATCATCCGTGGCGGGTCGAGACGCTTGCGCGCAATGCCAAGGATGCCTTTGAGTGGACGCAGACGGAGTTCGGCGTACGCTGGCTCAAGGATCGCGTTGAGTACGATTTCGACCAATCGCTGTCGCGCTGTGCGCTGCTTGAGGGCGGCTCGTCCATGGCTTTGGTATATCCGATGGCGGACCGCGCGAAAAACCTGGGCGTCGAGCTGCGCGTGCATCATCGCGTAATCCGGCTCATTCAGGAGCCGGGATCCAAAACCAACCGCCGCGTCATCGGCGTGCGCGTGAAGATTACCGACGGTGCACACGCCGGGAAGGAAGTAAAGATCAAGGCGCGGTTCGGTGTCGTCGTGTGCTCGGGCGGGTTCGGAGCCGACATCGCCATGCGGCAGATGCAGAATTGGCGCTTGTCCGAACTTGTGGGCACCACGACGCAGCCGGGAAGCACGAGTGAGATGATTCGTGAATGCGCAAGAGTCGGCGCATGGCTTGTGCACATGGAATACATTCACTGCACGCCCGAGAGCTGTCCTGAAGAAAAGGGCTGGGGCACAGCCTGGCGGTTTTCACGCTACTGCGCCGCCTACAGGGGCATCTGGATCGTGCAGGAGACCGGCAAGCGCTTGGTCAATGAGCTTGCATCAAACGACGTCCGCACGAATGCAGTTCTCGACGAAGTCAACAAAGGCCACCACTGCCTTGCGATTGCCGACGCGCGCGCCGTGCGCCATCCGCGGTCGGTGATCTTTACCGAAGAGGACGTCTCCCGCCTGATTGCGCGGGGTCTTGTGCACAGGTATGACTCCTTGGAGCAGCTTGCTCACGCGCTGCAGACGCCTCTTGCCTCGCTCAAGGCGACCATCTACCAGCTCAACAGCGACATTCACAACAACAGGGAAAAGGACATCTTCGGCCGGACGCTTTCCGAAGACAACGAAACAATGGGCGAGGCCCCTTGGTACGCCTGTCGAATTCTTCCGAAAGTGCTCACCTGCGGGGGCGGCGTCGCGATCAATGAATACGCTCAGGTCCTGAGCGTCGTCGACGATCAGCCCATCGACGGACTTTTTGCCGCCGGCGAGGCGACGGGCGGCCTTCACGGCATTGCGCGGCTGACGTCCTGCGGCCTGATCGATGCGCTCGTCTTCGGTCGGATCGCGGGCAAAAAAATTGCCGACAGCTTCAGGGGAGAACGTGCCGGCAAGGGAGTGTAGGAGGAGAGAATGGTCCGAGAAAAAGCGCAGAAGGTCAGGGCACCTTGAATCCGAACTGGTGGCACTGATCGCAGAAGTTCACCGGCTCTTCATGCATGAGGTGGCAGTTCGTGCAATCGAGCTTGTCCTGGTAGTGGGGAGAGGTGTGCGGATTCTGCGGCTTGACGTTCTTCGTTTTTTCAACGAGCGCCGAGGTCGGGTGGCACTTGACGCACGTGTCGATCGTCGGGATTTCAGGCTCGGTCATGTTCATGTTCTGACCGTGGCACATCTGGCAGCTCACGCCCTTGGCAACATGGCGATCCGCGCCGAATTGAGCGGCTGAAGCACCAAGGCTTACGCACGCTGCAAGCGCTGCGAGAATAAGGTAGCTTTTTCGCATAGCTCTTTAAATCCTGTCGTCTGTCATTAGCGGGCGTGTCGAGGAATTCGACACGCCCGAGCGCAATTAAAGATCAATTGCAGCCGTTGACCGGAGGTCAACAGAAAGCTTCATTACGCTGCTGCCTTCTTGCCGGCGATGCGGCCGTTGACCAGGCAGTCGAGAATGGCGCAGCTGCCCAGACGGACGGCACCGTGCACGCCGCAGGTGGCTTCGCCGGCTGCATACAGACCCGGGATGGGAGCGTTGGTCGAGATGTCGATCACCTGGCAGTCCATATTCGTGTAGAGGCCGCCCATGCAGTGGTGAACCTTCGGGCTCATCTCTGCAGCGTACCACGGACCCTGCGTCAGCGGCTTTTGCTCGTTGTTGATGTAGCGGTCAAAGAGCGGATCCTTCTTGGATTTAACCGCCTTGTTGAACTCGGCAACGGTCTTTGCGAGCGTATCGGCCGGGATCTTGTAGTCGGCGGCGATGGCCTCAAGCGAGTCGTACTTTTTGACGATGCCGTTTGCGAGAAGCTTTTCAAGCGTGCCGGGACGAGCCGTCTTGTAAGCACCCAGGTTGTTTTCCGTGCAGATGGCGACGGCGCGGAAGCCGTTGGCCTGCTCGGCGAGAATGGCGTCGGCACGGATCTTGCGGTTGGCGAGTTCGTTCACGAAGCGCTTGCCGGACGTGGAGACCCACAGACCGTATTCAGCAGCGCCCGACTGCGAGAACGTCCAGCCGATGCCCATACCCTTTTCCTTCGGGCTGTTCCAAGGCGTGCACTGAATCCAGTCGTTCTGCACCTGCGCGCAACCGATGCGGGCAGTTTCACGCCAGAGCTCGGCGGTTGCGCCAGGCTGATTCGTCGAGGAGAATTTGGCGGTGAGCTTCGGATCCTGCATCATGCGGTATTCAACGTCGTTCGAGAAGCCGCCGTAGCAAAGCACCACGGCCTTGCGTGCACGAATGTACTTGACCTTGCCGGAATCGGCCTTCGGGAAGCGATAGTTCTCGCGAACCTTGAGGCCGACGACGCGGCCGGAATCGTCGCGGTAGATCGTTTCAACGTAGCAGCGCAGGCGAAGCGGAACGCCGAGCGCCTTCACCTTGTCGAGTTCCTTCGAAACGATGCCCGAGCCCGAACCGTTCTTCGTGAAGACGTAGCGCGGAACGCTGTGACCGCCTTCCTGACCGATGGCGTCCTGATTCCACTCGACGCCGAGTTCCTTCACCGTCCATTCATAGTTCGACAGTGCGTTGTCGGCAACGAGCTTGACCTTCGCCGGCTGGTTCATGTAGAGGCCCGCGACCATCATGTCCTTGGCGAGGAGCTCGGGCGAATCCTTGATGCCGTGCTTCAACTGCTGCGGGCAGCCGGTGGCCGTCAGAATGCCGCCGTTGATGATCGAGTTGCCGCCGGCGGTGGGCATCTTTTCAAGAACGATCGTTTCAGCGCCAGCCTTCTTGGCTTCAATCGCGGCAGCCAGACCGGCAAAACCCGAACCGATCACGATGACGTCGACGGTTTCGTCCCACTTTGCAGGAATGGTCGAGGAGGCCTTGGCAGCTCCCGCAAAACTAAACGCGCCGGCTGCTCCGAGAACTGCTGAGCTCTTCAGAAGATTACGACGACTCATATCAGCCATGATGTTTCTCCTTGCTGTAAAAGAAATAGATCATGTTATTCAATTGTGAAAACGATCTATGTTTTTCTACAAAAATTATGCTACGACCAACCTCTTAGGACATTTGCCATTTGCCAAGACCGCTTTGCTGGAATCTCCTAGGAGTTTTGTTTTCTACCAAGATTTTTATGATCAAATCTCCTAGGAGATTTGAACTAAAGCAAATTTATTGAATCGTCTATTTTTTGGCGGAAATAAATAATGCAGGAGAGGGCAATTTTTCTGCATCAATAAGAAAACAACCAGTGCGTCAATTGTGCCGAGGGGAGGGGCTCGACGGATGATGAACGCCCCGGCTCAAATAACGCAGACATCAATTGCAGAACGTCGCTCGACTCTTTCTTTCAGGGATGTTCACGGATGCAAAAAGCCCCCGGAACCTTGTCCGTCGGGACATTGTTCCGGGGGCGGAATCGGCTGTGCCGCTAGGACACGATCAATTTTCGACTAACGTCGATTAGAACTTGTGGCGCATGCCGACCATGAAGGTGTAGGCAGACGGATTCCAATCGGCAGCAGAATTATCACCCTTTCCTTCGAGCTCGTCGTCCATGTAGCTCATAACGCCATAGACGTTGGTGCGCTTGGAAAGCGGATAGTCATAGCCGACCGACACAATCCAACGGGTGAAATCAAATTCACCGGCGCCATAATCTTCTTCGAAGTCGGACTGTTCCGCGTCAACATACGCAGCGGCAGCCATCAACTTGCCGCCGGCGACGGGAGCATCGGTACCGATCGTGACACTGTAACCAGTAATCTTCAGATTGGCCGTGGAGAAGATAACCTTGTCGTTGTCATCGAGCTCAACATAGGCATTGTTGTCAACGATGCCGCCGATGTTGCTGATCTTGGCTTCGTCAAAGTACTGAGCGCCGATGTAAGCCTTCACCACTTCAAAGTCCCAGCTACCGCCCAAGGTCACGGTCCAGGCATCGTTCATGTCGCTGCCGTTGGTGACACCGAAGGACTTGTAATTCGTGGAATCAACAGCGAGGTAGGCAGCGGCGGGACCATTCTTGTAGGTCGCGGCGATGCCGTAGTAGCGATCGGTATCCGACTCGTTTTCCGTACCCGTGCCGTCGGTGTTGCCCATGGAGTACATGGCCGTCACCTGGAAGCCGGCAAAGCTCGGGGTCTCGTAGACGATCGAGTTGGCATAACGCGTCGAGGAGGCGAAGATGTTGCCTGCCTGAGCAGCGTAGTCACCGAAGCTCGTGCCGAACGGGGTCAGCATGCCAATCTTCGAGAAGGAGCCCTGACCCTGGTTGAAAGAACCGATACGGCCGAAGGCGAGCTTGCCGAAGTTTCCTTCGAGGAAGAGCATCGATTCACGATCGAACATGGCGGAACCACCGTCAACGCCGTCATCAGCCGTGAAACCGTTCTCAAGAACGAAGCCCACCGTAAGACCGTTTCCGAGGTCTTCCGTACCCTTCAAGCCCCAGCGGGAGCCGGATTGCTGGCCGGACTTCATTTCAAAGGTGTCGAGATCGTCACCCACGCCGTCCATATCAACATGGCTGTAGTTAAGGCCGAGGTCAACAACGCCATAGAGCGTCACGTCGGCAGCAATGGCCGAACCGGCAAACGCGCCGAGAACTGCAACGGCGGCTAAAGTTTTCTTCATTTTGTTCTCCTAGAGAAATTCGCAAGAGTTCCTGTTTTTGATCAAAAACCGCCGAGTGGATTCGCAATGTGAGACTCTAGCTGTAAAGAACACGCTGCCTCGGCGGGTCCTCTTGCGGGGACGTGGCCATTGCGGCACTTGTTGCTTTTAAAATGCAAAGGAATTGTGAAAGTCAATAGCGTCTGGAGGGGGGCAACCCTGAGATAAATTTGGTCTTCTCTACCTTGAATGTTTCAATTCAGGCTAGGAGCAGATTGTCAGAATCTGCGGGAGGTTCACGTGACATCTGGAATAAGGAAGCAGGGGGAAGAAGCAGAAAGATCAGTACGCTATTGCATTGCTTGTAGTGAAGCCGTCACTTCGACCTCCCCGCGGCACATCCCCCGACCCGCGTTGCAGGAACTAATACCAATAGCCCCCGCAACTACGTCCATCGACTTATTTCATCCGAAGGCAACCGCATCTGATAATGATTCTCAGAAAGAAAGATGCCTTATCGGCGCGAGCAACACTTTGCCGTCATGGTGCTTTCGATTGTGTGTACATCCATGCGCGTTCCGTTTGACCGGTTCGCGACAATGAACAAAATTGGGAGAAAAACATGACCTACGAATTTGCCAAGGAATACAGCCTCCTGATCGGCGGACAATGGGTGCCTGCCGAGGGCGGGGAAACCTTTGAGACGACCAATCCGGCCACAGGCGAGGTGCTTGCCCGCTGCGCTGATGCGTCAGCCGACGATGTGCAGAAGGCTGTCGATGCGGCTCGTGCGGCGTTCCCTGCCTGGGCGGCGAAGACGGCGCAGGAACGCGCGGCGCTGCTGCTGCGTGCGGCGGATCTGATCGACGAGCACGCGGCGGAACTTGCTGAAATTGAAACGCGCGACAACGGCAAGCCGATCCGCGAGACGACGCTTGTCGACGTTCCGCTTTCTTCGGACCATTTCCGGTACTTTGCGGGCTGTCTGCGTGCTGAGGAAGGCTCTGCTGTGATGCTCGACGACAACACGCTCTCGATGGTTCTTCGTGAACCGATCGGCGTCGTCGGACAAATCATTCCCTGGAATTTCCCGCTGCTGATGGGGGCTTGGAAGATCGCGCCGGCGCTTGCAGCCGGCAACACGCTGGTGATCAAGCCTTCGTCGACGACGCCGCTGTCGCTCATCCGTCTGGGAGAGCTCCTCAATTCGATTCTTCCTGCCGGCGTCGTCAACATTCTCACCGGCCGCGGCTCGCGCAGCGGTCAGGCGATGCTCGACAACCCCGGCTTCGACAAGCTTGCCTTTACCGGCTCGACTGAAGTGGCCTACAGCGTGGCGCGCGCGGCTGCTGACAAGCTGATCCCGGCAACGCTTGAATTGGGCGGCAAGTCGGCCAACATCTACTTTGACGACTGTCAGATGGACAAGGCGCTCGAGGGAGCCCAGATCGGTATTCTCTTTAACCAGGGACAGGTTTGCTGCGCGGGTTCGCGCATCTTCGTCCAGGCCGGGATCTACGACGAGTTTGTCTCGCGCCTGGCCGAGGCCTTCAAGTCCGTGAAGGTGGGCGATCCGATGTCGATGGCTACGCAGATGGGCTCGCAGATCAACCACAAGCAGCTCGAAAAGATTCTCTCCTACGTTGAGATCGGAAAGAAGGAGGGTGCCCGCGTACTCACGGGCGGCGAACGCGCCGTGGTGCCCGGCTTTGAGAAGGGTGCCTTCATGCAGCCCACACTGCTCGTCGACGTCACCAACGACATGCGCGTCGCGCAGGAGGAAATCTTCGGACCGGTTGCCGTTGTCATCAAGTTCGAGACCGAAGACGAGGTCGTCGCCATGGCCAATGCAAGCGAATACGGCTTGGGCGGCGCGGTCTGGACGCGCGACATCAACCGTGCCCTGCGCGTTGCGCGCGCCGTTCGCACAGGCCGCATGTGGGTCAACACCTACAACGAGCTTCCGGCGCATACGCCCTTTGGCGGCTACAAGAAGTCGGGCATCGGCCGAGAAACGCACAAGATGATGCTCGCGCACTACACGCAGGCCAAGAACATCTACATCTCGCTCTCGGAAGCAAAGCGCGGCTTCTTCTAACGGCTTGGATCGAAAGGGCGGGCGCATGCCGCCTACGGAAGCTCCAAACTTCCCGTGGCGGTCGAGCCTGCTTCAACTGATTTCGTCCTTGTGTTTCATTTGCCGTCGACTGGAGTTCTCCGGCCGACGGTCTTTGTGTTCAGGACAGGGGTTGACGCATCGACTGCCGGCAGACAGCCGGGGTCGACCGAGCGGGACGTGTTGAGCAGGGAATTTGTTCCGATACCACCCGTTCGGATGAGACTGATTGCAGACATGTTTTTTTCTTGCGCAGGGTGCGGCGTCGTAAACTCGAATGGCACTGCCGCAGGCAACTTTTCCCGGCCGCGGGGCGCAGGCGTCGTATCCGCCCGGTCTTGTGCAACGGTTCCCGCAGACGCCATCTTTGAGGAGATCCGGATCATGTCCGTCGCGACTTATGCTTCTTTCGGCATTTCTGCCGCCGGCGGTGCGCCCGGCACAGACCTTGATGCGTTGATCGTCCGGATTCGCCGCGACATTGCACTGCGAGGGGACGAGCAGATGTTTTGCGCCGTCTGGCACGATTTCTCGCCCGAGCTTGAATGCCTGGTGGACTACCTGCCGGGGGAGTGTGAACGCAGCGAGTCGATGGCCCTGGGCAATCACGTCGAGAGAATGCCCGCCTGGCAGATCCTCAAGATTCTTCTTGCTCAGCAGGCTTCAATGCTTCCCAACTAACCGGCGGCACTCTTGGTTCTGAATGGTGATGGTTGATCTCTCAGCGTTATTTCATAGATGTGATCTATGAATCATTGGAAAACAACTCCCTTAGTGGGATTTCTTTGACCTGGTTGAAAATGTTTTCCTATCATGAGCCCTGAGGCGGATGGATTGACCCCAAGTCATGCTGCGTCCCGACAGTAAAAAGGTGCAGACTTATGAGGCTGCCGCTGTGCGGATCCCCGTACGGTCGGGCAGTAAATTCTCGGGACGAGCAATTCCTTGGACAGACGAAGAAAACCAGGTACATCCATGACATCAACGCAAAGTGCTGAGACTGCCTGCGGCTGCACCCGCAGGCCCAGGCTGCAGCTTGATCATCTTGTTCTTACGGTTGCGGACATTGAAAGGAGCCTCGTGTTCTATGAGAGCGTCCTTGGCTTCAGGCGTGAGATTGACGCCGCCGGGCGAGTCAGTCTGCATCTGGACGGCGTCAAGATCAACCTGCATTGCAAAGGTCGCGAACGCAGTCCTCATGCCGCCGTGCCTACGCCGGGCTCGGCCGATCTTTGCTTTGTTTCCGACGACTCACTTGAATTTCGACTGGAGCATCTCAGGCGGTACCATGTAGAGGTCATTGATGGACCCGTGGTTCGTCCCGGAGCCTGCGGGTCGATCGTGTCGATCTATTTCCGTGATCCGGATCAGAATCTCATCGAGTGGGGAAGACCGCTTGCGGCGTAGCAAGCCCCACGGGACAGTGCTTTCCGATTCATACCCCAGAAGGAACCAAACCATGCCCTGTACGGTATTCGACAGCGCGATCTACAAGGATTGCTTTTCCGACGAGCGCATGCGCGCCATCTTTGATGACGACAACCTGCTTGCCAAGTTCATCGATGTGGAAGCGGCTCTCGCTCAGGCCGAGGCCGAGTACGGCATTGTTCCCGAGGAAGTCGCCGCAACGGTCCGCAGATGCTGCCGGCTGGAGAATTTTGACCGAGAGCGCCTCACGCGCGACACGGCGCTCGTCGGTTATCCGGTGCTGCCCGTGGTGCGCCAGATGGAAGCGATGTGCGGCGAAGCGGGGCGATGGCTGCATTGGGGCGCCACGACGCAGGATGTCACCGACACAGCGGCCGTGCTGCAGATCCGTGAGGCGCTTGAAGCGGTTGAAGAACGCCTGGGCAATATTCGCCGCAGCCTTGTCTGCATGGCGCGCCGCTATCGTGACGCGCCGATGGCGGGCCGCACGCACCTGCAGCAGGCGCTTCCCATTACCTGGGGCTACAAATGCGCGATCTGGATCGGACAGATCAACCGGCACCTCTCGCGTCTTGGCGAGCTTCGCAGCCGCGTTCTTGTCGGAGAGCTTGCCGGTGCGGTCGGGACGCTTGCCTCTCTTGCGGGCAAGGGTGCGGCCGTGCAGAAGCGCTTCTGCGAGATTCTGGGCCTCAATCATGCGCTGACGCCCTGGCACGTTGCCCGCGACGGCTTCGGAGAGCTCGCGGGCTTCATGGCCGTGATGACGGGGACGCTTGGCAAGATTGCGCTTGACGTGATGCTTTTGTCCACGAACGAAATCGACGAAGTGGCCGAACCCTTCGTCAAGGGCCGCGGGTCATCCTCGACGATGCCGCAAAAGCGCAATCCCATTGGTTCCGAGATCGTGCTTGCATGCGTGAAGACCTGCCGTCAGGCCTGCGGTGCGCTGCTCGATGCTCAGGTACAGGATCTTGAACGCGGCACCGGTCCCTGGCATGCCGAGTGGGCGGCGATGCCGGAAATGTTCCTTCTGGCCTCGGGGGCGCTCAAGCACGCCGACGAACTCCTCGCCGGACTTGAAGTGCACGAAGAGACAATGCGCCGCAATCTTGGACTGACGCGAGGACTCATCATGGCCGAAGCCGTGCAGATGGCGCTTGCTCCCTACGTTGGGCGCACCGCCGCGCACGACATCATCTATGCGGCCTGCCGAACGGTCAACATCGAAGGCGGCACGCTGTCAGACGCTCTGTCGCGTGTTCCCGAAGTGACGCGGCACCTTACCGGCGAAGAGATCAGGCGGCTGTGTGACCCGGCTGGGTATTTGGGCGAGTGCGCAACGATCGTGGACAATGTGCTTGCCGCGAGCGAACGGCAGGATTCCGCGCTCTGAAAAACAGCTTCGGAGGCCGCGGCCGCGATAGTGATGATAGTGATGAGGGGCAGGGAAAACGCAGTACTGCGCCCGATATCCGAGTGTTTTTCACTGATAAAAAAGCCTTCGGAGAAGCGTTGCACGCGCGTCCGCCGAAGGCCCTGATGGATCGGACTTACTTCACCAAGCCGTACTTCCACTGCATGGTGCCGTAGGCGTTGTAGACGTTCTTGTAGCCGGATTCGATGAGAATCTTCGAAGCACGTTCGGCGCGCACGCCCGAGCGGCACTGCACGAGCACCTTGTCGTTGACGTTCGGGACGGCTTCAAGACGCATGCCGACCTTGAACTTCTCAAGCGGTACGTTGACGGCGCCCTTGACGTGACCCGAGGCAAATTCCTCGGGGTTGCGAACGTCGATCAGCACGGCGCCTTCCTCCATCATCTTCTTGGCAACGTCCGGCGTTACCTTGTGGTAGGCCGGGTTGGAGTAGGTGAGCGGCGTGGCGGGCTGGGGATCAACGGGTTCGAGAGCACAGGCGACGTTGATCGAGAGAACGGCCGTCATGATGGCGGCAAAACCAGCTTTGGCAAAACGCATCTTCAGACTCCTGAAAGTAGTAACAACGGTTGGTTCGGCACCGTGCCGCTTCCCTGAGGGGGAAGACGCTGCGCGGATGTTTTTGTGCGGGATTCGCTCCTGCATGGCCGAAGACCTTGAGTCACAGATTTTGCGCGCGGCCCGAGGCTTTGCGCAAGGGAACGGTTTCGATCATGCGTGATTGCTGAGTCGCTCAGCATTTGATGAGCTTCCGCTTTGAGCCAGAGTCTGCAGCATTATTGGGGCGGGGAAAGACTACCCCGTTTGATCGCGTCTGATTTCAGTCAGATCATGCTGATCGGTGCCCATGTCGAGTTCTCAAGTGCAGGAACGCTGCCGCAGTCCGCTTCGTGACTCAATGCACTCGACCAGAGTGTGGCGCTCCTTTTTGGACAGGGCATAGACCATGTCGATGGCAGACTTGTTGATTCGGTTGAGGCGACAATGTCGATGTCCTTGACCGGCGGCTTCTCGGCGGTCGTTTCCCATACAGTCGCAGGCGCTGGCGGCGGACTTACATGCAGAAGGGGGAGTTGCTTTATGAAATCCGGCCATAACGGGAGCGGTTGGTGAGGTTGAGTTGCTGCGGCGGGATGATCCACGTCTCGCTCACTGCCCTGAAAAGGCGGTGTACGGCGGGAACCCCTATTTTTTTACCTGCACTATCAGGCAGGGGCGGGGACTGATTTTGCGCTCCTCTTCTCCGAAAGTAGGGTGTCAATCCGTCGGTCGACGGCTGACAGAGGCACTATGGCTTGTGTATTATCTCGGGACTTTGCACAAAATATTGTTCCTTCCCTGCTTTGACTATGACCGTGAAAATTGATTTGTCCCGGGACGCGCTCTTTGACGAGCTCGGGATGGTGCGTCTGCGCGAGAGCTACATGCGCGAGGATGAAAAAAGCCCGCAGGAGCGGCTTGCCTTTGTCGCGCAGACTTTTGCGACCGACGATGCGCACGCACAGCGCATCTACGACTACGCGAGCAAGCAGTGGCTGTCGTTTTCAACGCCCGTGCTCTCCTTCGGGCGCATGAAGCGCGGACTGCCCGTGAGCTGCTTTCTTTCCTATATGCAGGACAGCGCCGAGGGCCTGCTGCAGACGCTTACCGAGGTGAACTGCCTCTCCATGCTCGGCGGCGGCGTCGGCATTCATCTGGGCATTCGCAGCGCCGATGAAAAAAGCGTGGGCGTGATGCCGCACCTCAAGGTTTATGACGCGGCCTGTCTGGCGTACCGTCAGGGGACGACGCGCCGCGGCTCGTACGCTGCGTTTCTCGACATCAGTCACCCTGACATCATCCAGTTCATCGAGATGAGAAAGCCCACGGGTGATCAGAACATGCGCACGCTCAATCTGCATCACGGCATCAACGTGAGCGACGCATTCATGCGCAAGATTGAGCAGAGCATGCTTGACCGCGACGCCGACGATTCCTGGCCGCTGATCGATCCGCACACCGGCAAGGTCGTGGAGGTGGCAAGCGCGCGCGACATCTGGCAGCGAATTCTCGAGCTGCGTATGCAGACGGGCGAGCCCTACCTCGTCTTTACGGATACAGCCAACCGTGTGCTTCCTTCTTGGCTCAAGGCCCAGGGCCTGAAGATCAACGGCTCGAACCTGTGCACGGAAATCTTTCTGCCAACGAACGCGGACCGAACTGCAGTCTGCTGTCTGAGTTCGGTGAATCTGGAACACTTCGACGAGTGGAAGGATGATCCGAACTTCATTAATGATGCGATGGAGTTTCTTGACAACGTGCTGCAGTACTTCATCGACCATGCGCCCGAGACGATCGTGCGCGCCCGTCGTTCGGCCGAGCGTGAGCGTTCGGTGGGGCTCGGCGCCATGGGACTGCACGCCTATTTCCAGAAGAAGGGCATTCCCTTCGACTGCGCCATGGCCAAGGCTTTGAACAAGCAGATCTTTGCGCACATTCAAAAGTGTTGCGCGGCGGCTGACGCCCGTCTGTGCAAGATTCGCGGCGCCTGCCCGGACGCCAAGGCCGCAGGCGTCGAACGGCGCTTCTCGCACTGGAACGCCGTGGCGCCCAATGCCTCCTCAAGCCTGATCTGCGGCAACACGAGCCCCTCGATCGAGCCGCGCCGCGCCAACGTCTATCGTCAGGATACGATTTCGGGTGCGCACATCGTCAAGAACCGCTACCTCGTTGAGGAACTTGAGCGCCTGCACATGAACACCGACGAAGTCTGGGCCGACATCATCGCCCATGACGGCAGCGTGCAGCACATTGAGGCCATTCCCCGCGCCACGCGCGACGTCTTCAAGACCGCGCAGGAGCTGGATCAGCGCTGGATCATTGAACTTGCGGCCGACCGCCAGCCCTATATCGACCAGGGCCAGTCGGTGAACCTCTTCTTTGCGGCCGACGTCTCGATTCCGTATCTGCATGCCTGTCACTTCCTTGCCTGGAAGAAGGGCTTGAAGAGCCTTTACTACTGCCGCAGCGACAAGCTGCGCAAGGCTGACCGCGTCGGCGTGGCGCTTGAGCGGCGCCGCATCGAGGAAGACATCAACATGCGCGAGGTTCTCGAAGACAGCACGTGTCTGGCCTGCGAAGGCTAGCCGGCGCGGGATCGCCCCGGCGGACGCTCCGACGGCGGCCGCCGGAGAGAGATGGAGATTTCAGGGGGATGCCGCAAGTTCGTTCGGATCCCCGGATAGATAAACAAAATGAATCACGAATCGAAAAAACACACGCTTTTGACCGAAACGCGCGACTATTACAAGCCCTTTGCCTATCCCTGGGCCTACGACGCGTTCATGCAGAGCGAACAGATGCACTGGCTCTGGACCGAGGTGCCGATGGTCGAGGACGTCAAGGACTGGCGAAATCGCCTGAGCGACTCGGAGCGGGACTTTCTCACGAAGGTCTTTCGCTTCTTCACGCAGGGCGATATCGACGTGAGCTCGGCCTATGTGCACACGTATCTGCCTGCGTTCGCGCAGCCCGAGATCCGCATGATGCTCTCGAGCTTTGCCGCGCGCGAGGCGGTGCACATTGCCGCATACTCGCATCTGATCGAGACGCTCGGCATGCCCGAGGCGATCTACAACGAGTTCCTGCAGTATCAGGCGATGGCCGACAAGCACGACTACTTCCACGGGCTGCGCCTCAACGAGAACGAAAGCATCGCGGCCAAGATGGCGGCCTTTTCGGGCTTTACCGAGGGCATGCAGCTTTTTTCGAGCTTCGTGATGCTGCTCAACTTCACGCGCAACGGCACCATGCGCGGCATGGGGCAGATCATCGCCTGGTCGATCAACGACGAGACGCTTCATACCGAGTCGATGATCCGGCTCTTTCGCGAGTACATCGCGCAGAATCCTGAGCTCTGGACCGATGCGCTCAAAAGCGAGATCTACGGCATCGCCGAAAAGATGGTCGAGCTTGAGGACCGCTTCATCGAGCTCGCCTTCGGCGTGCACGAGATGCAAAAGCTCTCGCCCGAGGAAGTCAAGCACTACATCCGCTACATCGCCGACCGGCGCCTCACGGCCATGGGCATGAAGGCGATTTTCGGCGTCGCCAAGAATCCGCTCGGCTGGGTGGATGCCATGCTCGGCGTCACGCACACCAACTTCTTTGAAAACCGTGTGGTGGACTACGCCAAGGGTGCACTGACCGGAGACTGGGCAGATGTCTGGGGCAAGGCCTCGGAGGGGTTTGCGCTGACGCCCGAAAAGGCGCCCGAATAACCTGCCTGTCGACCGGACTTCGAAAACCCC
>ULUV01007842.1_pt1 | contig 15029 bp, 19 predicted proteins | sample 1958921 | NCBI WGS metagenome assembly ULUV01 (sample SAMEA4835772, study PRJEB28245) | human gut metagenome | biome: gut microbiome; material: fecal sample | place: Denmark | collected 2008
AGTGCGGAGGGGGTGAGTGAGGAAGATCGTTCCCTGGCTGCCAGGGCGTTGAAAGAATATGGCAATCTCCGGATGGATACGGATGTGATGCGTTGCAAGCTTTATGCTATTTTGCTGCCGGCTTATACTATATTGGGTATGGAAGAAGAGGCGGCAAAGCTGGTTGGCGTTATGCAGACTATGCTTCCTCTCGTCAAGGCGGAGCAGTCGCGTGCACTTGCTGTGGTTACACTTTATGGTTGTACGGATAGCAGTATCTATTATCATTTGGCGCACGAGGCGGTTGATCCGTGGAAGAAAGAGGAAAAGCCGAAAAAGAGTAAGCAGCAGCTGATCAACCGGTTGGATGATTATGATCGGTGGTTGAGGCATTGAAATGGAAATAGGGTAAGTATTGGATGAAGTTGTGAGTTAAAAAAAAATGCTGGAATAGGATAATTAATATTTTTGCTTATCTTTGTATGTGAATAATATTAATATTCAAGGAAATATGGAAAAGGAAAGCACTAAAAAAATGACACGCGAAGATGCCCTTCGGAGATTGGAAGAAGCAAGGAAATTAAAGCGTGAATATGTTAAGGAGCTGGAAAAAAAAATGAAAGAGGATTTCAAGAAACGTACAGGGCAGGAAGCTACCTATTTTGAAGTATGGTAGACCTTAACCTTGATCGTATTAATTCTTATTCTTTCATTTTCATTATATAAGTCTGATTATTTTTATGCCCGTTGATATTCGGGATCTTGAAATGGAGTTGAATTATGCAGCGATTGTTGTTTGTCTTGATAATCCTAAACTAACCTTTGTCATTGTAGGATTTACCGAAACAGTTTTATTGTTTAGTCAGAGTTGAATATTCTTTTGATAATAATGGGGAGTTAGCTACTTATTATTAAAGTGACTATTCTAAAATGATGAGTTAGAATATTCGTTTTTATAGCTACAATAAAATTCTGAGAAAAATATATCGTAATTTAGATTTTGTTATTTACTACCAAGTAGATGAGGAATTAGACTGCAATTGATTTAAAATCTTTATCTACATAGTTTTTATAACTTATTTGGTAAGTAATATAAAGATACGTGTTGCCGTTTACTTCTTGCTTCTTGTCCAAATGTTGTCTTATTCTCAGGTTAACTAGAATCGTAATCGATGATAAATATTGAAAATGTTTTTCTCGATAAAATATATAAAAGTCGCTTGACATCTGTTTTCTATTTGGGGTATATCCCCCAATTAACGTTAACTATATTAAAAATCTATTTCTTATGTTTGAACTGATAAAAGGTCAAACAGTATCTATTGATAATCACGATAGGGCTAATGGACAACCCGTTTACTTTGATCATCGAATCCATATTCATAAAAGAATGAATAGAAATAAATATCCAGGTATTGAGATTCTTCTTTATCTCAATGCAGACAAAGATATGGAGATAGAGAATTGTCATGGGAAGAACTCTGATGTTGTGAGACTAAATAGTGAGATGAAAAAGGCCTTTAAAAATCCCATAAAGAGAACTGCTTTCGTGAGAAGTATGTTGAAGGAATTAAATCGGAAATGTACTTATAGTAGTTCCAATGAGAAATTAAAAGCAAATCTTTTAAGCGCAGAGAATATTGCAAGACAATTTGGTTTACATAGATGTATAAGCAACCTTTGAAAAATGATGAAGATACATTTGAAACTATTCATCAAGATGATGATGGTAATGAATATTTCGTATTGCAAGATTTTCAAGGTAAGACGATTAGGATAGGTGATTCTAAAGATATAGTGGAAAATTGGGATAAGTTATTTTCTAAATAATATAATATATGGAAGCGAAAATTATTGAATTGCCTAAGTTTTTAGATCGGCGCGGCAACCTATCTTTCATTGAACAATTTAAACAAATACCTTTCAAGATAGCACGTACTTATTGGATCTATGATGTGCCGGGAGGAGAGAAGCGTGGTGGTCATGCCTATAAAGAAAATCAGGAGTTTATCGTAGCCCTGTCGGGAAGTTTCGATGTGATACTAGATGACGGGAAAGAGCGTAAAGTTTTTCATTTGAACCGTTCTTATTATGGACTGTATGTGCCTAAGGGATTATGGCGTCAGATGGAAAATTTCTCTACTAACTCTTTGGCTTTGGTTTTGGCTTCCACTCCATATGACGCGCAGGATTATGTGTTTGATTATAATGAATTTAAAAAAATATAAATAATGAATAATAGTTCTGTTTATGATTGTACCATCATAGAATTGGATAAGCACCACCATGAGAAAGGTAATATTACGGTGGTCGAGAATAGTGCGACGATTCCTTTTGAGGTAAAGCGCAGTTATTATTTATATGATGTTCCAGGTGGTGAGAGCCGTGGTGGGCATGCCCACAGGGAATTGAACCAGTTGATAGTGGCTGCAAGTGGAAGTTTTTCAGTCACACTCGATGATGGAAATGTAAAGCGTACTTTTCTTTTAAATCGTCCTTATCAAGGACTTTATATTGTTCCTGGTATTTGGCGTACTTTGGATGATTTTTCTTCAGGTTCTGTTTGTTTGGTACTTGCTTCACATGGGTATGATGAAACAGATTATATACGTGATTATAATGATTTTATAAAATATAAGATGAATAAGGGTTTGTAAATCGTCTGACGTAAACAATAATGGCTATGTTTGAAATTATTCGTTATTCTGGAGAGCAGAAAACAGCTTGGAACCAATTCGTTTCAAATTCCAAAAATGGGACTTTTCTTTTTGACAGAAACTATATGGATTATCATTCGAATAGATTTGAGGATAATTCATTGATGGTATATCGTAAGGGCAAACTTTATTCATTATTGCCCGCAAATAAAGTAGGCAATGTTTTATATTCTCATCAAGGGCTTACTTATGGAGGTTTGATAATGAATGATAAAGTGACAGTAGCAGAATGTGTGGCTATGTTTCAACAGCTAAATGCTTATTTTAAAGAATCAGGTTTTGAAAAGGTTGTTTATAAACCTGTTCCATTTATTTATCATCAGCATCCGGCACAGGAAGATTTATACGCTTTGTTTCGTACTTCTAATGCGAAAATAATAGGTAGGAATATCTCTTCTACTATTATTCAGTCAGATAAGATAAAGTTTATAGAATCGAGAAAATCTGGCGTAAGAAAGGCTTTGTTAAATAATATAACAATTCGGCAGAGTAGTGATTTAAGAACTTTTTGGGAGATTCTTGATACGAATTTAAGGAATAAATATGGAGTTAAACCTGTACATACTTTGTCTGAGATAAAGCTACTGCAAGCCCGATTTCCACAAAATATAAAACTGTATCTTGCATACAAAGATGATGTTGCCTTAGGTGGAACATTGCTGTATATCACTAAACCGGTGGTGCATACACAATATATATCGGCCAATATTGAAGGAAAAGAATTAGGAGTATTGGATTTGCTTTTTGATTTTTTGATAAACCATGAGTACACGAATTATCCGTATTTTGATTTTGGTCAGTCCACTGAACAGATGGGGGGGCTGTTGAATGAATCTTTGATTTTCCAAAAAGAGGGGTTTGGGGGTCGTGGAATGTGTTATGATATTTATGAATATGAGTTGTAAACCATGATTGAATGTTATAATAATTATATTATCAATCCTACTGTTGAATTGACACCGTCAATTCGTATTTCTCCATTTAAAGAAGACAATTTTTCTTGTCTTAATGTGGATGAATCCATTGCGCTTCAATATCTCTCGGACAGGTTTGGAGATTATATGCTGACAATGAAAGCTCGTGATGCTATTTGTTTGGCTTTATCTTATTATAATTTGCAGCCTAATGATGTTGTTACTATATTGACGACCTCTAATAATTTTTATATAAGCAGTTGTGTTACAAATTCTATAGAGAAATATTGTCTTTGGTCACGGGAAATAACAGATAGAACGAAAGTGATTTTTGTAAACCATGAGTTTGGTTATCCTTATATGAAATTGGAAAGTCTCTTGAACTATGGCTTGCCTATTATTGAGGATTGTGCACATTCTTTTGTTTCCATGGATACAGGATTTAAGACAGGTACTGTTGGTGATTTTGTTATATATAGCTTGCCTAAATTTTTTCCTATGCAAATAGGCGGAGTCCTAGTTGCTGATAAATTAAAGTTGGACTCTTTAAAAAATGAAATATCACTTGAAGCAGAATCTTATATTCTGCGGCATTTATCTTTGGATATAAATAATATAGCATCCTTTGTCTCTATTCGTTTGGATAATTATAGATATCTTCAAAAGAAATTAGAGAATTTGGGCATACGTCCTTTCTTTCCATTGGAAAGTGAAACTGTTCCTGGTGTATTTCTTTTTACATGGATGGATAATGTGGATTATTCATCATTAAAGATATTTATGCAGAAAAATGGTGTTGAATCAAGTGTCTTTTATGGAAAAAAAGCGTTTTTTGTGCCAATCCATCACAGGCTTGGACGGCAACATTTGGATTATATAGCTACTTTATTAAAATATTATATAAATGTTGTATGCTAATATTTCATTAGGGGAAAATATACAAATAGATCCTACTTCTTCTATTAACAATATATGTATAGGTGATAATGTGAAGATTGCCAAAAATGTATCGGCTTATGGAAGTCCGGAAAATATTTTGGAAATAGGAAGTGGCACGTATATAGGAATGAATTGTATATTGAATGGTTATTCTGCTAAGTTAACTATAGGGGAGAATGTAAGTTTTGCTCAAAATGTAAATGTAATGGTAGATTCCGGACCTAACGCAAGTTCCGTTTTGCAGTGTTTATTTCCACTTATGGCTAAAGCAGTTGTTATTGGAGATCATTCATGGATTGGGGCGTCCACTATCATTATGCCAGGTGTTATACTAGGAAAATTTTGTGTTGTGGGGGCTGGAAGTTTTGTTACTGCCTCTTTCCCTGATTATTCAATAATAGGTGGTACTCCAGCAAAATTAATTAGAAAATTTACAGATGAAGAGATAGAAAAGTTAATGTTATGATAAAATTTTTAGATTTACAGAAAATTACGGACAAGTATGCTGATGAAATCCATGAGGCTGTCAATCGTGTTGTAGATAGCGGCTGGTATCTCCAGGGAAAGGAGAACGAGAAGTTCGAGGTGGATTATGCCCATTATATAGGAACAAAATACGCCATAGGCTGTGCCAACGGTCTGGATGCTCTGATATGGATATTTCGTGCTTACGTAGAAATGGGCGTGATGCAGCCAGGCGATGAGGTTATTGTTCCTGCCAATACATACATAGCTTCCATTCTTGCTATAACGGAAAATGGATTGAAGCCTGTATTGGTAGAGCCAAATATTGAAACCTATCAGATAGATGGTAACAGAATAGAACAAGTCATAACGGAACATACTAAGGCTATCTTGATTGTTCATCTTTATGGGCAATGTGCTTATACGGATAAAATAGGAGAACTTTGTAAAAAATACAAATTGAAATTGGTGGAGGATAATGCTCAAGCACATGGGTGCAAGTTCAACGGCAAGCATACAGGTGCTTTGGGTGATGCTGCTGGTCATAGTTTCTATCCGGGCAAGAATTTGGGAGCTTTCGGTGATGGTGGTGCTGTTACTACGAATGATGAAGGGTTGGCTCAGGTGGTGCGTGCGGTAGCCAATTACGGTTCTCAAAAGAAATATGTATTTAAGTATTGTGGACGAAACAGCCGTTTGGATGAGATACAGGCTGCCGTACTGGATGTAAAACTAAAACATTTGGATGAAGATGTAGCTATCCGTAAAGCAGTTGCAAAATATTATATTAATAATATAACTAATCCTGCTATTGTTACTCCGATAGTTAAGGATTGGGATGGACATGTATTCCATCTTTTTCCCATTCGAGCTAAACGACGCAATGAATTGCAGAATTTTTTGGCAGATAATGGTATACAGACTATTATTCATTATCCTATTCCTCCGCATAAACAAGAATGCTATAAAGAATGGAATAGCCTTTCACTTCCTATTACGGAGCAAATTCATAATGAAGAGTTGAGTTTGCCGATAAGCCCTGTAATGACGGAAAGTGAAATAAAGATGGTTGTGAAAATAATAAATTCTTGGCGGAAATAAAAAATAAAAAATATGTCATTTTTCTCTGTTGTAATGCCTGTTTATAATGCAGGTGAATACATTGGTAAAGCTATTCAGAGTGTTATTGACCAAACTTTTATTGATTGGGAATTGATTGTGGTGAATGATTGTTCTACTGATGATACTTCATTGATCGTTCGTTCCTTTGTAGATAGGGATAAAAGAGTAAAGTTCTATGAACGTTCTCAAAATTCAGGTTCTGCTTATATACCTCGTAAAGAAGCTATATTAAAATCAATATCTCCTTGGATTGTATCATTGGATGCAGATGATTGGTTAGAGTCTTCTTATTTGGAATATATATACAAGCGGATATTGGATACGGATGTTGATATTGTACTTCAACGTATGTTTTTGACTTTAGACGGAAAGGATATTTTATTGACAATTCCTAATGACGGTTTTGATATCAGTCAAATTATATCGGGAGAAGAAGCTTGTATGAAGACGATATCTGGTTGGGAAATAAGTGCTGGTGGAGCAGCTATAACAACTGATCTATATCGAAAAGTATGGGAGCAGGAAAAAAATCTTTATATTGGGATGAATGCAGATGAATTATTGACACGTAGATTGTTTTTGTATGCTCGTAGAGTAACTTTTTCTAGTGGCAAATATTATTATAGACAGAGGAATGATTCTATTACTCGTAAGTTTTCTATAAAGTGGTTTGATGTATTGGATACAGATTTGCTATTGGATAGACTTATTAAAGCTCATTTTGGTGAAGATTCAGAAGAGGCTCTTAGAACTAACTGTCAAATTTGTAATAATATGTTTGGATGTGCAGTATTGTATTCTAGATTTTTTCATCAAATGAAGCCTTTGGAAAGAAAGAAGGTAAGGTGGCGCATAAAAGAATCATGGAAGCAGGTACGTTGGAAGGAGTTGAAGCAGCATCTTCCTTTTTTAAAATACGAAATGGGACGTTGGAGTTTTACGTTACTGATGTTTATTGTTTTTATTCGCAGTTATGCAAAAAGATAATAATTCCTACCGTAGCATTTTGAAAGGTACGGCCATGTTTGGTGGTGTTCAAGTGTTTAATATTTTAATAAACTTACTTCGAGGTAAGATGGTGGCTGTACTATTGGGTCCCGAAGGTATGGGAATATCTTCTTTGTTGGCAACGGCGTCAAACACTTTACAGCAGTTTTCTAGTTTAGGATTAAATCTTTCTATTGTAAAGGAAGTTGCTTGTGCTAAAGAGCAAAAAAAAGATGATTCTTTGCTTGCTACCATACATATAGCTCGAAAATTGTTGCGCATTACTGCTTTATTTGGTGCAGTGGCTACTATATTCATGGCATCATGGTTGAGCGAATGGTCTTTCGGTACAGAAGACTATAGATGGTATTTTATATTCTGTTCATTGGTTGTTTTCTTTACTACTATGTCTAATGGTGAACTTTCCATATTGCAGGGACTTCATGAGATAAAGAATTTAGCTTTGTCATCTATTGTGGGGGCGTTAGTAGGGTTGTTGGCAGGTGTACCTCTTTATTATTTTTATGGTTACGATGGTATTGTACCTGCTATGATTTTGTTGTCTTTTGCTACATGGTTATTTTATCGTTTCTCATTTAGAAAATTGCAATATACTTTCTCGACGTTTTCTTTTACATGGCGAGAAATAAAGGAGCCTGTGCGTCGAATGCTTTCATTAGGTTGCGTTTTAATGGTTGCTTCACTATTAGGTACGTTAATAGGATATTTGTTTAATGCATTTATAAGCCATTATGGTACATTGCATGATGTCGGACTTTATCAAGCAGCTAATTCTATGACTAACCAATATGCAGGTTTAGTGTTTACTGCTATGTCACTAGATTTTTTTCCACGCCTTTCTGCTGTTGCTAATAACAATATTCAGGTGCGTGAACTGGTGAATCGTCAGTCAGAGATAGTAGTGTTAGTAATAGCTCCTATAGTATCATTAGTAATTCTATTTTCACCATTATTGATACGGATTTTGTTTACCTATGAGTTCTTATCTCTTATTCCAGTAATAAGGTTGATGGCATTGGGATTATTCTTTAAAGCTGTGGCTTTTCCTATGGGGTATATTTCCTTTGCTAAAGGAGATAAAACTTTCTTTTTTTGGTTTGAAGGTGTGTGGGGAAATATTGTGACATTGATTTTGAATATCTTGTGCTATTATTATTGGGGAATGATGGGAATAGGTATTTCATTTGTATTATCGTATTTTATTTCTTTTGTTCTTTATATATTTTTTACTGGTCGCCGGTATGAGTTTAGATATGTTTCTTCTTTTCGAAGTGTCTTTTTCTCACAGTTTTTATTGGTAGTATTAATTTTTGGTAGTAGCTTTCTTCCTGTTGTTTTTTGGGGGGAGATTATTCAATCAATATTATGTATTGTATGTGTAATTATTTGTATATGTGGATTGAATAATAGATTGCAGTTTTTTAAAAGAAATAGTTTATGACAAATAATAATGATATGTATAATCCATTAGTTTCTGTTATTGTTATTACATATAATTCTGCAAAGTATGTATTAGAAACATTAGAAAGTATTAGGGTTCAATCTTATCAGAATATAGAACTGATAATTAGTGATGATTGTTCTAAAGATAATACCATTGATATATGTAGGAATTGGATAGGAAAAAATGAAAAACGTTTTGTTAGAACAATTTTAATTGAAACTTTATCAAATACAGGGATTCCTGCAAATTGTAATCGTGGTTGCAAAGAGGCACAAGGAGAATATTTAAAACTTATAGCAGGTGATGATATTTTATTGCCAGATTGTGTTAGTGATTTATTAAATAATATAGGTGATAATTACATACTAACTGGAATTAGTTCTTCTTTTTATATTGGAAAAGCAAATGAGAAAATTATGTCAGAGTCTTATCCTGATAAAGTGCAATTTAGTTTTTTTGTTGATTCGGCTCAAAAACAACATAGAAGATTGTTAACCAATAGTTTTAATTTTACTCCTGGCGTATTTCTTAGAAAGAAAATCTTTGATAGGGTTGGATATTATGATGAATCTTATCCTTATATTGAAGATCTTCCATTTTGGTTAAAATGTACATCGCATAATATAAAAATTACATTTTTAGAAAAACCTGTAGTATTATATAGGACGCAGCATGATAGTGCGGTATTTCGTTCTAGTACAATTTATAATGAAGCTTTTTACAATTGTTTGTTTAGATTTCGAAAAGAAAAAATATATCCTCAAGTTAGATGGTATCATTTTTGTTTTTGGGAAGATGAATTGGTAAAACGTTTCTGTTATTGGTTTATAGTTCATGTTTGTAAAAACAAAAAAAATATTTTAACCGTGAATCTACTTAAATTGTTCTCTTACTTTTCATTTTCTAATTACTTACATAAAATAAAATCTTTTTGTTCATTATGATTCCTAAAGTAATTCATTATTGTTGGTTTGGAAGAAATCCACTTCCATCATTGGCGGTAAAATGTATAGAGTCATGGAAAAAATATTTCCCTGATTATGAGATTAAAGAATGGAATGAAAATAATTTTAATGTAAATATTATTACATACACACAAGAAGCATATGAAAGGAAGAAATATGCTTTTGTGAGTGATTATGCCCGTTTTTGGATTTTGTATCATTATGGGGGCTTGTATTTTGATACTGATGTAGAAGTAATCAAACCAATGAATGATATAATAGTCAAAGGTCCTTTTATGGGATGTGAAAAGGATGTGGATAAACAGGAATCAACAGTGTCATCGGCTATTCCAAGTTTAGGATTAGGTGTGAATCCTGGTCTAGGGCTGGGTGTGGGGCCTGGTCTGGAACTATATGGTGAGCTCCTACGGTTATATGATGGGTTACATTTTATAAAGAAAAATGGTAGTTTGAATCTGAAAACAGTAGTGGATTATACTACAGAGGTACTTTGTTCTCATGGCTTAAAGAATATTTCAGAAATACAATATGTTGCAAATGTGTGGATTTATCCGAAAGAGTATTTTTGTCCAATAGATTATGTGACAAAGAAAAAAGTTGTTACAAAAAATACATATTCTATACATCATTATGCAGCATCATGGGTCACCCCTTGGCAGGCGTTGAAAGATAGGATTAAAAGGATGATTGGTAGGAGATAATTGGAATTATTTATAGCAAATCTTTTATAATAAATGGATATTCAATTCAAACTGGATTACTTCATTTTGGTGCTTATTCAGTTTTTCTCTCTTTATACTTTTGGTTTTATTGTAGAGAAAAAGAGATTGTGGGAAAAAAAAGTAGCATATTGGAGATATGCAATAATTCCTATCTTATTATTTGTTTGTATAGAGGGTTTACGGTATGGGAGGGGGGCTGATTATTTGTGGTATCAGGATCAGTTTTATTCTATAAAACATCCGCTCGAGGAACAAGAGTTTTTATTTATGCTACTATATGAGGTTTTTTATGATTTGCATTTGGAATTTCATCATGTTGTGTGCGTTTTTGCTTTTGTGTGGATTTTATCTATTATATATTTTATACAAAGTTATGCTGAGATTGCAAGGTATGGAATTGTATTTTATTTAATTGCTAGTTTGATTTTATATGAATCAGCTATTAGGCAATGTTTAGGCTTTTCTTGCTTAATGTTGGGAATTCCTTTTTTATTTTGTAAAAGAAAAAACAATTATGTTATATATTTGGTTTGGGTTATAATTGCCGCTTGTATTCATACTTCCTCTATTATTTATAGTATTGTATTTTTATTGTTGATTCTGTGGAATCGACCCATAAATTGGAAATGTGCGTTATTGGTATATTTATTTTTTGTTTTTATATGGGATTTTTCAAAGTCTGATGGCATAGCTCAAATTCTGTCTTTTATAGATCTTGGAGAAAATAAAATGCAAAGTTATATCAACAATGCAGATTCCTGGTTTGAAGCAGGATCAGCACAGAAAGATGTCATGAGATCTATTTCAACTAAAATAATGGCTGCTTTGTTGGATGGAACTATTTTATTTTATGGATATAAATTGAATAAAGTGATAAATACTCCTAAATATACATTGGTATACAATGTTTATGTAATAGGTATGGTTGGTTTGATGGCAGCTTTTTCTTTTGAAATTGTAAGAAGGGTATTTCAACCTATGTATTTTTTTTGGGGAATAATAGCTGCATATAGCATCATTTATCGGAAAAGCTTGATTTATACAAAGAAAGATTTTTGTATGTTGGCTATTATGGGGACTTTGGTTTTTCTATTGTTTGTTCGAAATATTTTATTATCGCATGCAGGGCAGTTATTTATTTGGGATGTGCCTAGCTACAAATTGTAAGATATTGATATGAAGGTTTCAATTATAATACCCGTTTATAATGTGTCTGAATGGATTGAGGATTGTTTGCTATCTGTAATCAAGCAGACTTATTCATCTATAGAATGTATAATTATCAATGACTGTTCACCAGATGATAGTATAGATAAGGCTACTCGATTGATAGATAGTAAATTAAGCAATATAGAGTTTAAGATTATACATCATGATAGGAATATGGGATTGTCTGCTGCTAGAAATACTGGTATAAAACATGCATCAGGTGATTATTTGTATTTTTTGGACAGCGATGATGAGTTATCGTGCAATGCTATAATTAATATGGTAATTTTGGCGGAAAAATATTCTTCAGATGTTGTGATAGGAGATTTCAAAATAGTTGGAAATAACAGCGGATTTTCGGAAGTAGCTTCAAAAAAAAATATCACCATAGATAAAGAATGTCTTTGTACGAATAGAGAAATTTCTTATGCTTATTTTAAAGAACAATGGTTTGCGATGGCATGTAATAAATTGATTAAAAGGACACTTTTAGAGGAATATGATTTATTTTTTCCAGAAGGTTTATTGCATGAAGACTTATTGTGGTCGTTGAAATTGGCGGGGTGTGCTTCTACTATGAGTATATGCAGAGATTGTACTTATATTTATAAACTGCGAGGGGATTCTATATCGGGACAAATCAAAAGAAGGAATATAAGTGATTTGTTACAAATAGCAAAGATGAGTGATTATGTTGTATTGGCTTACCCTCATAATAAATATTTAAAAGGGAAATTGCATTCTATAGTTAATTTTATAATGCGAAATATTGTGAATTCATCTTTAGAAAAGAATGAGAAAATAGATGCAATAATGTTATTGAAAAGTGTTATTTCCCGGAAAAACAGTTTATGTTTGCCTTTATCTATATCAGATTTGTTGAAGTTGGTTTTATTTAAATTACCTCCATCTTTAATTTATTATATTATACAATTATACAGTGTAAATGAAACCTCTAAGTGAAGCCATTCTTGTAGTTTGCGGAATCGTTCGTAATGCGGAACGTGGGTTAAAACGCAACATTCCCATAATAAAAACTTTATGTGGAATGGCAAAAGACTACCATGTTGTAGTGTATGAAAATGATAGTAAAGATAATACGAAAAGTCTTTTGGAATCTTGGTATTTGATGGATACAGATAGAATACATATTAGTATGAATGATATGGGATCATCTGCATCGATACCCAATAGAAAAAAAACTTTATCTAATCCGTTTTTTTGTAAAGAGCGTATTAACCGGATGGCTGAATTAAGAAATTATTATATGGACTATATTAATAAACGGAATTGGATGGCAGATTATCTGATTGTTGTTGATTTAGATGTGGCACAATTGCATTTGGAAGGTATATTAAATTCTTTTGAGTCTAAAGTGGAATGGGATGCAGTTATAGCTAATGGTTATTCGACATCACCCAAGTTATGTCGCAGATATCACGATACTTATGCATTGTGTATGTTTGATGATCAGAATAATCCGCAAACTGAGGAAAAAATAAAATTGTTAGCAGAACGGTTGGGGAAGTTAAATACTTCAGATGATTGGATACGTGTAGCTTCCGGTTTTGGGGGATTAGCAATTTATCGATATGAGGCTGTAAAAGGTTTGCGTTATATTGTTTTACCTAATCAGGACAATAAGGTGGAAGTGAAATGTGAACATTTTAGTATTTATACTCAGATGCAAAGAAGAGGATTTAATAGGTTTTATATAAATCCAGCTATGACATTGCAATATCAAAAATTGACTTTACAGATAATTTGGAGCAGTTTGAAACGTAAATTTTATAGTTGAACTTTTGCAAGTCTGTCAAGTGCTTGGTTTTGTTTTAAAAGGGTTAAATGTAAAGTTGAATGCGCTTAGGATGAGTGAGTTCTTGGCTGAAAAAGGGGGATGTATTTGCTGAGTATATAGGTCTTTTAAAGTGAAAATTGTATATATTTAGCGATTAATTCTTTATCATTTGTAAAAGTAATGATTCTTTATGTGGAATAATAGTTGTCAGAGTTTCATTTGAATCCATGCGTGGATTTTTAATGGTATTATTGAAAAGTTGTTTTTTTATGTTATTGAAGTTAAAAAACTTACCCTTGTTGGAAAGCCATCGAGGGCTGACCACTTTGCCTTCCGGCAAACTCCTGATCAACACCATCAATGCCCATTCCTACAACACCGCCCAGAAAGACAAGCTCTTTGCCGAAGCTTTGCAGCAGGGAGATGTGTTAATCCCCGACGGAGCAAGTATTGTCAAGGCGTGTCGTTGGCTGAATGCAAGATCCAAACCTACAGAGCGTATTGCCGGCTGGAATCTGTTCGAGTTCGAGATGAACAAGCTGAATACTATCGGAGGAAAATGTTTTTTCATGGGCAGCAGTGAAAAAGTATTGGCATTGATAAAACAGCGTGTGAAAGTGGATTATCCCAACATCGAAGTGGAAACCTATTCGCCACCCTATAAGCCGGAGTTTTCGGAAGAGGACAATCGGGCGATAGTCGAAGCTATCAACAAGGCAAATCCTGATTTGCTTTGGATAGGGATGACTGCCCCCAAGCAGGAGAAATGGGCGTACACGCATTGGCATGAATTGAAAATCCATTGCCATTGCGGAACGATAGGTGCTGTTTTCGATTTCTATGCCGGAACGGTAAAGCGTGCTCCCGCCTGGTGGCAAAGGCATTCTCTAGAATGGTGTTACCGGTTATTGAAAGAACCCCGCCGGATGTGGAAACGTTACATTATCGGCAATCTGTTGTTCATGTGGAATATATGTAAGGAGTAGCTTGATGAAAAGAATCTTATTGCTCGTTTTTTGGTGTAGTGTTTCCTTATGGGCTGATGCCCAGGCATTGCTGGGAACTACCGGACTGCTTCATGCTCCCACGGCTGATATGCAGCGTGATAAAACTTTTCTGTTTGGTGGAAACTATTTGAATACTCATCCGTTATCCACCCATTTTCGTAGCAGTGAAGTGGGGTATACCTTCAATTATTACATTAATATTACTATTTTCCCTTGGCTGGAGGTGTCGTATATCTGTACATTGGTACATGCGGATCATGGCTCTACTTATTTCCCGGAACAGTCTTGGGGAAAATTTACGAATCAGGACCGGGCTTTCAGTGCGCGTCTGCGCCTTTGGAAAGAAGGGTGGTGGAAGGAGTGGACACCGCAAATAGTCCTTGGTCTGGACGATCCCACCTCTCATGCCGATCATGGCGGTGGTGAATTGGTGTCCGGTAATACAAGCGGTTCCAATAATTACGCAACACGTTATTATCTGGCTGTAACCAAACATTTGGATGTTCAGAATATAGGTGAATGGGGTATTCATGCCGCATTTGTATATGGTAATGCCAAAGGTATAGAGCATTATAAACGTCCTTCATTCGGCACAAACTTCCGTTTTCAGTTACTCGGTGACCAGCCTTTGATTAAAGTTGTAAATAATCTTAACCTGATGGCCGAATATGACGCCCGCACAGTGAACATCGGGGCGCACTACCAGCTTTGGAAAGACCACATCAACCTGATTGCCGAAC